>VTLG01011817.1_pt1 | contig 13427 bp, 7 predicted proteins | sample 4694571 | NCBI WGS metagenome assembly VTLG01 (sample SAMN12604809, study PRJNA352737) | marine metagenome | biome: ENVO:00000447; feature: ENVO:00000209|ENVO:00000569|ENVO:01000036; material: ENVO:00002151; isolation source: viral sequences binned using virsorter ...
ACTTGAAGCAAAACTTGACAAGCTTTTTGAGGTTAAAACTAATTAGGAATTAATATGGCAAGGAAAAGATATAAGAAGAAGAGAGCAGATTATCGTAAAGGTGGTAGGGTAAAATACGCACACGGAGGAAGACCAAGTCGTAGAGATTATCAATCTAATGATGAATATCGAATAGCTCTTGAACAATGGCAAAATACTAGAAATCTTGGCAGTACTGCTGCAGAAATGCCTGTTAGAACTTCTAGTCCTGCAAAAAGATTTCCAACGCCAACGCCAACACCAACTCCAGCTCCTGCTCCGTTTAAATCTTCTGATTACGATAAAGACAGAGATCTACATGCAACAAAAGGTTATATTGCTCCTAAACTTGGAAGAGTAACTGCTCCTTCTACAGTTGGTACAATTACTCCTGCTGCTCCTGCTCCTAGTAGACCGCAAACTAATTTAATAATACCTTCTACTCAAACGCAACTAGGATTAGATCCTTCAGACTCAGCTTTGTTAGGAATAAATCAACAAATTTCAAAAAATATTGAAAATAAAGGATTTGTTCAAGGAGCTAAAGATGCAGTTTTAGAACACGGTGTAGATTTTGCTATTGATCTTGTTACAAATCCTGCAGGTACAATTATTAAAGGAGCTATAGAAAAAGGGCCTTCTGTTATTGGATCTCTTATTTCAGGAATAGGAAATATTTTTAGAGGATTAGTACCTAACAAAGATTTAGAAAAGTATCAACAAGCTATTGCAGATCAAGCTACTGCAGCAGGTTTAAAACCAGAAGAAGTATTGGCAGCAGCTAAAGAAGCTAGAAAAGAAATTGAAGCAAGTGAAGCAGCTTCAGAAACTACTTCATCAGATAGTGGTAAAACAGAATATCAAGGTTGGGGTGGAGCATCTGAGGGTAAAGTAGAAGGTCAAGTATCAATTCCAGAAGCTTTAGGAGCATTTAGTATTAGTCCTGCTGCTTATTTATATGGCGGTGTAGGTTCTTCTTTTGAATCAAGCAGAGATGCGTATACAGAATCAGGACAGTATGATATAGATAAAGCAGCACAAGACGCTGCGTTTGACCAAATGAGAGCAGCTAGAGGAGAGTCAGTTCCAAGAACTAAAGAAGAAACTCAACAACTAATTGCAGAACATAGAGCAAGGATAGGCGCAGAGTTAGCAGGCGGAACAATGACACCTGCAGCAACTGCTACTTTTTCTCCTGCAGCTCAACAAGCAAGGCAACTACGTCAGGGAGGTCAAAATTTAGGAGAGGGTGAATATACTCTTCCCGGCTATCCTTCTACTCCTGTTTTTGCTCCTGTTGAAAAAGGGCCTATTGATAGATCAAATACTAAGCAAGCTGTTAGCGAAATTCTAGAAGCTGGAAGAATACCTGATCCTATTAAAACAGATCCTAATATTAAAGATACTGTTACTACTATTGCTCCAGGAACTAAAGCTGTAGCAGGACAAGCTGGGCCAGTAAACGTAGATCAAGCTGTTACAGGTACTTCTATAGCAGGGCAACAACAAGCTCCTATAACTACGGCTACAGTAGATCCTACGTTAGTAGGAGAAGGAGCGCAAGTTGATGCAGCCGTAGGAACAGTAAGGGATGAAGCTTTAGCTGAAGCTGCTCAAGTAGAAGATACTCCTGTAATAGAAGGAGCAGATGTAGAGATTAAAGAAGGAGATTTAACTGCAAGAATAATAGGTACAGTAAGCTCTGAAGCAATAGCTACTGCTGCTCAAGCTGCAGGTACAACTTTATCAAAAGTTACAAGAGCTAAGAAACAATTACGAAATTCAGGCATGTCTGAAGAAGCTATTACTGCTCTAGGTAATGATCCAGAAGATCTTGAAGATCGTTTAATGGATTTAACAGAACAAGAACGTGGAGTTATTGGAGATCTTCCAGAAGAAGCTTTAGTATCTAATCAGCTCAATAGTCTTTTAAAAGGAATGGAGAACGGAGAGATACCTGCGTGGGCTAGGCCTGCAGTATCTTCTGTAGAACAAATATTAGCTGAAAGAGGAATGGAAGCTTCTACAGTAGGAAGAGATGCTTTATTTAATGCTATAATACAATCTGCTATTCCTCTTGCTCAATCTAATGCTCAAGCTATACAGCAAAGTGTCGCACAGACCAGAGATATAGAAGCTAGAGAAGAACTAGCTAATGTTCAAATGAGACAACAAACAGCTTTGCAAAACGCTTCTAATGTATTTCAAATGGATATGACACAGTTTAGTGTTGATCAACAAACAGCGTTATCTAATAGTAAGTTTTTACAAACAGTAAGTTTAACTGAAGCAAGTAATGACCAGCAAGCTGCAATACAAAATGCTCTTATTGATACTCAAATTAATATGCAGGACGCTACTTTATTACAACAAGTAAGGATGCAAAACGCAAAAACATTCCTATCAATGGATATGTCTAATCTTGAAAACGAACAACAATCTAAAGTTTTAAATGCTCAATTACAAAATCAAATACTTTTATCAGATCAAGCAGCTTTAAACGCAGCTCAACAGTTTAATGCAACAAGTGAAAATCAAACTAATCAGTTTATGGCTTCTCTTGCACAACAAATTGAACTAAGTAATGTAGATAGAGCAGACAGAATGACTATAACTAATAATGCAGCTATAAACGCTAGAGCAGCTACACAAGCAGGAATTGATGCAGACTTAGCTAAAGCAAATGCCGCCCTTACTACAGATATAAATAAAGCAAATACAGAATATGAATTTAAAAGAGATTCTTTTAACGCTACAAACTCTGCAGCTATTAAAGCCAGTAATGTTGCTTGGCGTAGAAATGCAAACACTATAAATACTGCTGCTGCTAATACTATAGCTATGCAAAACGCTATGAACGCTTTTAGTTTATCAAGTGCAGAGCTTGCTTACTTATGGCAAGAAGCTAGAGATACGGCTTCTTTTTCTTTTCAAACTAGAGAAAGGGAATTGGATAGACAAAACGCTTTAAAAATGCAAGTTCTTGTTAACGATGCAAATTCTGCTCTTAATGCAGCTAATAATCAAAGCAATAATAGAAGAGCTTTTTACGATCATGTTTTAACCGAGCTTTGGAAAGCTCCAGAGGTTTAATAATAAATTAATAAATATAAATAGAGGAAAATATAATGGGATTTTTTAGTACAATTTTTAAAGGAATTAGAAAAGTTATAAAAAAAATAGGAGAAGGTGTAAGAAAGGTAGTTGAAAGCAAACCTTTTCAAGTTATTGGCGCAGTAGCTACGGCTATTTATGCACCTCAATTATTAGGACATATTAGAACAGGACTCTCTGCAGCAGGGAATTGGGCTGCCGAAAAAATAGTTACTGGTGCTACTGCCGTTTGGGAAGCTGTTCCTCAAGCAGTTAAAGATAATAGAATATTTAAAAGCATTACTGATACTATATCTTCTGGCGTTGATTATATGCAAAAAGAATGGGAAGCAGGTAAATTGATAGAAGAAATAGATTTAGAAGCTTTGCGTCAACCTAGAAAAATTGGGGATACTGCAAAAATGGTCAGAGAAGCTGAAAAAGATTCTAATGGGTTTAAAAATATATTTAAAAGAAAGAGTCAAGAAGAGGATGGTCTTTCACAATATATTGAAGATCTATTAAAAAAAGAGGAAGAGAAAAGAAAAGCATCTTTATTAGGAAAACCTATTCAAATTAAAAATATAGGAGACTATCGTTCTTCGGGAGGGTTTGATCCTTTAATGTCTTTTGCAGCTAATATACAATCTCCTTATATATCTTATGAACAAGGACAACAGTTGTTTGGCAACCCTAAAATATAATAGGTAAATATAATGATAAACCAACAAACAAAAGAAAATTTTAATGAATTAAAAAATATGTCAGAATTAGACAGGCCTATTCCTGGACAGTCTCTAACAAATAATCCTGATTCTCCTTTACCTTTTGAAGGCCCTCCTGTTCATACAGAGCTTGCTCCTGCTATAGACGATTTAATAGTACGTTTATGCGCTCCTGAAATATTTCATGTTCTTGTAGCAGTAATGGCAGAAGGGGTTTCTGTAAGTGAAATAGCAGAACAGATATTATTTGAAGGGTTTGTTCAAGGACAGTATAATCCAGATTTAATGTTATTGCTTGTAGAGCCTACTATGTATATTTTAATATCATTAGCAAATTTAGTAGATATTGAGCCTCGTATTGATATTGATGAAGAAGATTCTCCTAAAGAACAACTAAGTCATATAGAGCAGGCAATCGAGAAAGCTAAAGATACTTTTGTTCCTTCTCAAGTTCCTAGTGCAATTAAAAGTAAAGTAGAAAAATTAACAGAAAATATAGACATTCCATCTAAAAGTTTATTAAGTAAAGAGGAAGAATAATGGCATCAATATCAGAAAAATTTGGGAATATATTAGAAGAAGCATATAATACTTTAAGAGATCCTAGTGGCAGAAGAAGAGGCGCACAAGCTTATTATAATGTATTAGAAAGCGGTCAAGATGAGATTGCTAAAAAAGAATTACAGTATGAAAGAAATACTCGTTTTTGGCTAGAACATGATGCTATGTTAAAAAGAACAGATAGAAGCTCTACTAATTGGAGACTAGCTAAATTAGATAATGAATTAGATATTCTTCAAGAAAATTATAAAGATTCTGAATGGAGATTTGATAGAAAAGCAGAAGAAGAAAAACTTACAAATTTTGAAAAGCATCCTGAAACTGCTAAAAAATGGAAAGAACGATTAGATGAATATGAAAAATTAATGAAGAAAGGAGCTGCTTATCAATTAACTGTTGATGATTTAAAAACAGATAAAGGACGCGAAAAAAATAGAGCTAGACATATAAGGCCTCTACAAGTTAAATTAGAAGCTTTAGCAAGAGAAGTTTATAATAATTACGGTTTATTTAAAGGAGATGTTAAAGCTATACTTTCACACACAGGTATAGGGCCTAAATACAACAGGTCTTTAGTAGACACTTCTTATTCAGATAATAATTATGACTTGCTTATTCCTGAAAGTGTTGATCCAATAGAGCAGAAAAGAATAGCCTCTTTTATAAAACTTTTAGGAAACGAAAATATAACTGAAGAAGATCTTAATAGACTAAGAATAGTTCAAGAAGGCACTCCTGTCGAACCTCGTTTATATGAAAGAGATCCTAAAGATATTTCAGGTTTGACAACACACGCAGGTACTGCAGAGAATAATAATACATGGTACGATGTAGATGGCGGAGCTAAAGATTCAAACGCACCAAAAGTATCAATAGAGGATGAAGTTAAATTAGGCGGAGAAAGCTATCAAATAGGTCAATTACTTGAGTCTTTATATAATCAAAGAACGAATAATGATATAACTAAAGGCGGAAATGCTTTTTCAGACATAAAAACAGATCACATGCAAATTGCTGCTATTATAGCAAATATAGGCACAGATCCTGAGTATGGTATTAATCTTTTGCAAGATTGGGAAACAATAAATTTAACAGCTTGGGATTTAATAAAAGAAGGTCTTTCATATCAAAAAGGGGATTATGATTCTGCGCGATATACCTCTGGATATATAGATTATAGATCTTTTACTTCTGAAGAAAAACACGCTTTGATTGAACAAATGCCTGCTATATTAGAAGATCTAGGTGGAAACTCTACAGAAATTAATGATTCATGGAATAAAATAAAGAGAGAAGCACAACGCGCTTTACAAGTGGATTCTGCAACTCTTATGAAGTCTTTTCAAGAAAAGTTAGAAAACTCTCCTCCCTTTAAGAATCAACTTGAAGCTGAGAATTTTAAAGAAAGAATTTCAGAAATGTATCCTTCATTATCACCGATTGAACATGATGTTATGAGAAACGAAGTAGATAATAAGTTTCAAAAAGATACAGATCCTTTCTTTACTCCTACACAAGAATTAGGTTTTGATTTTTATTCAAGAAGATTACAGGAAGATATAAACTCTGGAGAGTTTAATAATATTACACAAGAAGTAGGGCCAATACCAGAAGAAGAATTAAAAGAGCTTAGTGCTTCTTATTCTTCCGAAGAAATAGAACAAGCAATACAAAAAGCTTCTGCTTCTTTTTCAGAAAAAGTAAAAAAAGAAGGAAGTTTCTTTACTGGAATAGGAACTGCAGTAGCTGCTGATTTTAATTCTGAGTTATCATATTATCTAGGAGAAACAGAACAGCTTACACAGGTTCAAAAAGAAATAAAAAATGCAAATATAGATAAAGAATTAGTTTCAAAATTTTCAAATAAATATAAAATTGTTGATACTAACAATAAGCCTTTATTAGAAGGTATCTCTTCTAAACAAATACAAAACGTACTAGAGAATGAAGTTCTTCCTATATTAGCTATGGTTGAAAGTTCTGGTGGAAAAGAGTTATTTAATCCAGTAAGTACGGCCTCTGGATATTTTCATTTTATAGAAGGAACTGCAAAACAGGCAGCAAACGAATTAAAAGATATAGATCCAAATATAGTAAATGAACCTGAATATAAAGAACTAATTAAAAGTTTTGATAAAGGATGGAAAATAGGAAAAAATAATATGAGTAATATTTCTTTAGAATTACAGTCAAGACTTGCTATAGCTCATATATTACAAAAAACTGTTGTTGTAGACGGAAAGAAAGTACCGTTTTTAGGCAATGAACTATATAGTGCTATAATAACAGCTTCTACTCAAAAAGAAAAAGAAGAAGCAGTTAAAAAGCTCTATAATATACATTGGCATACAAGACCAACAGATGCTACAGATTATAATTTAAGTAGAAAAGTTTCTAATTTCTATAGTAACTTTAATAGAAATAGAAAAGTAACAGGCGGGATAATTAGTTTATTAGATAGAGATAAATAATGGCTAGTACTCTTCAACTTGAAACTCCTGAAGAAAAAAGATTTAGGATCGAACAAGAAAAACTGATAAAACAAATGGGAAATATAGGCTTTGAGTCTATAGAGTCTCCTGCGCCTGTAGAAACTACAGAAACTACAGGGCCTCCTGTGCCTACAGTTAGGGAGGAATTTAGTGAAACATATACCCTTCCTGCTACTGTTGAATCTACTGAAGCTATAACTTCTCCTGATGATACTGTTCCTGTGTTTGATTGGGAACAAATGATAGCTCCTATAAAACAAGTACAAGAAAGTTTTGATCCTTCTAAACCTTATTCTGTTGAAGATTTAGAATTAGGCAAAGGCCCAAGAAACTTTGAAGGAGAATCTTTTAATAAAGTAGCAGAAAGATATTTGTCTTCAATAGGAGAACGTGAAGATATTTTTGAAACTATGAGAGATAGCGAGTGGTCAGTAGGAGATGCTATAGCTCTAGGAATAAAATCTAAAAACTGGACAGCTCAACAGAAAAAAGATTATGCTTTTTTGAAGTCTACATGGGATTCTGCAGAATTAAATGATTGGGGACAAATATTAGAAGCAACTAAAGATATAGGCATAGATATAATTGCTGATCCAGCGAATTTATTTTTTGCATATCTTACTCTACAAACAGGAGGAGCAACGGTTCTTGCTTTATCAGGAGCTTCTAGAATAGCTACTAATCAAGCTGTTAAACAAGGATTAAAGAGAGTTGCCAATAACGGCACTTTTAGAGCTTCAAGTATAGGCTTGACAGAAGGAGCTTATGATGGCGCTATGATTAATTTAGGCAATCAATTAACAGAAGTAAATACAGAGCTTAGAACAGAAGTAGATAAAAAAGAGCTTGGCCTATCTGCAGGAATAGCAGGAACTGCAGGTTTAATTTTAGTACCCTCTGCTTATAAATTTACAAATTATTTATTAAGAAGAAAAACACAAAAAGTATTAGACGACCTTCAACTTGACATGGAAAAAGGCCCTCTAACTAAAGAAAAATTTAACGAATATAATGAAACTAGAGAATTTTTTGATGCTATTACATCTAATTCTTTTGGTAAAGCTACTACTAGATTTATTGAAGTTTCTAAAGAAAGCCCTGCGATTACACAATTTATATTAGGATTAAATCCTAAAGCTATGCAGCGTATTTTAGGAGCTAGAAAAGAAGTAATAGATGCGCCTATTAGAGCTACTTCTAGACCAGGAGATTTAGGTTATGCTACAGACCAAGAAGCTTTAAGTAGTTTATATACAACTTTTATAGATGAAGTTTTAGATCCTCAAATATTTGGAAGGGTTCGAGATAGAGACGGTAGCTGGTTTAATTTAGGTACAGCTTTAGATACTAATGATAACTTATCTTTAGCCTACTTATTAACTAAAGGAGATCTTTTAGATGATTATATTAAAGTTATTCCTAAAGATCCTAATAAACCTTTTGTTAATTTACAAGTTCAAAGTAAGGTAAAGAATGTAGTTCCTGATTCTAGAATAACAGATCTTCAAGAAAAATATGGTTTAGAATTTAATGAAAAAATGTTTGAAGCAGCAGCAAAAATAAGATATTTCTTTAAACAAATAGAAGTAGATGCTAAAAATATTTATGCAGTACAACCTGATGGTTCGTTTAAATTAACTGCGCTATTAGATGAAGAGCAATCTATACCTAATTATTTTCATCGCATATTAGATTACGAAGCTATTATGGCAACTCCAGAGTCTAGAAAGATCTTTAGAGATATGTTAGTTCGTTCTGGTCACGCAGATCCTATTAATACTGTTAAAAAAGATGATATTGTTTTAGTTGAAGAAGCTGTAAAAATGAAAGGATCAGGAGGAAGAGAAAAAGATATTCCTGATATTGCAAGATCTCCTAGAAGGACAGCGTATATTGAAGACAATACTATAGACAAAGAGTACTTCAAAGATTTAGATTCTCCTTTTTATGAAGGTCAAAAAATATTAGAAAGATTTGATAGCTTTGAAGATTTAGCTTTAGATGTACTTAGAAAAGAAAATGGAAATTTAGACGCGGCTTCAATTTTACAAAGAGCTAAAGAGTTAAAAGCAGACGCTCTTATGAGAAAGTTAAAAGAAGAGAAATATTTTAAAACAACTGCTAGAACAGCTAGCGGAGGTAAAACAGAGTTTCTTAATAATAGAGTATGGTATATGTTAGACGATGAAGAACTTATATCTAATGGTTTTATTAACACTAATATGCTTCCTTTATTAAAAGACTATGCCTATAAGATGGGACAGAAAATAACTGAAACTAAATATTTTGGATTTGGTAGTAATTTTGAAAGAAACTGGATTCCTAAGATAATAAAAGAATTAGAAAACAGTAAGAAATTTTCAGATAAAGAAATTAAAAAGATTGCAAACAATTTAATAAAAACAAAAGAACATGCTGTAAATTCTCCTAATACTCATTTAGATTTTCCAACCTGGACATTTCATGCAGCGGATCTTTTTAGAACTTCACAAATATTAGCACACCTTCCTGTTGCTGCTGCGACAAGTATTACTGAGCCTTTTGTTGCTTTAGGTAAAGCTGACCTACTTTCTGATACTCCTAGTTGGATTAAAGAGTATGGTAAAGCAGGAATATTACAGATTAGAAAAAATCTTGGGTATAAGAACGGGAGATTATGGGATCAAATAAGATTATCTTCTGGTAAAAAAGTATACGGATTTAAAGATCTTACAGATGAGGATTTCTTAGATGTAAAAAGATGGGGTGTAGCTGTTGAGCAAGCAATGCTGGCTAGAATTGAAGGCATGTTTTCTCAAAATATTCGAAGCCGTTCTTTAAGAAATTTAAATAATATGTTTTTTAATATTACTTTATTACAACCGTGGACACAAGCAGTACAAATGGGTTCTTTTAATTTTGCTAAAGCAAGAAGTATTAGAATAACTAGAGAATTAACAGAAGGTAAAAATCAATTTGGAAAAAAATTAACTAAAAACGAAATAGAATGGAGACGAGAACAGTTACACGAAATAGGAATAGACTTTCAAGACTCTATAAATGCTTATAAAAGCTCTATTATTAATGGTAAATTTGATCTACAAACTTTTCAAGATCACCCTTTCTATGATACTCAATTAAATCCAGGCTCACAGCAGTTTGCAAAAGAAGTTATTTTAAATCCTTCTGCTTCTAATATGAATAAACCTCTTTGGTTTAATAATACTTTTGCGCAACTTGCAGTACAGTTTGCCAACTACCCCACAGCATTTAATAATACTATACTTAAAGGTTTTGCTAGAGACTTATATCGTTATCCTGTTCAAAGTGCGCCAAATATATTGGCAGCAACTACTATGATGATAGGAACAGCGCACTTAATGAATACAGTAAGAAGTCGTGGTGAAAACTTAAAGAACGATGACCAGACTTTATTATTAGATGCTATAGAAAGACCAGGGTTATTAGGCCCGCTAACTCATGCTTATAGATATCATAGAGGAACACAATATAAACAAGGGTGGGTTTCAGGTATTACTAAAGCTTTTGGAGGCCCTCTTATTGCAGATTATGTAGACGCTGTTCAATACAGCAGTTCTCCTTATACTGTGGGAATACAGCAAATGCCTTTTTGGGGAGCTCTTTCTCCTAAAACAAGAAGAGATCTTAGAAAATGGGCTGCAAAAAAACACCATCAACATTGGGAAGATCCTAAACAAAATATACGAGCTATAAAAAGAAAGGGAGGAGTAGTAGAAGATGTATTAAATGTTACTACAGAGCCTGATGAACTTAAAATGCGAGGGCTTCCTTATAGTTATAGCGAGTTAGCAGGCCATTTGTTTCAAGACGAGGAAGAACGTGGAGCTTTTGCTGAAGGCGGTAATGTTTCTACTAAAGAAATAGACGATACTTATAATTATCTTACTAAAGATGAAGATGAATATAATGTACTTATAGATAAAGATCCTATAAGAATTTATACAAAAGAAACTTTGCCAAACTTAAATATAAAAGAGACATATTACACAGGCTTTAAAGGCAACACAGTCTCTGACAGACTAAACAGCGTAAGACAATCCAGTACAATAGGTCTTCCTGTAACTAAAGATAAAACAAAAGCAAGAGGTAATGTAAAAGCTGCAGGTAAAATTAAATTTAATAATGTATTAAAGCTCAATATAGACTCAGTTACTCCTGATAGTGTACAGGCAGAGATTAATAATAATATGGACAGTATTATTAAGATTGAAGATAAAGTATTAGGTAAAGAAATAATTAATGCTACTACTGATAATTTAAAAATTAGAGATGCTGTTCTTAATAAAGATAATAATGTTACTACTAAAAAGAAAAGGATTATCGAAAGAAACAAAAGTTTCTTAGTAAGACATCAGCTACTTAAACTAGGCTATGATGCTCTAGAGACTAACGAGGGCTATACGCTCCTTAGAGAGAATCAGTTCTTACCTACAGAGATTACGGAAAGAACCAAAGCCTATGGTGGCGGTATGGTTTCTACATTAAACAGAAGACAACAGTACAACGAGGGTGGAGAGTCTTATGGTGATGTAATTGTACAGGACTATAAAGAAGAATTACAAGGTTTAAAAGATATGCTTACAGATCCTGTAGGTATGATTGATAGTATTGGTCAATTAGGTTTAGGAGCAATAGCATTAGCTATTCCTGATGAATATCAAGAAAGAAAACTAGATCAATATGAAGATCTTGCTAAAGGAGTAGGACAATCTTTAGTTGATAATTTTGGAACATTAGAAAAAGCTAAACAAACCATTATAGATAATCCTGTGGGTACAGCAGCAACTGTATCGGGTTTATTGCTTGGTGGGGGATATGGTCTTAAAAGAATAGCAGACGCTGCTAAAGTTTCTAAAGCTTCTCAAGCAGGTTCTAAAATGATTAAAGCTTCTGACGCAGTTGATCCTATTATTGGTCCTATATTAGGCGCAGGTAAACTTATAACTAGAAGAGATTTTACTAAAGGAGTAGGAGCAACAGCTCTTGCTTCAGCTATACCTGCTTCTAAAGTATTAGATGAAGTTGGTAAAGTTAAAACAATTAAAAAACTTAAAGGTATAAGTAGATTCAGAAATCTTTTTGATAATGTGTCACCTTTTTTAATAGGTACTAAAAAAAGAAAAGATGTATCAGATAAATATAAAAAATATCTAAAGGAGCGTGATGAATGGGAAGGAATAAATCCAAAGACTGTGTCCAAATATGTTAAATATGATATACCACAAGTAGGAGCTAATACTACTATTAAAAATTTTACTGCTCTTGGAGCAAGGGCGGTAAATAAAAAAATAGAAGGCGCGGTAAATAGTTTACATAAAAAATACAATTTAAGTTTTAACGACTTTACAAGAATTGATATTAAAGCATATGGAAAATCATTTGAAGATAAAGTAGATTTAGATTTTAATGCTACTGACTTAATAAAAAGCTTAGAAATAAGTGATCCTAAAACTAAAAAGGCATGGAAAGATTCTTGGAAAGGAACAGACTTTCAGAAAACTATTGATGAAGTAGAATTTATATCTAAACAGCTAGATAACGCACCTGATAAAAAAGTTATACAAGATGAACGTAAATTACGAACAATAACAACTGGAACGGTTGAAGGTGTGCCTGTTTATAGGTATCAAGTAATTAATCCTAAGCATGATTCTTTATCTCCTGCACTTGATTCTATTTTCATGCCTAATGAAACTGGTTTGGAAAAATTAGCTAAACTAAAAAATAATATTACTAAAAGAGATGTGCTAACAGGGTTACGAGATAGAAATAATAAAGGTGGTTTAGTAAATAGATTACAACAAAGGAATATGTATGGATAAAGCAAAACTAATTGAAGAACTTAAACGTGACGAAGGTGTAGAACTACGACCTTACAAATGCTCCGCAGGATTTTTAACGCTGGGTGTGGGTAGAAACATAGAGGAGCGTGGTATCACTATGGATGAGTCTGACTATCTTCTTGCCAATGATATAACAATCTGTGAAGAAGAAGCAAACAGAGTATTCAAATGGTTTGCAGATTTAACAGATGCTAGGCAAAGAGCTATCATCAATATGATATTTAATTTAGGTTTGACAAAACTTTTAAACTTTAAAAAGTTTTTAGGTGCGATGGAAGAAGGTGACTATGAGACAGCAGGTAAGGAAATGCTTGATAGTCGTTGGGCAAAACAAGTAGGCAACAGGGCAGATAGACTAGAACAAATGATAGTCAATGGGTGATATTTTGATAATGTATCTTGAAGATGATCTCGACAGAGCTTATCAAATAGACTGTAAACTGCGTTCTAAAACAGATCTTGCTTGGATTAAACGAGAAGAGTTTAGAAAAGTATATGAAGAACTGTTAAATGCGCACTTAAAAGGTATGCCTGACATGCCATTAGAACTTGCGATGCAATCAGTAGAAGATATTCTAGGAAATGAAAGCATACGCTTTAACAACGAGGAACTAAAAGAGAAAGCAAATGAAACTAAACTTACTTAAAAATGTAAAAAATATTATAGGTGCAGT
>VTLG01013580.1_pt1 | contig 13427 bp, 12 predicted proteins | sample 4694571 | NCBI WGS metagenome assembly VTLG01 (sample SAMN12604809, study PRJNA352737) | marine metagenome | biome: ENVO:00000447; feature: ENVO:00000209|ENVO:00000569|ENVO:01000036; material: ENVO:00002151; isolation source: viral sequences binned using virsorter ...
CGGCCATTTGCATACCTTGTAAATCTCCTAAGGCTTCATTTACTTTTATGGCCCCAAGTTGGGCCAAGACATGATGGGATTCATAAGGTATTTGAGCAATTGGAGACTTCCCGGCAAGAGCTACATAATCACCAACCGCTAAATCTGTTGGTAAATCATCCACAAAGGTTAGGCTTGAGTCACTTGGTTTTGCATTAACAGTGAGATTATCACCTAAACTTTGAAACATTCCCTTTGATCTAATAAAGTCGAAAGTATTGGATGTTGTCCATGCTGTTTGGACTGTATTAAACGTGACTATTTTGCCATCTATATTTGTGATTTTCCCGGATTCTGATAATTGAACTAAATTAGAGGGTCTTCGGTAATAATAAACCCTAAGCACATCACTAGTATTTGAAGGAGCTTTGTCAAAAATAATCATATTATCTTGAAGGTAATACCCACCAAGATCCTGAACAAAATTCCCTCTTCTATTTCCTAGATCTTCAATGCTAAGCCTAGGTCTTAGATCTAGAGTATTACTGCTTGAATTATAAAACCCAACATCCCTAAGTTTTCCACCTATGGCCCTATCTGGTATTCTAAATTCTTTAGTTGATCCATCAATAGTATAATCTTTTGTATGAACAAAATAATCTTGATGTTCGGCCATTATAACCGGGACAACCATAGACTGCATTTCTTCACTTAATAAAGAAGCAAAGTCTGTATTTTGAAAAAGTTGTTGTGCGGTCGGTGCGCTACACCTTCTCTTAACTGAGCTAATTAATGATGTTATGGTGTAATCGACATCCATTTTTTACCCCTTAATATTCGTCTTTGGGTCCATGAAATCCAGGGTTATGTGGTTCCTCTTTTTTCTCATGAGGATAATACGCATCTTGAATAACCTTTTCTAAAGAATCAAGCTGTCCTTTGATTGATTCAAGAGCTTCTTTTACTACTGGCCACTTATCACCCTTAACATCAGAGTCTTCAACTGGAGCCTCTTCAATTTTCTCTACTTCAACACTCATAACTTCAGGCTTTTCACCTGTTGCCTTTTCCATGCTTCCAATTAAGCCATCTAGGAAGTCTGAATCTTTCATCTTCTTCATCTTCTACCCCTTCTTTTTTCTTCTTCAGTAATAGCAACCCCAATTTCTGATGGGCCCCTAGGAACTCTTGCCATCTCCTGTTCACTCATAGAAACACCAAATTCAGAAGCAACCTCTTCTGGATAAGGTTGATCTGACTCCGCCTCTGATACCGCTGCGCCTAACCTTCTTTTTAATAACTCTTCCAGCAAATCTTTATCCGAAAATCTCATTGTTACCTCACCAATCCAACGGGACGTTAAAACTTATACAACTGCAAATCGTAAACATTAAAGCAATGTATGCCCACGCCTCAAATTCGCCGTTGTCGTTCATCATTTTGGAAACCTCGCTTTGATTTCATCTCTCAATTTTAAATAAGCTTGCATTTTTTCAGAGGGTTTTTCTACCCCGTCCACAATCATCCCGCCGCCCTCTGCAAGGGCTTCTAGGAAGAGATGATCTATTTTTTGATACTCTTTACGACGATCTTCTAAAGGTTTATTCTTAGCGGCTTCGTCGTCCATTTCTTTTTTGGCAGCTTCCAACTTCAGAACTTTTTGTTCGAAGTCATCCAAGTCATTACGGTCCCACTCGCTAATAATTGTCTTATAACTGCAAGCATGGCGAGACCCATTTTTTACTGTAACCCTCACATCAAAACATTTCATAAAGTAAATATCGTTTTGAATTAAAGGCCGAAATCTTTTTTCTAAGTCAGCTTTTCTTTTTCTTCTAGCAATCTCAGCTAACTCTTTAGGGGTAAGAGCAACAACTTCTTTCTTTTCCCAGTCCCATTTGTGAGTATCAGAATTAAATTCTGGTATTTCAATCTCAAGCTCTTTTACTTTTCCCATGATTATTCCTATTTTAGTTTTCTTATTTTAATCTGAGTATAATTAGATTGAACGCTTGAATCCTCACCCATGGATGCCCCCAAACCGTTTGTTGTGTTCTGATATGAAGACCGATATTTAAACTCAAAGGCGGTTGATGTTGTTATGGAAAATGCTCCGAATACGGAAAGTGTGCTGCCCACCGCATCCCCCTCATGTATATAGTTAGTTGCCCCAAGTGAAATGAATTTACTATTGGAGGCGTCATAGATAACAACTTGAGTACCATTAGACCTATAAAAAGATTGAACGGCCTCAACCTCGTACTGACCAGGTTCGAGCGTCCATTGATCATTGGAATCGTTTAGGCTACAAAACCAAGATTCCCCTTCAATTGTGTTTAAAGCGAGGACTCTCCAAGCATCATCGTATGTCCCCCCACCATTTTCATTATAAGGCAATAGGTTTTTCAAAATGCAAACAGCGGGCTTGATGATGTGGGCCATGTTTGTGTGGGAACGATCTCTTCGAGCTAAAAGTGTTACGCCCCCCTCGTGGCTTCCAGACCCCGGACTTCCCGATCCAGTTTGAGCTATCTGACAAATGTCCCCTGCTTCCATAACAAATGAAGCCGTTATTGAAACCATTTCGTTCGAACCCGCCGAATAGGCAATAGCTTTTCTGTAAGGGTCTAGAGCACTACCGTAGGCATCAACCGTCTGGTTAGCAATCCATCCACTAGTGTCAGTTCCAGCTACAATTGCGAATGCAGCCGCGCCCCCATTCCTATTACAAGATGCGGCTATATCTAATACAATTCTTTGAGTTGCGGTGAATTGCCACGCGGCCGAACTAGAACCACCTGTCACGGTCCCTAGCTTGTCTAGAGTGTTGTAATTCACGTCCCCGGACACATCATTATAAAGCCGCTCACCATAAGCACCCGCCCACGAATTTACAGAATATTGCTCAACATCCGCCCCTATATCCACCAACGGCATGGAAAGGACTGGGTTAAAAGTGGAGTTCCATCCTGCTATTCCCGGGACTCGTGCAACAATTCCAAAGTTTACCCCAGTTCCAAAAAGTTGATTTCCATTCCGGGGGTCGTAGGCATTGTAGCTTCCGGAGTTAATTGTTATATAAAGCCTGTCCAAATATCCTGCGGTGCAAGACATAGCCACATAACGAGAGTAAGTATCTGCGGAGTTATCCATCCATGTTCCAACTGGGGTAAACTGGGCACAGCCCCTTGTCCCTAAGGTTTCATATCCGCTTGGGATTGTTACATAGCATGGGTCCGCAGTGGGAGTTCCGATCGTGCATTGGATCATGATCTCCATATCCGCACCAACTCTTCTCCATCGGGCATAATGAGTAGTTATACCTGTGCCTAGCCCTGCATACGTAGGCGTATAATCCACCCAGTCCGTAAATATTTCATCTTGGGAATTGAGAAGCACCACGTCGTTGACTAGTGGCTCAGCTACAATCATCACATAACATTGATCATTGTCGTCCATGCTTCCGCCAGTCGACTGCGGCCGTAAAACGTCCCCCTTCTCAATCACTACATTCGCGACTGAGTTCGCCGCTGCGCCACTGTTCGCTCTGGAATGCATACCAACATACTCACTCGGATCACTAATATAATAAGGATCGGTTGTTAGGTCACTTCCATTTAACGTTATACAGCTTAGAGCAACTGCGCCTAAGTTGTTGGAGAAAGTCATTGATACGCGCTGCTTGCACAATGCAGTATAGCTAAACCCAACGGTACTATTATTGGTAACTGTTCCGAGATTCTTAAATGTATTTTTAGTTTCTGTTGAGAAGTAAGGAACTTTAGTGTAGCCCGTCCCACCGTAGCCCGCATGAGTTCGCCAATGGCCATCCTCAGTCTGTCCACGACTACTCGTCTGCAAAAATTGATTTGAACTTAAAAGAATCTGATCAAAAAATAATTCGTTCGTACTTGTCGCTGAGTTATCGTAAAGAAAACCAACCCTGATTTTTGTAGTCGTATCGTTTATTTGAAACGCCCACTTTCGGATTTTCCCTTCGTAGTTGGTAGTGTTATTTTCCGCTGTAATAAAATTAAGTTCGTCTGTGAAGAACTTGGAAACGACTGCATCCCCACTAGCAAAGGTAATCGCGCTTCCTGAGAAGGTGATATCGCTTCCATCAACTACAGTGACATAACGGAAATGTCTATCCTCCGAAGAGTCTTGTAAGCAAATTCTGTCGCCTACTGCGAACCCCGTTGCACTTGCCAGGGTGATAGTTGTCTGCGCCCCTGTGGAGGTTGTTGTTGTGCTGTAATCTCCAGTTCTGTCTCTTGCGAAGAAAAGGAAATCTGTATCTTCTGCTCCGACTGTTCGGTAAAACAATTGAACAACTAGGTTGTGCCCTTTTGCGTAGTTAGGGACATCTAGTTCAATTTCAAAATAATCGCCTTTCCTATTGGAGGTTCCATTTGAGTAATGAAAAACTTTTGTGGCATCGTTTGTGTTTATAAGAGGATTGGAAGTTGATAATTCCCATGTTCCCCCGATCGATCCACCCCCGCCTGGGACAGGGTTATTTCCTGTGTACCAAGGTGCTGAGCCTGTTCCCTCTGAAGCTTCTGCGGTTTTTAACTGGATAGTATCCGCATCTCCAGCGCCTCCACCAGCTCCAAGTTCTGTGACTGTTCCTGCTCCATCTCTCGTATAAACTTTTTTCGTTTTTGCGTATAATATGACATCATTTCCCCCTGCTGGAGCGTCTGGGTCTGAACCTTGATGATCAAGCTCGATATTAGTTGTGGCCGTGATTACATCACTCTTAATGCCATCAGTTCCGTTATCAATGGCCCCAAAACCAGAAGAAATCGACCCATTAGCAAGCGCCCCGACTGTTGTAAGGTTTGCCGCTGAAGTAACATTCGCTTGGGTCGCCGCTAGAGTAGCCGCTCCACCGTCTGCAATCGTAACATCACCAGTAATTCCAGAAAAAACATAAGTAGGGATTCTAGAAGCGAGTAAGCTTTTTTCATCACCCCCACCGCCATCATCTATAATAAGTTTATCAGTATCCTCTATGGCTCCACCCAATTCTGTAGCGCCATCTATATCTAATGCACCAAGGTCTACTTTGTTGGCAGTTGAAATAGTGCTAAGCTTAGAATCTGGAATACTCCCTGCTAATTTCGCCGCAGTAATACTCCCTGCCAATTCATCATTATCAATACCGCCATCTTTTATGGTGACATCACCACTGGTTACTAGAAAGTTAGCGGTATTAAATTTAGCCACACCTTTAGCGGAAGTAGTAGCATCCGTACCTGAGACTGTAAGGGTTTGGTTTTCTCCTGTAGTCGCAATCCCTGTTCCACCTAATATTGAAAAGTTTTGTGAGTCTAAATCAACCGCGGGAGTCCCTGTATCACTGTCAGTTCTAAAGTCTAGGTCCGAAGCTGTTACTTGTGCATCTACATAAGACTTAACTGCGTTTTGGGTTGGAACTACAGTAGAAGAACTTCCAAGACTAGTATTATTGTCAATTGCAGAACCTGAAATGCCAGTATTAATTACGGGACTTGTAAGTGTTTTGCTCGACATGGTTTGAGCAGCGTCTACATTAATTAATTCTTTCGTAGCAAATTCTAAGCGATCACTTGTATTCTTTTTAAGGGCAAGATCTGCCCCTTCGGCATTATTCCGCCAAGAAAGATAATCACCTTTGGCCATTCTCAAAAATGCTGATGCATCTGTTGAGGCATTAGAAGTTTTCGACTCTAAATCTTTTATCTTAAGACCGTACCCAGTACCAAAGTCTACAACTGCACCTAGGGTAAAAGTTCCCCCTGACCTTTGGAGAAGAAAACTTGAAACGGCTCCGGCCCAATCCGTTACGTTTTGACCCCAATCCGAGTCGTCAACATCCGGGAACGAATAATCTGTGCCGTTAATAGTGTACGTTTGAGCCATTTCCTACCCCTTAAAAAAAAGGGGGAAGCGTCCCCCCCCCTCTATAAAAATTAAGATACTGTGATACCTGTGAACTTAACGCATCTGGCTGGTGTCTCAATAAAGACGGCCTGATCTGTGTAAGCTCTAAGCTCGAACCCTGCGTTATTAGAAAGTTCTCTGAACATTTCTTGACCGCCGCCACCGGGACGTTTGAAAGTAACGTCAACGGCTCCGATTCTTCTGGCCTTCTTAAGTGGAAGTGCAAAAGCTTCGGATTGCTTGACACAATTGTGTGGAACAATGTCAATTATCCCATTTTGTGCGAAGTATTTGATTGATTTGTTACCCGCAGTCCCTTCTTCTTTAAAAGAAGAGTCATATCTTCTAAGGGCAGCAAGATCATTGTTAAGATCTTTGAAAACAACCGGGTTTAGATAAAGAGAAACATCTTCATCAAGACCTCTTTCAACGGCTTTTGAAACTCCGGCAAGAACTTTCCCAATGGCCATGGCAGCACTTACCGCGTAAGAGTTACCTTTCCAAAGGTTGTAAGCACTTGCATCAATTCCAAAAAGGCTTCCTGAGTTAGTGATGATTTTATCAATCCCACTCATTTCTGCACCGTAAGCACCCCTCCAAACAAAGTAAGAAGAGTCATCACTATCGCCATTGATAAAGGCATCAACATCGGTGATGTCATCAGTACTTGTAGAGGTTACTTTAATGGTTTTTGTATCAAGATTAACCTCGGAAATAACTAGAGGGGCTCTAGTGTTCTTTTTAGAAGCCCCATCGTAAACGTCTAATTCCGCACCTTCCGCACCTGCCCAAATACCGGCCGCCCATGATGAAGAAAGCACGACAATAGATGTTGCACTGGCCCCATCCTTAGTTGAACCACTCACATGACCAAGACCACTTGAAGAACCCCCGTAAAGCATTTGAAGTTCTAATCTTTTAGTCATGGTTTCTAACATGTTCTCAACTAGAAGTTCCGTACCTTTAACAAAAGCTTTCTTAGAATTAGAAGCTTTTGCAGCGGCGTCGTAACTCATAGAAGAACGTAGAACCATTTGGCTGCCCTGCACAGTAGCATCTTTCATTGTTAATGCGATGCTATCATTAAGAGCGAAGGCCCCGGCATTGGCGGCTGCGTATGTAATCCCGTGTTCATTGGAGAGAACAACAGGTTGGTGATATTTGTCACCAAGTTCTTTGTCTGCTGAAGAAAATGGAATACTTTTTACTAGTTTTGCGCTGTCTGGAATGAGTGAAACGACATCATCCCCATAAACAGCTTTAAATAACCCGTCGAGAGCGGCGGGATCTGTGTACTGTGCCATGGATAGACTCCTTTAAAATTAATATTAAATAAAAAACACTGAATCCGTTTACACTCTTCGGATAGGCAACGCCGTCCTTTCTTATTTTGTAAACTTATTAGACGTTGGGATAGAAAATTGAAATTTCGTCCCGGGCCGTCTTTTTTCTATATAATAATGTACTGCGCTTTTTTAATCAAGCCTAGAACTGTCTTTTAATTCTATCCATCTTTGCGCGATAGTCGTCTTTAGAAATCCAGTTTTGTTTTCTTTTTGCCGGATTGATTGGAACGACATCGGAAGAAGGCTGATTAAGGTTAAAATTGTTCTTCACTTTTCTTAGATCATGTTGCCTGATATTTTTAACCATATCTTCGCCGAAGAACTCGGAAAATTGTTCTGGTGTTAGCTTTCCATAATTTTCTCTGGCCTCATGTTTTAGCGTTTCTTTGGTTTGATCCGCCATCTGACGCCAAGTAATGGTAACATTACCGTTGTTGTTACATGAATTTCTGAGATGCATCCCTGCGATGCGAACGTTGTTTTCGGTAGGGGAGATTCCTGCTTCTGCAAGTTTTTCTTTAATACTGGCCTTGTATTGGTTTTGTCCAGCCACCCTTTCAGTTTCGAATTGTTGACGCCTTTTCTGTTCCTCTTGAGCCTCGAAATTTTGGAGCCTTTTTTTAAGCTCATGGTTTTCCCTTTCTGTCTCATCTAGCTCTTCATAATCAAGTTGCTTTTGATATGCACTTTCAATCAATTCATTAACATTATGGCCTAAACTTTTATGACCGATTAGTCCCACGGGATCATTTTTAAGTTGAGCAATAAGGGCGTTTACATTGGCCTGAAGAGTGTCGTAATTTTTTTGAAGGGTTTGGTTTTCACTCCTTAAAGTAGAGTATTCTTTTTCTTTTTTACTTGCCTCTCTAAATTTTTCATCAGCAGCTTCACCTTTTTGAAACCCCTCAATAACTTTATCATAGGGAACTTGTTTCTCTACACCGTTAACCTTGACCGTATGAAGGTTGTCGGTATGCTCATCAAATAAAGGGAGAGTTTCTGCTTCTACATAATCATTACTAGAAACTTCTGCTTCACTTGATGGGGATTCTGATGCTACGGGAGCTGATTCGGCTACTGATTCACTCATAGTTCTTTCCTTTTATAGACCACCTGTGGCCATATTAAATTGTTCACCTGTTAATGGATTTTTTGGCATTTTTGGAGCTGAAATATTTTTAGCTTCCTTTAATACTGGATTAGCACTATCCATATTACCGCCTAACTCTGGTGGACCCATGGATTCATCAGCATTAATCTGGGCCTGATCTGGAATAGGAGTTTGCCCTGTCATCATCAAGTTTTCTGGAGGAGTTTGCTTTAATAAATCAATGTGCTCTTGAATATGAGTGAATACTCTTTCTAGAAGGCTTGCATCTTTTCTGGCATCAGCATTGGCCAACAAAGTTTTATGCTCTTGAATATGTTGAGCATGTTGGTCTGTCCATATTGCTCTAACCATTCCACCATCTTGCATTTTTTCATTTTCATTTTTGATATAAAGGTTTTCGGAAACAATCCCTTCAGTTAGAGGCTCCAACCTTCCAGTATTAATTACCTGCATATACTGATCTTGATTCTTAATTAACTGAGCTTGAATTAATTGCTCGGCAATATTAACCTTCCCCGCAACGGTCCTGTTTAAAGGGTTCCCCATGTCTACAACTACCCTACTGATAGTATCAAGATCGGCTTTGGTCCATTCCTTCATCATTGCCTTATCACTCTTCCCTGCAATCATAGAGATTCTTGGAGTGTTGGCATACTCTTGAAGGATATTAATAATACCCGTGCCAACATCTTCTAATAGAGCCGCATAGGATGATTCTAATCCACTGTTAAATTGAATGGCCATTGATTGTACTAACGCCAACGCTGAACCAGACTTTAATGAAGCTTCTGGGTTCCCTCTAGACACTGAGTTAATACCAGAAATAGTTTCCATTTGTGCTTCTATGTTTGCCATATAGTTATAAGTTTCTTGTCCTGTGGCCGTTAACTGCAAAGGAACTGGTGGACCAATTTGAGGGTCAAACTCAATCATGTTTAACCCACCTTCTATTTTTAAATTAGAAGTTTCATTTCCCATTGGCACGGCGATGTTTTGCACACCAAAGGTCGAGATATTTGTAACTGCTGTGGAGTGTAGTCCGTCAAGGGTTTCTTGAAGAGGTAATAAATCGAAAGCAGTGCTATAACCAAAAGGAGACTGTGCCTGATCATTCGGTGCGATTCTGAAAACAGGAATTTGTTTGTATGGCAACGGATTATCAATAAGTATCGTTTCAGGTGTGAGCAATTCAACAAGTCTACCTCCAGGAACGGCCAGCGTAGGCCTATGGTAAAATTTATAGACTGGTATTAAATCACTATCTTCAAATCTGTCCATACTTAATCGTTGACTATACCTCTCCCTAATATCCGTTTTCCCGATATCGTAGATCTTTTCCTTAAATTTCTTAAACTTGGCCGCCAACTCATGTTTATTTTTATATTCAACTAAAACATACCAATCCATATGATCGGTATTGGGTACAGTAACATCGAATATTACATCTAGTGGAGTGTAGTTCTTAACAACGATGTCACCATCTTTAACAATCTCACCTTCATCAACTCCATACTCTTTCCCTTCTGAAGCGTCCCACTCTAAACAAATAAAACCTTCACCTGCCCATAAAGATGTTTCAACTGCACTTTTAAAATGCTTCTCTAATCTTTTTTCTCTCATGTAATAATCAAGAAGACCTTGAGCAAGGATACATTGAGTTTGAGATTTATAGTCATCGTTTGTGGCCTTAGCTTCAAATGATGGTCTTTGACTTGTAGTCATAACAAGCTGATGTTGAATAAGGTTTCTGAAATGATTAACAGAAATCTTTGTGTATTCAAGTTTAATACCTGAGTTTGTTAACTTGCCTAAATGGTCTAGGGCCCTGAAGTATTGAAAATAAGATCTTTCTAATAATGAATACCTTCCTGTAATGGCCAAGTATTCGTAATACTCTTCACATTTTTTTATAATATCTGAGCCGACTTCATCAGTTGGCTTTGCTGCAAAATATTTCTCGGCCATTACTAGTCCTTAGTTGAGTCTAAACATACGTTTAAGCATACTTACATTTTTAGTTGTTTCAATATTTCTTTTTTCCATAAAATGTTGGTCTTGTGATAAATTATAAGAAGCGGGGATAGGGTTGATTGTCTCTCTCACGTTTCTAATGAGGTATATCAAGCTGGCCAAAGCATCGAAATGCCCATAGAGCGGGGAGCGATCGAACTCCTTCCTATTCTTCTTCCATATACCTGTCTCAATACATCCAATAAGCTCTTTGCAATTTGGAGAGACAACAACCTTACCCTGCTTTATCCAAAGTCTTAATCTATTCACCATTGCCTCAAGGCTTGACTTTGTGGTGGGCACAAAGGTCAAACCATGGAGAGTAGTTAAGTCTTGGAGTAATAATAAATTATTATTGTCGGCCACACGCCTATAAACCTTATCTGACCCGAATACATTTTTTTCCTTTTCTCTTATTTCCTTGGCCAATTTATCTGTAGTCATTTGGGGCCCTGACATGACAAATTCATCTAAAATAAAAAGCTTCGCCTCTAAGAAATCATAGACGGCAAATAATGCCGCTGTCTTATCCTTAACCCCTAAATCCATAGAGACATATTTATGGTAATAACCCCAAAATTCATCTTTGTCATAATTCTTAACATTGGACTTTTCCCATTCAGGGACTATTCCAAGGTTGGCATCAATAACAAATTCAACCATGAACTCTCTTAACCAATCCGTTTCGGTTAAGCATTCATCTTTTAGTTCTTTAATTTCTGCTTCGGTGATCTCTGGGTCTTCCAGGATTGTAAACTGAGCAAACGCCTTTTCTCTTTCGGCTTTCTTACAAAACAGTTGGAAGGGATGTGCCGGGGATATGGGGGGAGTGGATATCATTATGGCCATTGCATCGGGCCTACCTTTAAACATAGGTATGACAACAGCACTATACAAATAGTCCAACCTATTAATGAAACCAGCTTCCTCAAAAATGAACAAGTCACAGAATTGCCCCCGCGGTCCGTTTGGGTTACGATCTAAACCAATCAATTGTATTTCTGAGCCATTTTTAAAAATGAACTTCTTTCTAGAAACCTGCCATTCTGGAATCAGCTCTGGAGGGCAATCTTCTAGTAAAAAATTGAATGCGGGAATGATAATTTCCTCTAGATCGTTGGCAAATGCAGAGGCAAACTTGATCTTTTGCTTAGGCTTACTTAGGGCCTTCTCTAAACATTTCTTGGCCGCCCAATATGATTTACCGAACCGACGGGAGCAATTACATACGAAAAGCTTCCCTTTCACATTGGAAAAGGCATCTTCAATCAGTTTCTGACTTGGTTTGAGCTTCCATGATAAAGAGCCTCGCCGCCAAAGCTCTTTTTGAATGTCTCCGACTTTTGCCGACTTCTTTTTCCCTTTCTTTTTTGACTTGGACATAATTCCTCAAATAAAGAGTTATGATATTCCTTAAGAAAGACGAGATACAACCTTCAGTTTCTTGCTCGGCAAGTTTTTCTATCCGGTTAAAAACCTTCTGCTCAACTCTTAACTGAACAACTTTAGGTTTAGCTAACTTCTTCGGCATAATCTATCGACTTTAAAAGAACTGCTGTCTCTACATCCTCTAACCCCGTTGGGTTATTGTTTACATTTATTTCAAGGGCCTTTTTCTCTAGACCTAAAACATTAACCAAAAGCTTTAAGGCCTGAATGGCCGCACGAAAATCCTTTTCTCCCATAGCAGCCTCATGGATCTGCCATGTCTTATTGATAATCGTAGCTTCCTGTTCCTCTCTAACCGCTTGCAAGTCTTGCTGGATTCTCTTCCTTGCCTTATCCGCTAACTTGTATGCCATACCCGTAGAACATTGGGCCAATTCCTTAATATAAGAAATCAAGCTAGACGATCTCAAGTTATCCTTAGGTCTCTCAAGAATCCTATGCGCTATCTTCTCGATTATAAATTCTTGATTGACCGAACTCACTCTCATCACCTCTCCCGCCAATACGAGTATTTCTTCCAAAGCTTATTATACAGCATATCATAAACTTGTGGATTCCTCTGGTGAATTTCTGCCAAGATCTCCGAAAGGTCCGTCGATTCTGGCTCTTTCCCGAATAATACATAGTAATACTTAACTACATCAGGATGTCTAGAGCCTTCTATCATAGCGAGAAACGCTTTTTACTTTCAGCAAAGCCTTGGGCAAAGGCAACGTGTTTAGAAGCCTTTTCGACCTCTTGGAGCTTCGCTGAGAGTAGGTTTAAAGATGTGGTGAGAGACTCGATCTTTTTCTTGTTCTGGAATACGGAGTGGGAATCGCGATGTGTTATAAATCGAAAGTAAGCATGGGGGGTCCAAATTGCCGCTAAGATTGTTAAAAAGCCAATATTTACCCAAGTCACTTGCTGCGACACGCATTGCGCGACAAGGCACGCAAGAAGCACTATGTCTAACACCATGCCTCTGACGACTGCGGTCAGCATGTTCACTCGGTCAGCTTGGGCATTGTCCAATTTCATTAACTCTCCTTTTGATAGTGCCTCCTGAGCTTCTTAATGGCCCTGAATAAAGCTTTCCTATCCGTTTCTACATCAGTCAGGTTGCCTTTCTGATGCTCTAAATGAACTCTAAATGCTACTTCTTCTGCTTCTGTTAGGATTGTTTTAAGTGGTGATTTCATTGTCTGTCCTTTGTTTCGTTGTTGTTTCGTTGTTTTGATGTACCATTTATACAGAACTAATTATGTGACGTCAAGTATTTTTTACACCTTTTTTTTATTTTTATTGAGGTGTCACTACTGACACTCCAGAGGTGTCACAACTGACACTTCAGAGGTGTCACTACTGAACCCCCAATAGAAAGCTATGCTTTCCCCCCTTATATATATATTTGATGTGATCGTATCATATTTTTTTTGTTACGTCACTAATTATTTACACTAATTAATTATTTATTTTTGCACTAATTTGTTGACGTTAAAAAAATAATGTGAGATGATACATCAAATATATATATGAAAAAAAGACAATATTCATAGGCCTTTGAGGGAATCATATCACATCGGTCGTAGTAACGTCAAGTTTTATGTGCACTATTTATTTAC
>VTLG01003048.1_pt1 | contig 13426 bp, 17 predicted proteins | sample 4694571 | NCBI WGS metagenome assembly VTLG01 (sample SAMN12604809, study PRJNA352737) | marine metagenome | biome: ENVO:00000447; feature: ENVO:00000209|ENVO:00000569|ENVO:01000036; material: ENVO:00002151; isolation source: viral sequences binned using virsorter ...
TATCATCAAAAGGAATTATAGGAGTATTAAAAAATAATCCTAACACAGGATCTATAGGATTTGAATATGCAGATATAGTTGGTGTTAAACCAGCTTGTACAGATTCAGATTTTATAAGTAATGTTGAGACTCAAGTATTTGGTGGTTATGATGGTTTTATATATAAAATGGAATCAGGTAATACATTTGCAACAGGTGCAACAACTACAACTATACAGGCAGTATATAGATCACCAGATATGGTAATGGGTGACCCAGGTTTAAGAAAATATATGCAAAGAGTTAATCTAAACTATGAAGGTGAAGGAACAACTATTGATGCAAACTTAGCTCTTAGATATGATTATGATGATCAAAATACTCCACAACCAGCAAAGATAGCATTACCTAGTGTAGGTGGTGCAGGAACATACGGAGCAGCTAAATATGGTCAAGCACTATATGATGCATCAGGTGTTCCATTAGTAAGACAATCAGTAGAAGGTTCAGGATTTGCAGTAGCACTACAGATAGATGATCAAAATAGTGCAGACTCATTTTCAGTAAAAGGCTTTCAGTTAGAATTTACCCCAGGAGGAAGAAGATAATGGCAGGCTATTCGGCACGACAATCCAGCTTTACAACAGGTGATACTATCACCGCAGCTCATTCTAATGATGAGTTTAACCAAGTATTAGCTGCATTTCACGCAACAACAGGACACACGCATGATGGTACTGCGGGTGAAGGTGGACCTATTGGTACTCTTAGAGATGCTGATAGTAATAACAAAGTATTAATTGATTCAACAAATAATCATTTAGAATTTTATGTAGAAGTATCATCTTCTGCAACACAACAATTAAGAATACAAGATGGTGCTATTGTACCTATTACAGATAATGATATAGACTTAGGAACTTCCTCTCTTGAGTTTAAAGATTTATATGTTGATGGTACAGCATATGTTGATGCTATTAATTATAATGGAACAGCTATTGCCTCAACTGCAGCAGAATTAAACATAGTTGATGGTGATACATCTGCAACATCTACAACAGTTGCTGATGCGGATAGAGTTGTATTAAATGATAATGGCACAATGGTACAAGTTGCAGTTACAGATTTAGCTGCATACTTTGATGATGAAATTACAGCAATGCCAAATGTTACATCTGTTGGTACACTTACAACTTTAACAGTTGATGATATTACAATAAATGGAAGTACAATATCTGATAGTGGTGATTTTACTATTGATGGTGGTGCTGATATTATATTAGATGCTGATGGTGGTGACGTATTTTTTAAAGATGGTGGTACAACTTTTGGTAGTGCAACAAATACATCTGGAAATTTAATTATTAAATCAGGAACAACAACTGCATTAACATTTAGTGGTGCAGATGTTACAGTTGCTGGAGATCTTACTGTAACTGGTGATGATATTACTATGGGTACAAACACTGCAGGTAATATTTTAGTTGCAGATGGTACAAACTTTAATTCAATTGCTGCAACATCGTTATCTGAAATATCAACTATTGCTAATGACGATGTATTTTTAGCAGTAGATACTTCAGGTGGTGGTCTTAAAAAAGTTGCAAGATCTACTGTTGTATCAGGACTAGCTACATCTTCTGCAATATCAAATGTTGTAGAAGATACATCACCACAATTAGGTGGGGATCTTGATATGAATGGTGCAGATATTGTAACGACTTCAAATGCAGATTTAGAATTAGCACCAAATGGTACAGGTCATGTAACTGTTAAAGGTAATACAAATCCAGGTACTATTCAATTTAATTGTGAAAATAATTCCCATGGTCAGCAACTAAAACCACAACCACATTCTGTTGGAAGTAGTGCAGTTCACACCTTACCAGATATTACTGGAGATTTAATAGGTGGAAAAATTGGTGGAACAAATTTTACAAATTCTTTATTAGTTGGTCATGCAACTCATGGAACTTTAGATGATTCAAATTCAAATACTGGAGTTGGTATAACTGCATTAGATGCTTTAACCAGTGGAGATGGAAATACTGCTGTTGGATTTGCTGCTTTAACAGCAAATGCTGCTGGTGTATCTAATGTAGCAATAGGTTCAGGTGCTTTAAATAGTTCAAATTTTGATCAATTTAATACAGCAGTAGGTACTAATGCTGGTAGTTCTGTAACTTCATCAGACTTTAATACTTTAATTGGTGGTAAAGCTGGTGATAGTTTAACTGGTAATGACAGTAATTATAATCTTTTATTAGGTTATGAAGCTGGAGAAAATGTAACTACTGGTGCTGGTAATGTTATAATTGGTAGTGTAGATGCTGATAGTGCTACTGGAGACAGACAATTAAAAATTTGTGGTTATGATGGTTCAACAACTACGACTTGGATTTCTGGAGATAATTCTGGTATCCTTACTTTTGCAGATGATATAAAAATTAAAGATGGTGGTACTATTGGAAATGCCTCAGTTGCAGATGTATTAACATTAGCATCTACAGGTATTGTAACATTTAAAGATGACATATTAATTAAAGATGGTGGAACAATAGGTTCTGCTTCAGATGCAGATGCAATTACTATTGCATCAAATGGAGTTGTAACATTTAGTCAAGCACCCGTATTTCCAGATGGTGTTGTACCTTTAGTAGATTTAGATATTGATGGTGGGACAGATATAAATGCTGCTTTAACTACATCAGATTTAATTATAGTTGATGATGGTGCTGGTGGTACAAATAGAAAAGCAGCGTTATCTAGGGTGGTGACTTTAGTCAGTGCAAATATAGATGACCCAACAGCTTTAGCTATAGCTTTAGGATAATAATCATTGACTTTTAAAAAAATAACGATATAATATATAAGTAAAAGGAGAAAATAAGAAATGGCAAATACGTTTAAAGTAGTAACATTTGCAGCAGAACCAGCATCAGCGGGTACACCATACAAAATGTACACATGTGCTGGAAGTACAACTACTGTTGTTCTTGGCTTAATACTTACTAATATTCATACAGCAGCAGTAACTGTTGAAGTAGAATTAGTTAGTGATACAGGAAGCAGAGGTGGTGCTAATAATGTTGCCAATGGTACAGCTTTTTTAGTGAAGGATGTATCAATTCCAGCAGGTAGTTCATTAGAACTTTTATCTGGTGGTAAAGTTGTTTTAGAAACAACAGACGAAATTAAAATTGATTGTTCAGTAGCTGATAAAGTTTCTGGAACATTATCTATAATGGAGATAACATAGGATTAATTTATGGCTTATATTGGAAACAAACCAGCTAACAAAGCAGTAGTTGCAAGTGATCTTGATCCAGCAATTATTACTGGTCAAACAGCTTTAGCAGTAGCTCCTGCTGATACAGATGAATTTTTAATTAGTGATGCTGGAGTTTTAAAAAGATTAGATGCAAGTTTAATAGGTGGTGGTGGCAAAATTGGTCAAGTAGTTAGTGGAACATTAAATTCAGCTTTTGCAACTACTTCATCAAGTTTTGTTGCTACTGGTTTAGATGTAGATATAACACCATCAGCAACATCAAGTAAAGTTTTTGTTATAGCTACTTGTTACCTTGATGATAATAAAAGTGCACATCAAGTTTATAGCACTCTTTATAAAGATTCAACAAATTTAGGTCATTCTTCTTATGGTATGATGGGTAGTTATGGTGCAGGTGGAAGATTAAGATCAAATCATACTATATCTTTTTTAGATTCACCTAGTAGCACATCTGCACTTAACTATGAAGTATTTATTAAGGGAGATGGTGATACTGTTTCGTTTAATTCAGAAAGTGGTTCTATAGTTTCTATAACAGCAATGGAGGTATTAGCATAATGGATATAGCAAATGCAATATTAAAAATTAAATCAGATGCACAAGTTTCAATAATAGGAAATGATATAGATAATTGTACTATAACTTGGCATGATGATAACCCTACAAATATTACTAAAGAACAAATTAAAACTAAAATAACTGAATTAGCTTATATAAAAAAAAGAGAAAATGAATATCCATCGATAGTAGATCAATTAGACGACATTTATCACAATGGAATAGATGGATGGAAAGCTACAATTAAAACAACAAAAGATAAATACCCGAAGGAATAATTTATGGCATATATAGGTAGAGAACCACAAATAGGAAACTTTCAAGTCTGCGATGCTATATCAGTAGTTAATGGTCAAGCAGCATACACTATGCAAGTAGATTCAACTAATGTTTCTCCAGAAACTGCTAGTCATGTTTTATGTAGTTTGAATGGTGTCTTACAAAAACCAGGTAGTTCTTTTACTATCTCTGGTTCAACAATTACTTTTGCTAGTAATTTAGTTACAAATGACGTAATAGATTTTATTCATATACTAGGATCAGTTCTTGATCTTGGAGTTCCTTCAGATGGAGCAGTAGGCAACACTCAATTAGCTGATGCAATGAAAGTTGGAAAACAAACTATGTGGGTTCCAGCAGTTGCAATGTATCCTAATTCTACAAATGGTTCAGAGGCTGCACAGGTAGAATTATCTAATGGTCCAGAAATTAAGACTTTAGATTTTGATAAAGATTCGGATGAATTTGCACAATTTGCTGTAGCATTTCCTAAATCATGGAATGAAAGCACAATAACTTTTCAAGCATTTTTTACAGCAACATCAACTGATACAGGTACAACTGCATGGGGATTATCAGGTGTAGCAATTGCTGACAATGATTCTTGTAACACAGCTTTTGGAACACAAGTTGTTGCAACGGCTAAAGCACATAGTGGAACATCAAATGATTTAGATGTATCAGCAGAAAGTGGAGCAGTAACTATTGCAGGTTCACCTAGTACAGATGAACAAGTATTTTTTCAAATATCAAGAGATGTATCAGCTGACGATTTAAATGCCGATGCTAGATTACTTGGAATTAAATTATTTTTTACTACTGATGCTGCTAACGATTCATAAGGAAAATAAAATATGTCAAATTTTGGTTATCAAGTTTTAGGATTTGGAACTGGTCCTTCAGGAGGTCCATATGATATTGAATATTTAGTAGTCGCTGGCGGTGCAAGTGGAGCTAGATCTGGAGGAGGCGGCGGCGGAGGTGCTGGTGGCTTTCGTACAAATTATGGAACATCTACTATAACAGTAACAAATGCAGAAGCATATACAGTAACTGTAGGTGCAGGTGGTGCAGCAATAACTTCAGGAGATAATGTAGATGGTAATAATGGTAGCAACAGCGTTTTATCTGGTTCAGGAATTACAACAATCACATCTACTGGTGGTGGTGGCGGAGGAAAGCAATCAACAGATGGTTTAGATGGTGGGTCTGGTGGCGGTGCTGGAAATAATAAAAATAATTCTCCCAATAAAGTTGGAGGTTCAGGAAACACACCAAGTACATCTCCATCACAAGGAAATAATGGTGGTGCGGCTACTGGAGAACATGGTGCTGGAGGCGGTGGTGGTGCTGGAGCTGTAGGAGCAGCTGGTAGTGGTAGTAGTGGTAGTGGAACTTCAGGAGCTGGAGGAAATGGAACTGCAATTTCAATAACAGGTTCATCAGTAACTTTTGCTGGTGGAGGTGGGGGTGGTACTGATGGTCGTTATTCTGTTTCTCCTGGTTCAGGTGGTTCAGGTGGTGGAGGTAATGGTGGACATTACCCTTCTAATCCAACTGATGCAACTGTTAACACAGGTGGAGGTGGAGGTGGAGGTACTGCATTTCCTCGTACTTCAACTGGTGCTGGTGGTAGTGGTGTAGTTATTTTAAGAGTACCAACAGCAAATTATACAGGAACAACATCTGGCTCACCAACAGTTACAACAGATGGTGCAAGCACAGTTATAAAATTTACAGCTAGTGGGAGTTACACAGCATAGTGGCACATTTTGCAAAATTAGGAACAGATAATATAGTTGAAAAAGTTGAAGTAGTATCAAATAATATTGCAACAACTGAACAAGATGGTATAAATTTTTTAAATAATTTATATGGAACTAATGATATTTGGAAACAAACTTCTTATAATACTATAGCTGGAGTACATAAATTAGATGGAACTCCTTTGAGAAAAAACTATGCTGGAATAGGTTATACATATGATGAAGATAGAGATGCTTTTATACCACCAAAACCTTATTCATCATGGATATTAGATGAAGAAACTTGTAATTGGGAAGCACCTGTTGCACATCCTGATGATGGACAATTTTATAATTGGAATGAAACAAACCAAACTTGGGAATTAGCATAATAAATATTAAATTATTGGTGTGAAAAAAGAACTTAATAATTCAGCTTGGAATTTTTATTTAGATAAAGTTTATTCTTATGCTTATTGGGATAATTTATTTACAAAAAAAGAATGTGAAAAAATAATTAAAGTTGCTAAAAAAAAAGGTTTTATTAAAGGCACAACATTAAATAAAACAGATGTTAAATCAAATGTTAGATCAAGCGATATTACATGGTTATATGCTTCAGATGATCTTGAATGGGTATTTCAAAGAGTAACAGATACTGTTTTAAATCTTAATGACAGATTTTTTAAATTTGATTTATTTGGTTTGAGTGAGGGTTTCCAATTTACAAATTACAAAGCACCATCAGGTAAATATGGAAAACATATAGATAGAAGTATAGATTTACTAGTAAGAAAGTTGTCTTTATCAATACAGTTGACTGACCCTAAAGAATATGAAGGTGGAGATTTATGTTTATATCAAGAAGAAAAAGGAGATATTATGAAAAAAGAACAAGGAACTTTAATATTATTTCCATCATATACTTTACATGAAGTAAAACCTATAACAAAAGGTGAAAGAAACTCTTTAGTTTCTTGGGTAACAGGAAAACAATTTAAGTAATTTATGGTATTTGATAAAATAATTAGATCAGAAATAAAGCAACCATATTTTTTTTATAAAGGTAAATTTAATAATATTAATTCAAAATATTTTATTAATAAAATTGATGAAGGTTGTAATGCTATAAACAACAATTCTTTCAAAACAAATATTGTTGGAGAAATGACTAATTATGAATATTTTAATAATGATATTGAATTTTTAAAACTTGTTTGGCAGATTTTTGATGTAGTTGATGAGGATATTAACCCAAAAGAATATAAGTTACATGAGGCATGGGGATTAAAAAATTCTTTAAGTCACTACACAAAAAATCATAATCATCGTGGATGTTATTTTTCTGGTGTTATTTACTTAAATAAACATTCACAAAAATTAAAATTTCCTGAAATAAACGAAGAGATTGAACCAGATATAGGTTCTTTTGTTTTTTTTAGTTCATTTTTAAAACATGGTTGTCAAAGAAACTTAACAAACAAAACAAAATATGGTTTGAGTTTTAATTGTAATTATAATTAATGGAGAATATTTTTTAATGTCACTTAACTTTGCTAACAACAACTCCCTATCAGCAATCACAACTAAACCAAGTGGTTTAAGTAGTAGTGCTATGAATCTTATCTCTACACAAACTGCATCAAGTTCAGCTAATATTTCTTTTACTTCAGGAATAGATTCTACATATAAAGAATATGTGTTTAAGTTTATTAATGTTCATCCAGCAGCAACTAGTTATTTTCAAGTTAATTTTAGAGATGGTAGTACAGCTTATGATGCAACTAAAACATCAGCTGGATTTTATGCTCAAAACAAGGAAGATGATAGTGAAACAAATTTTGCTTACGCTGCTGGAGTTGCACAATCAACTGGCATTCAAAGATTAATTACTGGAGAAGTAAATCATAGTAATGCTGATGATAATTTTAATGGAACCTTACGTCTATTTGATCCATCATCAACTACTTTTGTAAAACATTATTTATCTGAAATTAATTATTCTAATAATGGGCCAGCAAGTGAAGTGTCATACATTGCTGGATATTGTAATACAACAGCTGCAATAGATGGAGTACAATTTACGATGAGTTCTGGCAATATAGATAGTGGAGTAATAAAATTATATGGCATTAGTTAAATATAATAATAATAGCATAAGTGCTATAACCTCTGCTGCTTCAATACCAAGTGGGGTATTAACACATATTAAAACTTTAACTGCTAGTGGTTCTTCAAGTCTAGCATTTGTACATGGAAGTTCTAGTGTAGTTTTTGATAGCACATATCCTATTTATGTTTTTAAGTTTATAAATGTACACCCAGCCACTGATGGTGGAGAATTTGAATTTAATATAAGTACAGATAGTGGCAGTAATTATAATGTTGCAAAAACAACATCATTTTTTAAAACACTTCATAAAGAAGATGATAGTGCTTCTAGTCTTGGTTATGATACAGTTTATGATATGGCACAAGCAACTGGTAATGCTTATTTAGCAAGAAGAACTGGAGGAGATAATGATCAAGCTCATTCTGGTACAATGCATTTTTTTGAACCATCATCAGATACGTTTGTAAAACATTTTATATCAAGAATAAATCAAGCACAAAAAGATGATCAAACAATGGACTGTTTAGTTGCTGGTTATGGAAATACAACAAGTGCTATAAATGCAATTAAATTTCAATTTTCAAATGGAAATATTGAAAGTGGTACAATAAAATTATATGGAATTAAAGATAGCTAATGAGCATAGTTAAACTAAATAATAATGGGGTAAAGAACGCAACTGCTTTTGGTTCTGGTGTAACAAGTCTAGGCAGTATGGCATTTATTAAAAAGCTAACAGCTTCTAGTTCAGGAACTTTGTCTTTTGTAGATGGTGCAAGTTCAGTTGTTCTTGATGATACTTACAAGGAATACTTATTTACTTTTAATAATATTCATCCATCTGCTAATTCAACTTTAACAATAAATGGTTCAATAGATAGTGGTAGTAATTATAATGTTGCTAAAACTACAACAGCAATAGAAGTATATAACCATGAAACTAATGGATCTGAAGGTATGCAGTATAGAGATGATTCAGATTTAGCTCAAGGAACTGGAACACATATTTTATCGACAACTGTAGGTACAGATAACGACCAATCTTGTTCTGGATATTTACATCTTTTTAATCCATCTAGTACAACTTTTGTAAAACATTTTATAGCAAGAGTGCAAGGTTATCATAATGGAGATTATTCAATAGAATGGCCAAGTGCTGGATACTTTAATACTACAAGTGCAATAGATGCTATTCAATTCAAAATGAGTACTGGCAATATAGACGCTGGAGATATTTGTTTATACGGAATTAATTAAGGAGAAACAATGCCAAGATATCATAATATAAATGGAAACGTAGTACAGTTCACAGCTGCAGAAGAGACAGCTAGGGATGCCGAAGAACAAGCATGGGCAGATGGTGCTCTAGCAAGAGCACAGGCTAACCTTAGATCTAGAAGAGATGCTCTTTTAGCTGCGACTGACTTCTATGCTTTATCTGATGTAACTATGTCAGATGACATGAAAACATATAGACAAGAGTTAAGAGATTTACCTAGTGGTAAAGATACTGTTGCTAAATGTGACGATGCTACATTTCCAACTAAACCATAATGGCTAAAAAGTTTAAGTCATTTGAAGAAAGACCTAAACCTAAGAAACGCCCAAGAAGACACAAGAAAAATTTAAACAAACAAGAAAAACGAACATATAAAAAATATAATCGACAGGGGAGATAATGGCGACAACAGAAGATACAGTAGCATTACAAAAAGGTGCAATAGCACCTGCTCAGACAGAACAAACGGGCAGTCAAAAAGCTGTATCGTTAATTGATAGTTTAATTACAAAACCTAGTTTACCTACGGGTACAACTATATCACCACAGTTACAGAATGTAGCAACACAAGAATTATTATCTACTCCAGGTATATCTGGATCATTAGGTTTTACTGCTCCTGCTACAACTGCTGCACCTACAATAGCTGCACCAGGAACTATGGCAGGGACACAAGTAGCTGCACCAACTGCTGCAACAGCAGGTCAGTATACAGCATCTACTGTTACAGGACAAGTGCCTACAATGACTGCTGCACAAGGGACTGTATCAGCTCCTATGACTGCAGCTCAAGGAACTATTACATCTGATGCTACAGTAAAAGGTCAATTAGAAAGTTTACAAACAGAAGTACAAACAGCTTTAAATACAGGTAATCCCCTACCAGTATGGGCTAGAGGTGCTGCTAAAGCTACTGAAGCAGCAATGGCTAATAGAGGCTTAAGTGCTAGTTCAATGGCAGCTGAAGCACTAGCTGAAGGTATTATGAATTCTGCTATACCTATTGCACAAGCAGATGCAAATACTTATAAGCAAATGATCTTTCAAAATCTGTCTAACAATCAACAGGCAGCTATTACAAATGCACAATCATATCTACAAATGGATATGGCTAACTTATCTAATAGACAACAAACTAATTTGCAAAATATAAATGCAAGACAGAATTTTTTATTATCTGACCAAGCTGCAGCTAATGCTGCATTCCAGTTTAATGCTACAAGTCAGAATCAAGTAAATCAATTTTATAGTAAACTATCTTCAACAGTTGCAGATCAAAATGCTGCTAGAATAGATGCTATGAAAAAATTTGCAGAAGCAGAGAAAAGTAAAATTAATGCATTGAATGCACAAAATAGTATTGCAGTTAATGAAGCTAATGCTAAAAGAGAAGCAACAGTAAAACAATTTAATGCAACACTAGAAAATCAAAGACAACAATTTAATGTTCAAAATCAAAGAACAATAGATCAATCAAACGTTGTATGGAGAAGAGCAGTTAATACAGCTAATACAGCTGCAGTAAATGCTGCTAATCAAACTAACGCACAGAACTTATTAAATCTTTCTAACTGGGGCTTATCATCAGCATGGCAACAGTGGAGAGATGAAGCATCTTGGGTTAATACTTCTTCAGAGAATGCACAAAATAGAAATCATAATTTAGCAATGGCAGCTCTTGAAAGATCTACTACTGTAGAATTACAAGATAAGGCTTCTAAAGATGCTATGTATCAAATGATTGGTAAATTTGGTTTTGATTTGTTATCAGGTAAATAGGAGATATAAATGAAGATAGGAGAAATATTTAGAGGTGCTGTATCAAGTGCTGCAGGAACTATTGGTGGTTTTATTGGAGGTGCTATAGGTGGACCTGGAGGTGCAGTAATAGGTGAAAGAATAGGATCTAAAGCAGGAAGTTTATTTGAAAGAAAAGCAGGTGATGATAGTGGATTTGAACCTATAAGCACAATGGTGCAACCTCAAAGTTTTGGTGGTAGAATGGGGTTTTCTAGACCAGGAATGAATAGATCAAATATTGGTATGGCTAAAACTGTAAATGCAGAAACTCTTAATGCTGCTTGGGATGCTAGACTATTAAAATATTATTCATCAGCATACAAAATTAAAAGAACAGTAACATCATTAAAAGGATAATAAATATGGATAAATTTAGAGAAGGCGAAGATAACCCATTTGATGCACCAGTGGCTGGTCAAGGGTTAACTGATGAACCTGGAAACTATCCTTGGGAGCACCCAGCACAATTTACAGATGTAGATGAGGCTGCTGATTTTGTATGGGATAGATTACATAGACCAGAGTTTATGGAACAGGTAGTAGCTATGCCTGTAGAAGCATTAGGTAGAATAATTATATTTAATGGCTTCATGGAAGGTAAATGGAATCCAGATGTTGCATTTATAATTGCAGAACCAGTTATGAAAATGATTGCAACTATGGGTTTAACTGCAGGTGTAGAAAAAATTAGAATGTCTATGACAGATATTACTAATAACGAACAGATACAATCAATCGCTAGAACTAAAGTTAATGCTGAAGAAACTGCACAGGCTGCAAAAGGTGTTAAACAAGATATTAAAAAAATAGAAAAAAAAGGTTTAATGGCTAAACCTAATAAAGAGGAGATTCAATAATGAGTGCATTTAGAGGAATAGCTACAGGATTTTTACAAGCAAAGATTAGAAACACAGAAGCAAACGATGCATTAAAAGCTAACACATTAGCTCGTGTAGGTGAAACTCTTATTGGAGAAACTATACCTAATGCTGTAGAAGCAGAGAAAGTTAGAAGAACTAATTATGATATGTTATCATCTGAGTTTACACCAAACTTTGCTGAAGTTGCAGATAAATCTGGATTTACTTTAAATGATGACACTATGAAAGTATTAAGAGAAAAATTAAAAGAAGGTAATTTAGATAAGAAAGCTCTAGAGAATGCTAACTTTCAAACAGACTTTAATACTAGATATAATCAAAGAGCTGAAACAGCTGAAGAAAAGTATTCACCAATATTAAAACAATTAGGTATAGATGGTATAGGTTCTTTAGGATATAATACAGTAGAAGCATTAGTTAAACCTACAACAACAACTACAAAAAATACAATGGCAGATGCCGTTACTCAAACTCCTATTAAGTTTGATAGTATGCAATTATCAGATTATTTAACTCCTATGAGTGGTACATATCAAGTAGGTGCTACAGAGTTTGCAAAAGTTGCACAACCTTTTAGACAATTTGGATCAGCTATAAAATTTGATGCTCAAGGTAATGTTGATTTTACTTTACCAGGAACTAAAGATGTAGAGTACAGAGCTTTATATGCAGTTACAAATGATTTAGCTTCTCAATTTTTAGATAAAGATAAAAAAGTAAATATTAGTCAGGCTGTAGAGCAAGCAGATAGAGTATTAAGAAGTCAAACTCAAAATGTTATTGCAGGTATAACAAATGATTATAATGAAAGTTCAGTTGAAGGTGTTATAACATCGACAGCATCTAATTTTTCAGATTCATTTAATTCACAATATCCAACTGATAATGCTAAAATAGAAGCACTAACTACTCATTTAGCATCACTTGGAAGTAGATCGGAACAAAAATATTTTGCAGCAAGTTTTCCTACAGGTGTTAATATAGGTGGACAAGATGCTAAGACTATACTATTAAATTTAACTAGATAATATGACTAAACTTAGTTTAGGTGATTTTGCAATAAATCAAGAGGTGAATAATTCACAATCTGATAAAGCATTAAGTCTTAATGATTTTAAAACAAAAACAGAAAGTTTAATATTAGATAAAGAAAAAAAACCTGAAGGTGCAGAAAATTTTATACCTGTACAAAAAAATCAAGATGGCTCTTTAAAGTATTCATTTGATAATATATATCAAAATAAACAACTAGTTTCTGTAGCAAAAGATTATTATAAAAATAGAGATGGTGAATCATATAATGATAAAGAAGCTGTAGATAAATTTATATCTGATAGAACTTGGAATCAAGCTAATACTTATCAGATGGGTAAAGAATTTTTGTATGTTACAGGAGATGATATAACAGAAGATCAAAAAGCTAGACTATCTTATCTTACTAGATATTGGAGTGATCTACCTAATTTTTATGAAGAAGGTGGATTAGGTGCAAAACAATTT
>VTLG01017014.1_pt1 | contig 13426 bp, 7 predicted proteins | sample 4694571 | NCBI WGS metagenome assembly VTLG01 (sample SAMN12604809, study PRJNA352737) | marine metagenome | biome: ENVO:00000447; feature: ENVO:00000209|ENVO:00000569|ENVO:01000036; material: ENVO:00002151; isolation source: viral sequences binned using virsorter ...
CAGACAACAACTCCTAAACGTACAAATGTAGCTAGGATATTCATCTGTTCTTCTTTATCATCTATACCATCTTTTAGTTTATCCAGAAGGTTCTTCTTTTGTGGTGTTTCCATTCAGTTTCTTTTGAATGCGTTTAGCCAATTGCATAATAATTGGTTTAAATACCTTTACACAGTGTTTAAATAGTGAAGTAGCAGTTAATGTAGCAGCTACAGAGATAAATGCTGTAGTAGCTGCTGTAACCATTATCTCTTCTTGAGGTATTGGTACTGTAATATCTGTAAAAGGTATACTAACTCGCTGTACTTCAGCAGCTGTTGGTTCATTATCTTCTTCATCCTCTTCTCTACCTGTTGGACCTCTCAAAGCCTCAGCAGGTACTAACATAGGTGTAAAAGAGGGTAGATCCGCCGATGGTGCATCTAATATAGGACGTGGTAACGGAGGTACTTTTGGTAATAATTGAGGAGGAAGCTTAATAGACGGCCCTAACTCGGTTCCGTAGGCCATGCCTTCAATGCAGCAGGGTTAGGGGCATCATAATTCCATTGCTTAGGATCATATGAGGATCCATCTTCTTTCTTTTTCTCTGTTGCACCATTAGAAGCTGTGCCTTCAAGGAAAACATCTGCCCTGCATAATGTTGCTAGGGCTGCTGTATTAGATGTTGCGTTTATTTGATCTTCTCTTTCTTTAGATTTTGTACGAACTGCAGCTCTATAAGTTGCAATAGCTGATGGTATAGCAGTACTAGCTTCTGCTTTTCTTGTAACATACCAATCAGTTTTTGATAATATCTGAGAAGCATCACTCTTTTGAGTATCTACCCATAATGCTTTCAATGTTGCATGATCTTTTGGATTATCTTTTGACCAATAAAACTCTTGATCATAATCATCTGGTTCTGCTACTTCTGTTATTCCAATTGCCTCACGATCTGACTTACTAACAAGTCGTAACCAGTTAGAAGGGTACTGATTCCCAGATGAATCTCTGAAAGGTACATCCATAGACAATGGAGTACCATTTATTTTGTATGCCATAATTTAGAAAATTTTAGAATTGACCTCTTGCTAACTTAAGTGGTTGATCAGCCCATGCTATCCAATGATAATTGTAAGCACCATTACTTCCACCACTCTGGTTTCTCAACTTCCAGCCATTGGAATAAACATCAATATATTGTTGATCTGCTTCTCCATCAGCTTTGTTTGGGAAAAGAACTTTACCGTGTGCATTTGTTGGATCTGAAGCAGTGTTATACATAATCCAATCAAGATTAAACTCACCTTTCAATATAATCATTCTAGGAGCAAAGCCACAATAATTAAATGGACCATAACTCTCATTATCAGTTCCTTTATACTTACCCATAGCTACTAGACCACCTATAGGTCTCCAGCAATAAGCTTTAAAAGTTTGGCTACTATTAATTTTACCATCAGCTTTCACGCCCACAACACTATCAGTCATACCACCATTCCAGAAGTTTGTACTACCAGTAGAACTAGATGTCTGGTTCATTTTTAAATAATGACCATTACCTAATCTTCTAGTATGTACTGCCCAATCTGTCTGATCACTGGTACATTTAATTATGACATAGTGAGGTGGTGAGCTTAATCCATGACCAAAAGTACTATCATTACTGCCTCCAGTATATTGAGTGATACTGAATCCTGCAGTATCATTAACCCATTGATTTCCTGCACTTATATTAATACCTCCGTCATTATTAGCACCTGAATGGGCAGTACCTGCATCCCAACCTAGAGCTACATAGTTCCATCCACTATGGTTCATGTAGTCACCACTACTTTGAGAACCTTTAGTTATTCCAAAACCTCCGGTTTCAAAAGATGATAAGTAACCATGATTATGGCTATTACCATAACCATATGCACCATCACTGTTAGTATGTAATGCAGAGTTATTAGACTGTGAACTACCACCTGGACCTCTCACTCTATCATATAAGTTATGCTGCCAACCATTAACAGCTAATTCTTTTGACCAAATGAAGTCTGGGTCGAAATCAAAGCCAGTAATAGTTCTAGTTGAACTACCGTCTCCTGCATAGAAGACAGTATCTACAAATTTATGAGGTCTATTTAAAGTAGCGCCAGATCCGAAATCAGGTAAGTGACAAGAACACCACGCCTTAAATCCAGTTGGAGGTGTATGTTGGAATGGTCTTTGTCCAAAATTAGCAGCTGCTTTAGAGGAGTTATATTGTCTCATTACAGGTATAACACCCCATTCAGTTATACGTGTATCTTCAAAAGCAGGGGTACTAGTAGAAAAATTCCCTGAACCACTTGATGTAAACCAGTTACCTTCTCTACCAAACCATATTTTACCAGCATCTATATCTACTGCAATCATATAGGTATCACCTACTGCAGCTTGATCTCCTGAAGGCCAGCTAGTTGTTGTACCATCCCAGATCTTCACCCCATCAATTAAACGATAAGCCCAGCTCCATTTTTCATAACCAGGGTCATGTCCACCTTGACCATTTCCAGATAGATTATATCCTACACGAGCTGACATATCCATACTAGCAACACCACAAGAAGAGTGTGTGCTATTATCAGCACCTTTAGCTAGTAATTCATATTCAAAATAGAATTTACCACTCCTTGCACCCATTGTTGCATAGGTTTTATGCTTCCAATTACCAGTACTACTGTTACCTAAAAGTGTTAATTGTCCATCAGATAAAGTCTGGAAATGATCCATACCATTAACATTCCAGGTAGCGAAGTTACCCTGACCTTGGGCGTTACCACCTGGATCATTATATCCACCAGACGTGCTATTTACAGGACAATCAGCAACAACATCTATATTTTCCGGATTGCTGCTATCTGTTGCTTTTAGATTTGTTACAGTCCAATTGTTATTTTTACCACTAGTATCGTTGCCTATATCAGAATCGCTTGAATATTCACCAAATGCTAAATGGAATCCATTTGTCCCATAAGTTACGTCAGGGTGAGGTGTTGTCACAGGAGACCAAATACCATCAGCATCTGTTGCTGCAAAGGTTGATGGGGTCAAGACATCACCATCTATGAAGTGAATGTCAGATAAATAGGCATCTAATTTAGATGCAGACTCATCATTATGTATCCCAATATAATGTGCCTGTGCTGAGTTAAGGGCTGTGTTCGCACCAGAGACATCATAGTTATGTATTAAAGTATTATTTAACCATACTCTAACATCATTAGCACTTGCACCAGTTAGGTCTATAGCCATAACTAGATGATACCATGCAGCATTATCTCTTATTAAATGAGCACTACCAGTTGCGCTTCCACTAGCTCCTGGCAGATGGGTTTTTATAGCATTCCCATCAAAATATAATCCATCAGCAGAGGTCCAAAATATCCTTTGCGTACCTGGTAAAACATTACGTTTAAACCAGCAAGAGAAAGTCATTTTCTGAGTATTACCACCAGAGAAAGTCCTCTTTAGATATGCTGAATCTCCACTATGAAACCGTAAACTTCTTGTAATATCATAGTCTTCATAACCACCTCCAGCAGCTGCGGCAGCTCCCATAAGAAGACTTGATCCACTAGTTGCTGCCATTATCTTACGTCCACTATAGCTGTAATAGCAATCTTCACATTATTACTATCAGATGGATCTTCATAGGTTGAGTAGCACAAAGCATCTGTATAGTTTGCAGTAGTGCTTAAAGTTGGAGGAGTATCAGCTGCGAAGTGATATTTAGTTCCATAGGTTAAGGCATTACTACCGCTTCCTTGAGTAAACCAAATTACACCAGATTGGCCAGCTACTAAATTACTAGGATTACCTAAAGCCCTCGTATTACTACTACCGCCTGCTACTAATTTAAAATCATTAGAATTTGCAAAATCAGGGGTAACAGTACCACCAGCTGAATCTGTAAGAGTTGTAGTTACTGATCTTGCTGCAGCATCAAAAGATTTAATACCTGTAACTGTTTGAGCATCTACTGTATTAACAGCTGTTTTACCATCTAATTGATTCAGCTCAGTAGCTGTAGAAGTAACAGCAGTAGAACCTAATACTAAATTACCTTCTGGTACAACAGCTCTTGCTGCTCCTGCTAATATCAAATCATCTACATCTTCATCCCACAGCATATATGCTCCAGATGTAGCTCCGAAGAATTTTACATCATGTCCAGTATCATTAGCACCAACAGTAATTGTATTATCAACCTGTACAGCACCATCGATATCAACAGAACCATCAATATCTACATCATCTAGATTAGCTGTACCATCAATATCTACATCACCAGAGAAATCTCCAGTTGCTGCATCAAGTTCACCTGTAAGTGTTACATTACGGAAACCTGTGATATCTTTATTAGAGTCTACTTGACATGCTTCTGATGCTCCAACAGTACCAGCACTTGCTGGTGACGCTAACTTAGTAGCTACTTGTGTATCTACATAATTTTTTGAGCCTGTTGCACTATTAACATTACTAGTGCTAGCACCAGAGTATGTATCACTATTTATTATTGTAGGTACTTCCGTTGATTTAGCTAGTTTTATACCACCTTTAGTAGATTCATCGTGTACTCTAAGAGTTTTATTAGTGGTATCAACTGTGACTTCACCTATAACACCAGTGAATCCAGTGGAATCATCATGTTGAGCGGCTGTACCGCGTCTTAGTTTTAATAATTTTGCCATTACGCTATAGCTCCGAAGTCGATTTGTAAGTTATCACCACTGACAGTTGCTACTTCAGTGAGGTTTTTGTTGTTGCAGTCTAAGTTACCACCTAATTCAGGTGTAGTATCTTCTGATAATTCTGCCAGACCAGCTGATGCTGTTACCACCCATGCACTTCCATTATAAACTTTTAGTGCATTACCTGAAGAGTCAAACCATAAGTCACCTGCATCTAAAGATGAACTAGGCGCTGAACCAGATACTCTGTATACATCAGCAAATGATTGAATTTGAGCAATATTAGTAGCAATGGTGTTGATATCATTATTACCGTCTTCTTCTTCTACAGCCGCAGTTATTGAACCAAGATCTTTTGAATGTAACAGTTCACCTGCTACTGCGTTTATATTAGTTGAGTTACTATTAACAGCGTTTATACTAGTTGAGTTACTATTAACTGTAGTTATAGCTGTATTCATTCCTGCTACAGTACTAACAGCACTTGAAATGCCTGCAACAGTATTGACATCATTAGGTTTTGCTAGCTGTCTATGGAATTTATATGTATGTGTTGTAGATGTTGTTTCCACAAGCAGACCAAATCCAGCAGCATATGTCTTAGTATCACCTAAATCTTCAATTGTAATAGTAGCATTGTTAGATACGTTACCATTAGATATAGTAGCTACCCCACTACTGTTTGATGTGAGAGAACCAGCGAGGGCTTTAATGCTAACAAGAGTTCCAGCATTATTATTGATATCGGGATTAGTGTCTGGAAAAGAAGTTTCATTTGCAATAGCTCTGAATCCACCTACTTCTTCAACTAAAGCTGTGACTCTATTATCAACAGCTAAAGCAGTAGCAATTTTAGAATTATCTGCTACCCAAGTATGACTACTTTCTAAAGTTTCTGTATTATTAGATAGGAAATATCTAGCATCAGAAGCTTTTGCAGTAAGAAAATGAGTATCTAAAGGTGATGTTACTGCAGCTTGCTCAGATTGTGTCACAACAGCATCAGCATGTAACTTAGCTGAAGTTATTGAGGCATCATCAAGACGTGCAGCTGGTAAAATACCTGATGTAATTTTTGCGGCATCAAAAGTCTGGCTACTATGATGTACTATAGCACCAGTCATAGTACCACCATTTTTATCTAACTTACCACTAACAGCAGCACTAGCATTATTAGCAGTATTCACCGCGTTAGTAGAAGCAGTTTCAGCGTCGTCAGCCGTATCGACAGCTTCTTCTGCTTTTGTTATTGCCCAACCAACACCCTTAGGGTCAGTAGCTGCATTTGTGTTATTACCTTTTAATGTCCAGGTATTATTACTTGAGTTAAAGGTTGCAACAACTTTATCTGTAGCATCTTTAGCTGTATCAGCAGCAGTTTTAGCTGTATTAGCTGTTGAAATAGCACTAACATAAGAACCACTTACAAGCTCACGAGAGTTAGAGAGAGCAGTATTAGCATCATACTCTGCCTCTTGAGTAACGTATAAATTTTGATCAAAGTTTTCATTTAAATCACTGGATTTAATAGCTGAACCTGGGTAGAAAGTTGCAGCTAACTTCGAACTATCTGTGTCTCTTATTATTGTTCCTGTCACTCCACTCTTAGGAGCACCATCTGTCTCTTGCCAATTCGTTCCAGATGTGCTAGCGAACCTTATTGTTGTAGCGTTAGGGAATGTAAACTTTGAACTGTCTAATTCAGTTCGACCATGGGCGGATGAAATTAATTCTACTTTTAAATCTGTTTGTTTTATATAAGGGAAAGTGAATGCAAAGTCTTTCTTTGTTCCATTAACCCCGCTTAAATTTGTGAATGTTGCCATAATGCCTATTTACGGACCGAACGTTGTAGTTCTGATAATTGTTTTTGTGTTTTAATAGCGTCGGAAACGTTACCACGTCTTAGTTCTAAGTTTCTATGATTAGTTTCCATACCTATAATACTGTATTGTTCATTTCTAGCTTGTAAAGCATCCCATGCACCATCAAAGGCTATATCATGTATACGGTCAAGCTCTCTATGTACAATAAATTCTTTAATTGGAAAGTCTCTTTGGTTTTTTAGTCCTCTAGCTTTGACATATTCTTTAAGTTTTTTATCCCAGAAACCGTCACCTTCTACCATCATACGCATAATCTGTGTTTTAAGACCAGCGTTCTTAGATATCCAGTTATTCATAAAGTGCCTTTCTTGTGTTTTTAAAGGCATCTTAGTAATTTTATTGCGTCTGATTTTCTGTAAACCATCCCAGCCTGTAGATAATAACCACTGTCTCCAAGGCTCCATACCTCCATTAGACTGGAACATAGGTAGCAATGAATTAGCAGCAGCTGTTATAGGCTCATGGAATTTAATAGCTTCTCCAGTGTATATATCAGTTAGATCTTTTAAATGCTCATTCCCACTAAACAGGAATTTACTTCCATTAGCTAAGTAAGCAAAGTAATCATTCTCTACATCTTTAAGTTGTGGAGTAATAGCATTATTAAGAACGTTTCTAGCACCTTTATATGGTATTAGCATATCAGTTTGTCTAGCTAAGAAGTAGTTCCAAGAGCTAGCATCACTAGATATAAGACCAACTAATGGTTCCATACCTCCGATAAAGGTATCATTAGTCACGTTCATGCTTATAGAATAAGCTATTTTTCTTAAAAAGTCTTCTGTAACAGCTTGATCTACACGATTAGCTTGATATACTACATCAGCCGTGAGACCTAAGAGAGTATCAAAAGGTTCGAATCCCCTATAACTATGCCATTGGCCTGTAATAGGATTCTTAATGGATTGAGGTTTCCAACCCATCGCCATCATTCTACGCTTTTCACCGTTATCTTGTGGACCATTACCAGTTAAGTTACCTTCTAATGCTAGTAAACCAGCTCCCATAATCACAGTACTACCCATGATTTGTCTACCAATGTACTCTTGCTTGAGAGTTTGGAAAGCTAATTCAGCATCATCCCCAGCTTCTATACCATGTTCTAGTAATGCAGCCATTCGTTGCTGTTTATTTTTAGCACCTAATACTCGTCTAGCTTTAGTCATAGCTGGACCTAAGTTACTCATTGGGTTAAATGTCCAACCAAGTTCTAAAGCATTTAGTCCAGTCCTAGGGAATAAGAATAAACCTTTAGCAGCAGGTACATTATCTAAGAACTTATTAAAGTCTTCAGCTACTTTACTATTTAAGTTGAGAGCTATTTCTTGTGATGCAAATTTAGCAGCTTTATCTGTAAGTAAACCAGTGTGATCAAAAGCTTCATCATATAATTGACGTTGTAAATCTTGAAAAGCTTTATGATCTACACCACCTCTAGTAGCGTCAAATAACTGATCATAAGCTCTTGCACGTGCTGATCCACTAGCCATAAATGAATTAGTGAATCCGTCAATAGCATATAAAGCGTTTGTACCATAACGTACAAAGAACTGTTTATTCCACCATGTCAGACCTTTAGTCATATTCCACATAGCAAGCTTGCCGAATTCTCCTTCAGCTCTCCATGCTTCAGCCATGCTATCCATATACTCCATCTGATCAAGTTTGGATTGACGTAAGTCTGCACGACCACGTAACATAGCTTCTTGAGGATTAGAACTAGCAAGTTTCCATTCCTTCTTCATGACCCTAAAGCCACGTTTTATGTTCTCAGTAATACCACCAAAAGTAGCATAAGCTCGTTTCATAGAAGCGACATCACCTTGAACTGCAGCTCCAGCAAAGACAGAGATAGGTTTAGCAAATGTAAGCATAGAGTTACCAACAGCAGCACGTATTGGAGATAAACCACTAAGTACACTATTAATTCTAGCAGCATGTAATTGTTTAACTAACATGCTAGGAGCTTCTGGGTTTTTATCAATAAACCCTTTCTTTAATAACCCTATATTATTCTCTGTTAATCTATGTAATTTGTTTAATTCATCTACACTACCATTAGTAGCATCATAAGCTTCTTTAAATGCTGTATAATAATTAGGGTTATTTTTAGCTATGTCCTTTAACTCATCTGTTATTTTATTGCTTTTAGCTTTTACATTAGATATATAGTCGTCAAAATTATTTGCTTGACTATTCATCCATCTGACAGCAGAGTCAACATCACCATCTTTTACTACTCTATTGAATTCTTGAGCCTTACTCATTATAAATTCATTAGCTTTAATTTCTTGTCCTAAGAGATTAAGCTTATCAAATATAATGGACATTTGTCTAGAAGTATCGACTTCATCACCAAGTAGTTTAGCAGCTGTAGCAGTATCAGCTACTGTATCAGCAGCTTGTTGAGTCAGCATACCAGAAGCTCTCATCTGATTAGGATTGAAAACTTTTTCAAATGCTTGTCTAAAGGCATTGATACTTATGGCATACTCTTCAGCTTCTAGTATATCAGCAGAACCGATGATTTTTGTTTTCATATCATCGACAATCATTTCAAACTCTTTGAAGCTAATGTCTTTTCCATAGATAGCTTGAGCTAAATTATCTATAGATTTATTCATTGCTTCATTAGTTATCTTCACCTCTTTAGTACCTGTTGCTACTATTGCATCAAATTGTGGAGTTAATCGTTTAAAAAGTTGAGTTAACTGTTGAGCTCTTTCACTGCCATTAATTGCTTTCATAAAGCTTTTATTAAACTCTTCACTAGCTACAGGTGCGGCTCTACCATTGTAGCTTCCTGCATTATTTTGTATCTGTGCTTGATGTAGTTTAGCTTCAAGTGGGTCTGCCTCTAAATTAGTAACAGCTCTACCTGCACTATCTTCTCCTACATCATTAACAAAAGAGTTATACTCTAATCCATCTGGATCCCGTTTGATAGCTTCTACAGTCTCATTTCTGACAGCATCCTCTCTAGCTTTAATACGTGGTTCTACAGAACCTGATAGTGCATTATCATACGTACTTACTTTAGACATCTTAATATTAATAGCTTGTTCGGCAGCAGCATCACGTGGGAATAGTTTAGCTTTCTTACCAAATGCAAGTGCTGCACCAAGTAACTCTACCCCTCCTGCAAAACCTGCAGCTTCATAAACATTCTTCTTCCATCTAGTATCTGGATCATCACCAGGTCTAGTAGCCCAGGGTATGTTCCATCCTAACCAATTATTAAGAGTACCTGCTAAGTTATCATCTTTCTTTGAGTGAGATGAAATCATAGCTACACCAGTATCAACACCAGCATAAGCTCCTACTTTACCTAAAGTATGTATATAATTTGGTAATGTTATTGATCTAGCTGCAAGTCCTTTAGCTGCACCACCTACTAACCAACTGCCGCCAGCTAATGTAGGTATGATAATAGAAGAAGCGTCTCTAAGTAATTGGTGTCCAGGGTGTGTAGATCTATATGAATTATCGTCCCACCATTGATCGACAGGTTTTAACCAAGGTACTATACCTATCAAATCAGAAGCAAAGTCACCAACACCTAATACAGGTTGTAGTGCAGTCTCAGCTACACCTCTTACTACATCACCAACATCAGAAAACTCATCAGTCTCTTCTTGTTGTGCAGCATTTTCTAACTGCTCCTTCTCTTCCTTTTCATGGAATGCTTTAATAGCTGTACTAGTGTCAAAGCCTTCTTGCTCTTCTGGTGACAAACTAGTATCAGCACTAGGATCATAGTTTGGGTCATTAAATACTGGCATTACGCTGCTACCCCCGTAGTATATGTGCCTAAATCCCACTTAATTTGATAAGCTAGTGGTGATAAAATAGCTGGATCATTAAACTTAAGTGTACTTAATTCTTCTCCATTTAACATTTGATGAGTATGTTGTATATATAGCTTATCTTTATCTGATAAATTTTCAGTATCAAACATAGATAATCCATTCTGTTTAAATAGAGCTTTAAAGATTTTAGTTTGATTATCTCTATTAAATTTATCAGTTGGCTTTAATCCAGCTAATTTACACCCTTCTAAAATAGTACCTTTTTTAAGTTTATATCGACCTAAGTCTGATTCATACTTCAAACTTATTCTATTAGCTTGATCACAAGTAGCATCTGTTAAATGATACTTCATCTCTGGAATGTCTACACTTGAAGTAGATCTAGTCTCATTAGTTACTAAATTATAACCACCTTCACCAAATACCATCTTATCCACTTTAGTATAACTATAATCTTGATAAACAGGATTTCTACCTTGTTTCACTACAGCCTGATTAACATAACCAGGAGTTGATAAATACTGTAAAGCTAATGGATGTACAATTTCCTCAGCTTTTTTAACACTATTTACATACCATTCAGGATATTCTTGTATTGGTTTTAAACCCTCTGCCTCAGCTATTGAATTATAATAGCCAATTTGAGCCATTTCCATTTCAATAGGGCTATACTTATTACCAGTATAATTAGCTAATAGACCTGAAATAGGTAGAGTTGCTGCATTTTTACCCCTTCTAAGGGCTTCAGCTTTCTTTGCTAATGCTTCCCTATCTATATAAGGAGCTTCATATATTAAACCAGGATTTGTACTTAACTGATCTTTTAATTGAGGTAAATTAGCTACTTCAAGATCTTCATTTCTAGGAGCTGTAAAGTTGAAACCTTCGAATTCTCGTACACCACCATTAGCTTTACTAGGTACAGTTGGTTTCCAATCATCATCATCGCTAAATATATCCCTTCTTATCAAACCTATAGCATCTTGAAATGCCTTATCAGGAGGTACTTGACTTTTAGTTAAATTAGTATAATGGATTAAAAATCTAGCATAAGCGCCATCTTCAGCTAACTTTCTACTAGAGTTATGACCTAATAGTTTACTAGGAGCTATACGTTTTCTAAGCTCTTTTTCTATTATATCTCTCGCATCCTCTTGTCGATCTTTACTAGGTAAAAAGACATTAGCTTCTTGTATCTCAGCCCATAAAGTGGCCTCTATACCTTTACTAAGTTTTAAAGCTTCTAACTCCTTACGTGTTATATGCTCATTATTTTGTATCCGTTCTCTTATATAACCTGCGTTAAGGCCATCATTAATAGTAACATTTTGGGAAGCTATACGATCGGCTATATATTTAGCGGCACCTGAGTTCGCTCCATGCTCTTTTACAGCAGCAGAATGAAGACCTGTCAGAGTCTCTAAACCTATATCAGGACTCTCTTCTACTATCTTACGATAATCAAGTTCCATCTTGATGGCTTCTTGTTTCGCATCATTCATAGATGACTGCAGCCTACCTGCGTCTGTATCTCTACGGTTTTTAATAGCAGATAGAAGTTGTTCCCTTTCTTTATGGAAGTGATCACCAAATTTAATTAGTGGACCACCTTCTCCATGAGCTTTAGGTCTGAACATCGTCTTTAATAAATCTTCAGCATCTTCTGTAGGAATACGGCCATTCATCACACCCCATGAAACAGCTTCAATTATCTCTTTTCTAGCTAAATTCAACTGAGATCTAGTAGGATTTGGACCAGCTCTATGTTCAATAGCTAGTATAATACCTTTACCATTAGAAAATGAATCTGTTGGTCCATCATAATTATTTATTGATTTTTCTATCAATGCTAATTCATCTTCATGTCTATTTTCTCTAGCATCTTTGATCGCTTTATTTTGCTGCTGACTAAGGAATTGAGTTTCAATTTCTCTTTTAATTCTAGAGGAACCTGAGTACTCCCAAATTTTAGTAGATGGGAAAGGTGAACCTGATTCCTCATATTTCTGCATTTCAGCCCTTGTGATTCGACGAAACACTTCACGTAGTATCACAGGATCACCAGAAGCATAAGCAGTATTAAAATCTATTTCTCGACCTGCTACATCAAACTTTTCATTAGCGCGGGAGGCAATAACTGTACCCCAACTTCGAGCTATATTCTGAGCATCAACAGAAGCTACAGCTAATTTACCGTAACTATTTATACCACGCATCTTTTCAATAAGATGTTCAGGTATACCTCTTGCTCTTAGACTCTGCCATATAGCATTATCATGTTTAGATTTAGTCCATTGATGCTTATCAATAGAAGCAACAGCAGCTAAATCTTTACTAGTAATACCAAACTCATCATGCCATTGACGCCATGTAAGCATGGCATCTTCTTTCCATTTTTTATCTATATCTTGTAATTGCTTACCTGCTTGAGGTAGGAATTCAATTAACTGACGCCACTCATCAGACCTTCTTTTTCTATTAGCTTCCTCAATCTCTATATTATTGAGTACTGTTTTTTGTTGACGGCGCTCAGCCTCTTTTTCAGTATCACGATAAGATTTAGCTAACTTAAAATTAGATGCTCTATTATCGCGTTCAATTTTGGCATTCTCCGCCATTCTATTAAGAATAAGCTGTTCTTCTTGCCGTACATGAGCACGAACTGATTCCATATCTCTAAGAGTCTTAAGACCTTGGTCTCTAATTCTCTTAGATGGATCAGGAAGATCTATCCAAATAGCTGTGTCTTTGGCGTACTTTTGATAAAGTCCCATTTAATTAATTAGGTTGCGGTTACTTTTTCGAATTCAACGTCCAGCTTACTGTAATCAACGTAATAGAATCCGTCCTTTTCTTGTTGTCCTACAGCATCAGATCTCCCCATTTTTAGTAAATCTTGTGCTGAAGTACCTTTATACCAGGGACCATGTTCCCCATCATGTATATATTTAAATGTATAAATAGGTACACCGGATGGGGATGTTCCTACTCTATTATATGTTCTCTTAACTCTGTCATCAGACATACT
>VTLG01006527.1_pt1 | contig 13423 bp, 17 predicted proteins | sample 4694571 | NCBI WGS metagenome assembly VTLG01 (sample SAMN12604809, study PRJNA352737) | marine metagenome | biome: ENVO:00000447; feature: ENVO:00000209|ENVO:00000569|ENVO:01000036; material: ENVO:00002151; isolation source: viral sequences binned using virsorter ...
ATGCTAGATACACGAGCACGCTGCCCAAAAAGCATTGCACGCTCAATATCTACTTTATGTTCACGAAGTTTAAGAGCCCAAATTCTATCCCACTCATTAGCGTATCCACGATAACGAGTAGCAATAGCTGTATTCGACATTTCAGCTGCGGTCTTAAAGATTTGAGTATAACCGAAGTCATCTTCAACATCATTTGACCAAGCGTCTGGTGATCCTGTTCCTTCTGCAAATGCGGTACCAATTACTTGACACTCGTCATTATCAGCAAGAACATTATATCCACTGACGTTAGTGTTTGATACATCAATTACTTGTCCAGTAAATGAGGAATCGGATCCATTATCAGTTACAGCACTATTAACTCTTACTAGAGTTTGTGCCCAACCTGCTGTACTATCAACAGTTTTAACTGAGAAGACCATACCTTTAGTTAACCAGTCAACGCTCGCTGAACCAGTATCTACTGTAAAAGAATAGGATGTACCAGCACTAACTGCTGAACCACCATTTACAGCACCGTCAAGATAGAAGTTTCTGCTTGTCCAGTCGATCTTAGAACGATTTTCTAAGAAACGGAAAACAGGATCATCTGTTGGTGCTTTTGCTACCTTAGAAAGGTAAACAAAAAATGGAGATTCTTCAGGTGAGAGCTCTGCAACTCGATCAGAAAAGTCATATAACCTTCTTAGATCGGGTGCCTGCCCGACACCAGCACTGGTGGCTGCGGAAGTAACATCGCTAGATAGCTTTGTTCCGACTTTGTAAGCCATTATTATGCCTCCTTAATTTGGAAAAAACCTTGTTATTAACCCAGTCTGCCCATTTTAGAAGCATTCAATACTCTGTCAAATACCTTATTGTCATCACTGACGGTCTCTGCTGGTTGGCCTTGCAATACCCCCGCTGAAGGCGGAACACTTTGCACGGCTTTCACGGCATCGATAGATGTTTGACCTTGTACTGGTGCCCTATTGACATCCTGCCATAGTTTAACAAGGTTCCCTAATCCTACTGCCTCTTTTGGTTGCGCCGACCACTCTAAGAAATGGGCGACTTGATTGTCGTCCATATTATGCTTAGACTTCAACTCATTAACAGTAGTGTCTAGGAATTGTCTTTGTTGCGCTTCTGCCTCACGCTGTGCGAATTCATTCCGAATTTGATTCACAGCAGACCCAACGGTCTCCTGCTCTTTCGCAACTCGGTGTTTATACGACGGCGATTCGGGCTTATAATACGCATCCCAAGGGTTAAAGTCGTTCTCATCCAGTTGAGCTTGTTGCTCTGACCCACCACCAGGGTTAACGATCTTTTCTTGCAACACCTCCACTAAGTCGGGACGATTTTCGAGAAGTTCACCTATTGGTTCCAGTCTCTTCAATCTATTGACCTCTGATTGAGATCTGTCATACATAGATTGGAACTTTTTAGTTTCACCTTCCCAGTCCGTTCCAGCGTCTGGTGCCGCCTCAACAACCTCTGCCTCTGGGACAGTAGATTCCTGATATGGTTCTTGACCTGCTGATGTATCCTGTTCTACGACAGTATTTTTGATTAACTCGGATTCATTTGACATTTTTGCTTAAACTCCTTTAAGATATCTCTACGCTTTTAGAGCTTGACTAAGACGATCTGCTTCACGCCGTAATCTCTCTGCTTCGAGCTTTACCTTATTTTGCATTTTATTGGATTCAACCCTTCTGTCTGCTTTAGCATCTGAAACGATCTCAGAGAGCCTTGTCTTAGTTTTTTCAACTTCGACACGCTTTCTATCGCTTACAGATTCTCTTCTAGCAGTTTGCAAGTCCCCTTGCAAATTTTTCACCTGACCTTCAAGTCCTTGAATTTGTTGAACTAGTTGCTGTTTTTCATCCATCCTAGATAATATCCCTTCTTTATCGAAGATTTCTGGATTCTTCTTCAGAACTTCTATTCTATCAATTAGACCCAATTGGTACGCTTCGAGGTATACGCCTAGCTCTGCCCACTTACTTGTTGGCAATGTAGAGCCAGGTTCAATTCTTATATCGTGCTGATCAAGTTTATAACGATCTTTTGCAATATCAAGTATTGGTTCTGTTTTATCGTCATATAAATTGACCGTAGCTTCATTCAAATTATTGTTTGGTTGGGCAATCCTAAACATCTTTTGAAATGTATAGTGCCCTTTTGCATAGTTATATAAGACCTTTCCAAGTCTGTTTATGCTAAATTCTATGTCTCTTAATTTTGATTTTGGTCTTTCCTGCCCTAAAGCCATCATTCTTTCTGTTCCCCTGACGGTTTCTGGGGCTTTCTCTGCAAAGCCATGCATCATCTCAGGTAACCCAAATATAAAATCTATATAAAACTCACATTGCTGAATCAATCTATAGAACTCAGCTGCAAGTGGCTGTGGAGCTGGAAAGTGTGGTTCTCCCTGCGATGAGTCTACTTCAATAACCGCATTTGGGTTCGCCCAATCTTTTTCCAGTTGATTTAAATCTTCTACACTACCCAATGGAACTAATAACTTTAATCCCGCAGAGGCCTGTGCGTGAGACAGCGCAAGAGACCAAACTTTATTAAGAAGTCTCTGCATTGGTCTCGCTCTCGACACATCAGATTTGGGGTATGGGCTTTCTGTCCAAACATTGGGCAATGGAACTATTGGATAAACATCTGTATTGAGTACAGATTCATATAATACGATTTCGCCTAAAGTTGCACATACCTTCACTCTATTCTGTGGAACCTCTACAATTTGAACCACTCCATTTTCAATAATGTCTGAGTTTTCCTCCATATAGCGTTGAATGTCAACTTCATTAAACACATATTCTTTTCCATTACTAGTGTCTAAAACCCTATAAAAAGGAACCTTGGTCTTATAATATCTTTCTAAAATCTGATATTTTCTAAACTCAAACTGATCTAAATATTGAGTTTCGGCAGGGGTATATACCTGCATTGAATTCTTGTTTTGAGTGTTTGGATAATCTTCTTCCCTATAAGCTGATACGGTTTCAATAAGTGGTTTTATTTCTTCCCCAGTTTCTGGGTCTTCTTCTATCGCCAATTCGGGATAGAGGGCGACTATCTGCTCGCCTGTTAATATAGTAGACAATAAAATGCTCTCAGCGTCCCCAAACCAACGATCTCTCGATGATGGTGGGACATACACCCTAAATGGATTAACATTTGTGAACTTGACATCGCCCCTCCCGAAATCTGCCTCTGTGTCGACATATACATAAAGATATCCCAGTCCAGAGATTGCATAATCATGTATCGCCTGTTTCATATGAGCGTCACCAGTTGAAATATCCCATACATAGCCAAGAATTGTTCTCCAGACGCTTGATATCTTTACATCTGAGTCTTCTCTTGGGGTTATGGTAAATGTGGGCGGTCTCGATGTCAGTGTTGCTTTTAATTTCTCAACTGCTGGAGAAATTCTATCCATAGGCACATCAGCCTGATTGCGAGTCTTTAATTCGTCAGACTCTTCAGCGGTAAAATGATTACCTAAATAAAAATCTATATCTTTTCGAGCTTCGGCATCCCAATCCGATCTAGCGTCACGCCATCGCCTATACAGATCCTGATTGTATTGCGCTCTTGGGTCTGTTTCCATCTACTGAGGGGGCTTTCTTTGACCTAAAAGTTCATTTAATTGGTCGTTTGTTAAAACATTTATACTGTCTTTGCTAACTTCATATGGGTTTATTATTCCGTCGGATACTAATGAGTCGTAAGCAGTCCATTGTTCTTTTGGCTTAAAATTTTGAGGAAAATATTTATACAACTCTGGACCAAATTTTATGTAAGCACTATATTCAAACTCGTCCATTCCCAATTGCTCCATTGGTGGTTTATAATAAGCTTGCTGTCCGCTAGACATTGGGGCTTGTTGTGGTCCCTGCTCTCCTGTCGGCATTGGAGGCTCTACAGATCCTCCTTCTTGATATTGTGGAACATAACCACCTCCACGCATTCCCATCGCTTCATATTCTTCGTGAGTAGCACCTGGCATAACTGTGCCGTCTGGCATTGTATGGGTAGCCATTCCTTCGCCATGCGATCCCATAGCTTTCTGTATGTCTAGTGCTCTCTGCATCGTAGCTAAAGCTGCTAATTTTTGTAAACCATCAGCATCTTGTGATTTTTCTCCAAATAAGGACAATACTTCGTTCATTTGCCCTTGTCCTTTATTGTGCATTACAGGTCCTCCTTCTTGGTATCTATCAATGTTCCTCATATAGTCGGGAAAATGTTCTTCCATCTTAGCGACCGCATCAGGGGAAATTTTTCTCCACCCTTTTTTGGTTGCCGAATATATATCTCCACTTTCGTAATCTTTTCTAAAGTGGACTGGGTCGAAAGGTCTCTTCCCTTCTGCCATTCTTTCTATTTGAGTTTTATTACTACCCCACTTTTTTGCCTCACTCACAGCTCCAGTGAGAGCCGCCAGTGCATTGTAGCCACCCGTAGCCCCTCCAGTTAAGCTGTTTAAAAGCAAGTTTAAACCCAAGCCTTTCAGGGCACCTACTCCCATAGCGGGACCAGCCGACCCTCTAACAAAATGATCGGTTGGGTACAGCACTCTTTGTGCCATTATATCTCTTTTCTCTTCTCTTCCCGCAGTTCCCCCAGATAGTTGATCTCTCTTGCCAGCTTTATAGGGAATGGTTTCTTTATCCGCATAAACCTGCCCACCTTCTTGATACCCTGGAATAAATTGAGCAGTTTTCATATTATCTATTTGCTCTTTTAATTTTTGAATATCTAACATTGGATTAATACCAGGGTTTTCTTTGACGCTTCCTTCGTACCCCCACGGTATAATACCAAATAAATCTTTTCCACGCTTGGTTTGAGTTATGTTGTGCTCGTCAACGCTTCTATAACGACCACCACGATCGTGCGTCTGGTGCCCTACGTCACTACCTTGTATATATTGATTAATTTTGCTTTTATCCATATCGGATGCGTGCATACTATATCCGAAATTTCTAGGATCCTCAGTGGCCTGTTGTAGTGAGGCCATCATGAACATATCTTTTACCGATTTGTCGTTCTCCGAGACATAATCCTGTAAGATTTTACCATATACGTCTATCTCCCTCTCCCTTTCGTCTTCTCTTCTTTCTAAAGACTCTGGATCAGAAAAAACTCTTTCACTATAGTCTTTAGCTCTATCATAAGCCCTTTTACCGCCTATTCCAGGGAGTTTATCTAAAAGCTTTTCTATTGGATTTGGTTTGTATTCATATTTTTCCGCAAACTCTAGCCCCGTTTCTCCTCCGCCATACTTATCGCCAAAATATTCCCTATAAGCTGCGTCCGACTCTTCCCTGGTGTAGGAGCGTCCCGTTTTCCAATAGTCCGATAGCTTCACCTTCCCACCTTCTTGATATCCCATTGGAGATTTGGCGTTTTCTAGTAACGCAGATTGACCAAGGCGGTCAATGTTGTTAAGCATATGTAGCTTTTCAGGACCTATTTCCTCGGCAGCGTCTTTTCTTATAACGAACTCTCCTGGTGTCAGCATTGCTGGCACTGTATCTGTGCTGGGTTTCATCATTCCTTTATTTCAAAATGTACTAAATCATCAAACTTGTTATCTTTGGTATGTGTGTCCATGTCCCAATCGCCGCCCCATCTAATCTTCAAACCCATGTTTTTTGCGATTCCCAAGACAAAACCTGCAAAATAATGCATTCTGTCTCGATCATTCCAATCTATCGGGTATGGGATAACATCAACTGCAATGCTTGGCACCTTGTTGTGTTTGCCATTGGGATATTTAAGTTTACTATTGCCTTTCGCATACGCAGCGTTTTGTTTCTCCTTACCACGATGACCCTCTAAAACAGTGCAATCAAACGACTTTACAACCTTTTTAAAAAGCTTTTGCAACCTTTCATCACAGGTGTGTAGTCTACTTTTGCTTCTGGTTCCGAATCTTGGCATTTAATATAAACCCGTGTAATGTATTATAATTATCGTAATATGCAAACCCTAAATATTAATATTTAGAACCTGTTATCCAGTTATAGACTTTTTTAACTGGTCGCCTCATATTTTCCTCAATCGACTCTTCATAATCTTCAACATCCATTTTTTTACTTTTTGGGGGTCTGGCATAGTAATCAGCGTAATATAAAGCGTCCATTAGGTCGTCGTTGCGTGGTTTTGGGTGTTCAAAGATCTCATCGACCAATTCTGTCATATCTTCACGAATATAAAGCTTCTTACTATTAATGATTGGTCCCAATGAGGTTTCAAGTCTATCCTGCTTTTTTATCCCAGGTGGTGGTTTTACCCCCTTAAACACGCCTGGCATCAGCCTTCTCTCTTTTGCAGACATCCTGGTGACCATATCTCTGACCATTTCCTGCGCCGCTACCGTTTCAATCGTCACCCTTCTAACTGGGTAATACTTCTTAGTTAGTTCTATTATCTTCTTTGGTACGTCGAAAGTGGGTATTCGTTCCCTAAAATACTCTAAAACATACCTATTTTGGTTAGAATCCATCCCCATTACTAAAATTACCTGATAATCTGAGGTTTCAGAGGCTGTAGCTGCTAAGTCAACTCCAATGTAAATGTTAACTGGGATAGCGTGATCTCTGTCTGCTAGGTATGAAAACTTGTTTTCTGACTTAAATTGGTAGCTATGGTTCTTAACTCTGTCTATTTTAAACGCTGCGGAGCCCAAGTCTCTAGCGTCGTTCATATATTCCTGAGCAAACTTGTTTACAAGCCCTGCCTCAATAAACTCTTTCTTCTTCTTTTTGAGTTTTGCAAGGGGAAACTGCTCCGCCCACATTGGCTTTTCATCTTCGATAGCTCTTTTAAAGACCACATCCCACGAATATGTAGATCCATCTTCTTCTGCTTTTCTAAATCCGTCGTATGTCATCTGTAAAAAGCTATCAAAGTGAACAATTGTGCCCGCAAGCCATATCCAACCTTCCCTTCCAGGGCTTTCCTCTAGAGCGGGATATACTGTAGACACCACCCATTTTTTAATCTCAGATCGTCTTTCGGGTGTTTTTGTGTTTAATTCGGATTCAAAGTCATCTAAAATGATACCAGTGTAACGAACATCCACTTCAGCACGGCCTCTGAGCCTCTGATTGGTACCTTTTGCGATAATCCTGTCTCCTCTGGCTGTAACCAGATCTTTCTCTGTCCATCGTTTACCGATTAATCCACCGTCCATATTGCCAAAATAATACTTTATCATCTTATTATCTTCAAAATGTTGTCTAATATACTTGATATGATCGATTGCTTGGGTTTGTTCTTCTGATATCCAAGCGAAGAAATGTTGCTCATCTTTAGCTGCGAAGCATAATTTGTGAACAATTGCCGTTTTTGAGAGAATTGACTTACCAAACCCTCTGGGAAGTATAATACAGGTACGATTCCCTGGCTTGGTGTTGATTAGCTTTTGTCCCACCTCATAGTGAAAATCGGGAGATTTGCTCTTATTTAAGAAATCTTTAGGCAAAAACGCCTTTCCAAAGAAAACTAGATCAGTATAAGCTTTCCTTAAAACCTCGTCACGCTCTGCCATAACGGATGGTGGGGGTGTAATATTGAAATCAGCCTTTTTCATATATCTTTCGTGTTGCTATAACTCCTATTATTGCTAGACATACACAGGCTACGGGTAGTGCCATGGGACTATTCTTTAATCCCCACGCCACCATGAAACATAAAACAAACTTTAAAACACCTATTGCATAATCCCACATAGGGATTCAGCTCTTCTCGGATAGTGTAAACTGAATAACATAATTAATATTTCCCCATTTTTGATGCTTTGGATAGCTCCAATAGTATTTCTTGTTTAATTTTGCGAACATTTCGGACAAATTGCCTTTTCTTTCCCATATTTGGGAAAATCCTCATAATAAGTAACCTTGCCCATATCAGCATAATCCTTATAATATTTAGTGTCGTAACAAGTGTTGCATACAGGACATAGCCTAATCGCCTTATCAGCGGTTCGTCCATCTAAAGTAGCTTGGTCTGTGGATTCAATTCTTGATTTATTGTCACTAACCGTTTCCAATATCGTTTTTTTCTTCAAGTGCGGGCCTCGTAAATGCTTCTAATTCTTCCTTTGTAAAGCCACGGATCTCCTTTTGCATGAGCCCAATCGTCTGAGATTTCTCTTTAGGCATCATTCCACGCATTTCTGCGGCTAATTTGATATAATTGAACTTAACGGAACCCTTTTCGGCTAGTATACTGTCTCGCATCTCTTCAAGCAACATATCCTCTGTAATGTTCAATTCGTCCATTTTGTCTGCTAATTTTTCATTTATCACTTTTTTAATCCTTTTTTGTTTTAAAAGCCACGCTGAACGCTCTTTTGCGTAAGCGTAGTTGTTCGTTTTATACAAATGCATATAAGCAATCTCTCTGGGAACATTGCCAAATATGAGGTTTACGAACAAAATCTCCATTTCTGTGGGCACATCCCTGTCTTTATACGCCCAGGGGTCTTCTTTGGAGAAAGTATATATGTTTTTGTGTGGTTCACCAGAGATAGGGTTATTGCCTTTATAGGGTCTGAACTGACCCAAGACAGTGCGAATGTAGGGGGATTTACCGATAGTGCCTGATTTCAGCACCTGACTCATAACTCCATTCTGAGCCTCTACCCAATCTCCCTCCTGTGCGGTTCCCGCATCCGAAATTTTTGCGGTTTTGTGCCTTTTTAGTAGTTCTTTCTTATTTTTATAGGCATAATGGGTTACACCTTTTACTTTCCTTTGGAATACAGGGTCAGCACACCCAACCTGATCATTGTAATGATCTAACTCTATATCCCCCCGACTGACCCTAGTTTCCATCGACTTCGTTTCCCCATACGAAACATTTCCCCTTCTGTATCTCTATAGTTTCTACTTGGAAATTTCCATTGTTAAACCATGTAATTATTCCAAAAGCATGGTTCCAATTGTGGAGTCTTCCCCTTAACCACTTGTTTTTCTCAGCTGACATATCTTTAAGGCACCCAAGAGACCAAGCACCGATAGTACCGCTATCCAACTTAGTAAGTGAATGACGCTGTATATCGTGAGTATGACCATAAACGATGTTGCTGCCATAAGCTTCAAGATGCTTCTTTGCGTGATATGTCGTTGCGTATGCTCCATGTATAAAATTTAATTTACCGATCTTTAACGGACGATTAAAACTGTAAAATTTGTATCCTCTATCTTTTATTCTGCAGCTGTTTTTAAAGGCAACACGAGACATATAGGGGTATTTTTCAACGAATCGATTGGTCCAATCGTCATGATTGCCCTCAAGCATGAACTTATTGGTACATTTGACCTTATCTAGGGCTTTGTCGAACAAATCAAGACCAGCATTCACTTCTTCAATGTCCTTTTCAATGACTGGGATCTGATATTCGAGAGGCGGCTGCTTCTTGTCCCGCCATTTCCAGGCTGAAACTGAGTTCCACTCGCCGACATCGCCAAGATTGATAAAGGTATCAGGCTTAACGACCTCAATTGCTTTTAAGGCACAGTTGACAGCAGGGACATCATGAATAGGAAAGTGCTGATCAGGGATTACTATTGCTAGGTTAGGCTTCTGCCTCATATGGTATGTGGAGTTCTGAAATTAAAACTGGGATATCAAGGTTCTTAATGAGCGTTAACAGCTCGTCAAGTACATCTGGATCGCCGCTATTCTCAAATAAGAACGCAGCTTTCTTAATTTCAATCAGGCTCTCACCCAGATTTAGTTCCGTTATTAGTGGATTTTCCACCATCTTTATCCTGTTTGGCATCTTTTTCGGATTCTTCGTCTTCCAGTGATTTTGATGGCAATTGTCTTGAAAGTTGCTGCTCATATACACCTCTAGAAACCTCTAAAAAGTGCGCTTCTTTCTTGAATTCGTTGATTTTACCGTTTAATTCGGTAATTATAGCAAGTGTCGTTTGAGCATCAGTGCTTAAACTCGCATAATCATACGTTTTGCCATCTAATGTGATCTTTTCAATGTTTTGGCTTGGCATTATTTGTCTCCATTTTTGGTACAGTAAACTTAAAACTAAAGAAAGTTAGCAATCAATATAAAAAATATATTGTTTTTAACCGCCTATATACTATATATATACTATATACAGTAAATATGCTATATACTGTATATATTACAAATATATATTTTTAAAATATAATATATTCTTTCTTTATTTATATTTTCTTTATCTTTCTTTTATGTTACTTTTCTTTCTTTTCTTTTAAAATGTGTAAAATTGGAAAGTTATCCACATTTTTTACGAAGTTATCCACAATTTATCCACAATTGATGTTTTAAGATCCATTTTCCTTATCAAGCTTTTCCTTTTAAGTTGCTGTATATTAGGTATTTAGGGTGGAGAAAGGCAAAAATTTTCCCAAAAAAAATTTCACAAAAAATTATGTGATTATGTCTACTCCTCTTTTATTTATTGGGGGGTCGGGTTCAAATTGGAATTGTGATTTTGTAAATTGGTTGAGTTTTCGGATCTGGTTTTGCTTGCTCGCTCGCCTTAAATCTTTAGGTATTACGGCTCGCAAACCTTAAATCTTTAGGAAATCCTGGCGTATGACCTTAAATGTTTAGGTGCAACTACCAGGGAAAAAAGCTGCCGTTCTCGGCTTGGCTTGGTGACTGTGCTTGTGATCCCGTTTAATTGCTCATGTATTGCCCCGTATTATATAGGCTATTTCATACAACATAACCACAAACAAATATATTTATTTAGTGCTTGTATATATTATTTAAAAGACTTATCTTATCATTAATTACAATTAAACAAAGTGAGGTAAACACTATGAATATTAATAAGTATAATCTTAATGATTTAAAGACAGCCAAGAATTTAATTTATATGTTAAATGATAAATTAGAATTTGAAAAAAGACAGAATGTCATTTATATAGGTATTATTGAAAGTCTTGGCGAACGCATAGAGAAACAACAGAAGGAAGGTAAATAATGAATAAAACAGAAGCTATTTTAACAGTAGGAAGCGGTTTAAGTAATACGTCTAAAATGCCCTGTTATTCTTTTAATTTGTCGGCTTTGGACTGTAAAACAGGGAGCAAATTAGCACAAGTTAAGGGATCAGTTTGTGATGGTTGCTACGCATTAAAGGGCAATTATCACAGATACAAATTACCCCTGAAACTACAGCCAAAAACGGATAAAATAAGCAATCCTCTATGGGTTGAAGCAATGGCATATTTAATAAAACATCAAGGGAATAAGAAGGATAAAAACTTTTTTAGGTGGCATGATTCTGGAGATATTCAAAGCCTTGAACATTTAAGAAAAATTGTTAAAGTGTGTGAATTAACCCCAACCGTTAAACATTGGATACCAACGAGGGAGTATAAGATAGTTAAAATGTATTTAGATATACATGGTAAATTCCCTTCAAATTTGACTGTAAGACTGTCTGCTCATATGATAGACGAAAAAGCCCCAAAAATGGACGGTTGCCAATCGTCAACAGTTAACCAAGATAAAACCCCAATCGGGACACAGTGCGAAGCATTCAAACAAAATAATGAATGCAGAGATTGTCGCTTGTGTTGGGACGATTCACAGCAAAATATATCATATAAATATCATTAATAAACAAGAGGAGAAAACAAAATGAAACGATATTATAAAACATTACACGAAGCCAAAAAAGTGATTAAATTTTTTGGTAATGGCTATAATATATACGATTTAGGCAAACATAGGAAGGCGAGAAGGTTTTTTATTGGAACAAGTATTGAATGGTTAAACCTATAAACAAAACAAGAGGAGAAAACAAAATGAATAGGAACGCAAAAAAGATAGAAGAAGCCCTTGAAAAATTAATATGGATGGAGCAACACGGAAGCTCGGACAGTTACGAAGGATACGCAGTTACTGAGGAGATACGCAATATTTTATGCGATCACGAATTCAGAGAATACCAAGCAGAAGAGAGAGAAAATAATATTTCTGAAAGTTTGCATTGTGTAGATTGTAACAAAGAGTTTGACGTACAAGACGAACAAGAAGCACAACTAGAAAACGAGAGGGATTAAATGCTAAAAGATATGAATAAAACAGTAAGTAAAATTGATAAATTAATAGGCGAATTTGAAGCCATTAAAGATGGTGCCGTAGTCAATCCAAAGACAGGAAAGATCTGGAAAGATAAGGACGGCAAAATTCTCTATTATGATAACCAAAAAGAGGAGAAAAGAAAATGAGTACATACTATCGACCAACAGAGAAAATATCCTTAAGCAAAATCAAAAAGATGAAAGAGTTTGAAGTTGTTTATATTAAAGAGCAAGATGCAGAATTGTTTTTTGACGGAGAAAACTACCTTCATTTTGCTACAAATCAAGAGGGTAATGTAATTGATGTATTTAGATATGGAGGAAACGACCCAACAAATATATTAGATGCATTAGAAAGTAAATTTGGTGTTGCTATGATTTCTGAATATGAAGATGAATATCATAATTTAGAAGATCAAGACACACCTGTGATCCAATTTTCAATAGAATAAAGAGGAGAAAAGAAAATGGAAGTAAAAAAACCAAATCAGAAAATAACTCGTATATTCCTACAGGAATTGCGAGATCAAATAAACAGGAAGCTGAAATCAGTAGCAGAGGAACACGAAATCGAGATTCATTGTGGGAATTGTAGCTATGGAAATAATGAGGCTAATTTCAAGCTAAAGATCAATCTCAAAAACGAGGATGGCAAGGTAATGACAGCAGAGTATGAAAACCTCGTAAATTTGGCAGATTTGAAGGGATTTGATATTAATGGTATATATGACCTCAATGGCAGAAAAGTAAGTCTTGAGGGATATAATTACAGAGCCAAAAAATATCCATTGCAAGTAATGGATTTAAATAGTGGTGAAAGAAGAAAAGTATCAAAACATTGGTTTGATACCTATGTCGCAAATAAACCTAACTGATGATTCCTTAATGGATGAAAGCAGGGAATGTATTTCCCTGCTATTAGGTAAACACAGAAAGGAGCCTAAAAATGAAAAAGAAAGTTGATTATATATGTACCAATTGCAATTCATCCGAAGATGTTGTTTGGGATGCTTGGGCATATTGGGACGCAGAAAATCAAGAAATGAAAGTAGATTCATCATTCGACCATTGTGAATGTTCTAAATGTGGGGCAGAATGGCAAAGCATTGATGAAGTACCCTATAATAAACACGAAATGGGGACAGATGAAGAAGCCCTATTAGAGGAGAAGTAAAATGAAAAAAGAATATGGTAATTACAATCACTTATGTCGTATGCCAAATACGAAAGAAAACAGAGAGATGATCGAGACTTTAAGAAAGTTTATGAAATCGTCCGAATCTAGGTGGCAATTAGTTTTGCGAGGTAGACATCC
>VTLG01010051.1_pt1 | contig 13422 bp, 4 predicted proteins | sample 4694571 | NCBI WGS metagenome assembly VTLG01 (sample SAMN12604809, study PRJNA352737) | marine metagenome | biome: ENVO:00000447; feature: ENVO:00000209|ENVO:00000569|ENVO:01000036; material: ENVO:00002151; isolation source: viral sequences binned using virsorter ...
AAATTATAACACCTGACCCAGTTTATCAAAATATGCCAATTGAAGGTATTTCTAGATTAGCTCTTGGAGAAACTAAAGAAACTGGAGTTAATTTATTACTTGATATTGATGTAGATACTACTTCTGCTCCTGGTGTCAGTACATCATTAACGCCAACTAGTGCTTCTTATAATCCAGCTACTGGTATTTTAGGACTTACTTTTAATAGTACGCATTTAACTGATTCTGAATTTAAGAATGGTGATATGATTACTATTGCTGATAATTCTCTATCATTTAGATGTGATATGGGAAGCAATGAGATCAAGACATATCCAAGACCTGGATTGGATCCTGCTTGTAGACAAGATTTAAAAGTCACTAACTTATCTTCTACTGGTTTTGATGTTCAAATTGGTAAATCACCTACCGTAACTTATGATGTATCTAATGCCACCTATAATGGATCTAATGGTAAATTAGTTCTTACAATTGGTGCTAATCATGGACTTAAGAAGGGATCTACTCTTAAATTAGCAGATGAATCAATAGCATTCACTTGTACTGCTCCTACAGGTACTCACGATTATAAAGGTGGTACAGTTACAAATGCTATTACAATTACTGCTGGTAATGTTCAGAAAGATGTTACTGATGCTTCATATGATCCTACTACTGGTCTCTTAGTATTAACTATTGGATCTCATAGTTTTACAACTAGTGATACTGTTACTATTGGTGCTGGTAAGATTATCTTTAGTTGTGATGCTGATAATCATGCTACCAATCATTCTTATCCACGTTCAGGGGATCCTGCTTATAATACTGCTAGACCAATTACTGCGGTTGATACTAGTGGTGGAACTATTACTGTTGATGTTGGCATTGCTAATCCAACAGGTAATACAAAGTCATACCCAAGAACTACAATTGATACTCACACTGCTCAAGCAGGAACAACATATGAACCAGCCACTGGAGTTTTGACTGTAACTACAACATCAGATCATAATATGAAAGATGGTGATTGGGTTAAGATTGCTGATAATGCAATTTCATTCATATGCGAATATGGTGTTGGAGAACATATTTACGATGGTGGAACAGCAACTGATGTTCTTACAATAACACCTGTTGGTGCTCCATTTGACCAAACAAAGAGTGTAACTTGGGCTGATTATGACCATCTAACTGGTGATTTAGTATTAACTATCGGAACACACAATTTTTCAGTTGGTGATGGGGTTAAGATTGCTGATAATGGATTATCCTTTACTTGTTCTGCTGATAGTCACCAAACATCACATACTTATCCTCGTGCTGTTGCTGCTGATGGTCAACCAGATCCAGCATACAATACTTCTTTAAATATTACTGCTGTTGATACTACTGGTGGAAAGATTACAGTTAATGTTGGTGATGTTAGTGATGCTAGTAGAACAAAATCTTATCCAAGATCAACTGATGGTATTAGTGGTAAGTGGATTAAAGTATTTTCTGCTTCTGGATCAACATTTAAGATAGATGTTTTACAGGGGGATGTTTCAACTAATAATTCTACTCATACATTTGCTGGATGTGTTGCTAATGCTATAAGTCAGAAACGTGATAGAGCATATGATGCTCCTATTGAGGTTATTTCTGCTAATCAGGGTGCAGGAACAATAACATTACAAGTTGGTAAGACTGGTAACTTAAATGCACATACATTTGATTCTGGTTCAACAACTGCTGGTGCTGTTATTTCTGGTGGTAATTATAATCATACGTTTGTTAAATCTGATTCTGGTAGTATTACTAGAGGATTTAATCAGAATAATGAATTATTCGGTATAAAGAATTTCCAAATAGCAAGACAAGGACATTCATTTGCTATTGGAGATAGAATGAAAGTTGTTGGTCTTGTTACTTCTGCTCTAGTTCATGAACCAATTCAAGAGTTTGAATTAAATGTTGCTTCAACAAGCAATGACTACTTTGCGGCATGGCAGTTTGGTGAAATAGATTTTATTGATGATATTAGATTCTTACAAGATGGAATTAGAACAAGGTTCCCAATATTCTTGAATGGTCAATTATTGAGTTTTGAAAAGGATGAAACAGATCCATTATCTGCTCAAATAGATCTTAATGCTGTACTATTAATATTTGTTAATGGTGTTATCCAAACTCCTAATTGGGCATATCAATTCTTTGGTGGAACTTCATTTACATTCACAGAACCACCAGATACTAATGATAAGGTAGATATCTTCTTCTTTAAGGGGCAAGATGGTATTGATATTAAAATAGTTGATATTGATGAAACAATTAAAGTTGGTGATCAGTTACAACTTAAAAAGCATAATGCATTAAAAGACACTAGATCACAATTTAAACCTAGAACCGTCAAAGAACTTCTTTCTTCAGACCTTGTTGAGACTGAAGTATATCGTGGACCTGGTATTAATGAAAATGACTTTAAACCAGTAGATTGGTTGAAGCAAAAGCAAGATACCTTTATAAATGGCGAAAAAATTTCTAAAACAAGAGATTCTATAGAACCTCAAATTTATCCTACTGCTAAAATTATTGGAGATGTTACTACTACAACTGTAGGTAAGGATGGGGTAGATTATGGAATATTTGTTGATGATGCTCAGTCATTCCATTATGAAGATTTGGGTAATCCTAATATTGATCCTGGTGATAGGTACAATATTACTGTTGATCAGGTAGATGCGATAATATATTCGCCTGAAAATAATGATCTAGAATCAGCAAATATTACTGCTAATGTTTCAAATGATGGAACTGTAAGTTCTTTGACAATTGTAGATGGTGGTAGTGGATATAATGGATCAGTCACATTATCAATTGGTGCTCCTATTGGTGTTGGTGTTGGAACTCTAAATCGTGAAGAATATGAAGTTGCTGGTACATCAGAATTTGCTAAAGCAACTGCTACAGTAACAAATGGAACTATTACTGATACATTAATAACTGATATTGGAAAGGGATATAGTTCTACTAACCCACCACAAGTTAATGTGTCTTTAGATGCTACTGAATTTGAGAAGGTTACAAAAATTACAAATGTACAGGGTTGGTCAGCCATTATTACAGGAATTGCAGTAACAGATGGAACTAATGGAAATGATGCTCTTAAATTTGAATTCCAAGTTGAAAGTAATCAATTAGCAGCAGATCTTCTTGTTGGATATCCAGTATTAATTCATGATACTCAACTTGGAGATGGAGTTATTTCTATCGATGCTGATGATGCTAGTGTTGTTGGTGTAGGAACAACGTTCTTAGATAATGTATACAAGGTTCATCAAATTACTGGCACTCAAAGGACTGGTGTTATAACATGTAATGTTTCTAGTACATCCGCTATTGCTGGAATAGCACAAACAGGTCAATATGATCAAACTAATCTTGGTATTACTACTTCTTTAGGTAGAATATCATGGGGTAGATTATACAATCCTTTAGATGGAGTTGTTAGGGATGAAAATCCATTAAACCTAGTAGTTTCTGGTAAAACTACTAATGTTGGACTATCTTCATTCCCTACAATTCAACGTAGAACTTACGATCCTGCCTCTCATAAGGGACTAAGAAACACTGGTGCTATTAGGACTATAGGATAATGGTGAACTTATGACTATAAATAAAGAAAAAAAGTACTGTTTATAAGATGCCTGCAATTGTAACTGATCAATTTAGAATTCTTAATGCTAGTAATTTCGTAGAGAACGTCACTAACGGAAGTAATTCATATTACGTTTTTATCGGACTTGCTAATCCTAAGACACCAACGGAGAATACAAAACTCTTTGGTAGGGATTGGAATTGGAATTCTTCAGGACAGACACCAGCACCCATAGATAATTTTTCTAATAATTATCATGTAGGAGATACCATTCTCTATGGTAAAAAGATTACTGCGGATAATATTCGTAGAGTTATTAGAAAAGTTACTTGGGAACCAAATACAAGGTACGATTTTTATAGAGATGATGTTAGTTATGAAAATAAATCTAAAAATACTAACGTATCAAATCTCTATTCATCAAATTATTATGTTATAAACAAAGAATTTAAAGTTTATGTTTGTATTTCCAATGGATCTACTGGATCCAATCCAAATGGAAATATTTCTGCCGATGAACCAAATTTTACTGACTTAGAACCATCTAAAGCAGGTGGTAGTGGTGATGGATACCTTTGGAAATACTTATTTACAGTTTCTCCTGCAGATATTATAAAGTTTGATTCTACAGAATATATCACAGTTCCAAATAATTGGGCAACATCTATAGATCCTAGTATAAGATCAGTTAGGGAAAACGCAGATTCTACTGTTAATAGTAACCAAATAAAGCATGTCTATATTGATAATGCTGGTATTGGTTATGGAAACTTTACTGGAAAAGAGTGTGATATATTAGGTGATGGATCTGGTGCTAAAGCAAGAGTAGATGCTACTAGTGGTTCGATTACAAATGTTGTAGTTAGTGCTGGTGGTAAAGGTTATTCTTATGGGGTTGTGGATTTAGGAACATCCAATACTTCATCTATACAAACATTGGCAAAGTTAATTCCAATGATTCCTCCATCAAGAGGACATGGATTTGATATTTACAGTGAATTGGGAACTGACAAGGTTCTTATCTATGCTAGATTTGATGATGCCACTAAAGATTTCCCAGTAGATACTAAATTTGCTCAAGTTGGTATCTTAAAGAATCCTACAAAAGCTGAAAGTACTGAGATTTTCTCAGAAGGTCAGTTTTCTGGATTACCTGCTATTAAAATGGATGATTCCGATTCATTAAATCTTCCTAGTGGATCTTTGACTGTTGGTGAAAAAATCACTCAATTAAGAGAAGATGGTAAAACCGCAGAGGCATATGTTGCTTCATATGATGTTGATACTCATGTAATTAAGTATTTTAGAGATAGATCCTTAAATTATAGTACAGCACAAGATCAAACAGATTATTCTGGTGTTGCTAATAAAGGTAGGTTTTATGATTTTGAATCTACTAAATCGAATGGTTCAACAGCAAATAATATTGTTGGTGAAAATGGATATAGTGGATCTGTTTATAATTCATTTACTGGTATTACTACTGCTAGTTTAGATGGAACTAAGGTTATTAACTTAGGATCCACCTTTAATGAAGGGTTATCTAAATCAGAGATAAATAAAGGATCAGGGGATTTAGTGTATGTCGATAATCGACCTCTAATTGCTAGAAACCCTAGACAAAAAGAAGACGTTAAAATCATTCTGGAATTCTAAAAAACAATGTCACAAAAGACTAACTTAAATATAAGCCCTTATTATGATGATTTTGATAAGGCAAAAAATTATTATAAGACATTGTTTAAACCTGGATTTCCAGTTCAAGCAAGAGAATTAACAGGACTTCAATCGATTCTACAGAATCAGATAGAATCATTTGGTAATCATATATTCAAAGAAGGATCTATGGTTATTCCTGGATCTATAACCTATGATAGTACATATTTTTCATGTAAAGTAAATGCTGATCATTTAGGCATAGATGTTAGCGTATATCTAGATGCTTTAGTTAAAAATAATAATGGTAAAGGAACTACAGTAAAAGGTCAAAATTCTGAAATTGTAGCAAGGATATCAAATTATATTTTACCTCCAACTGAAGGTGTTGATGATATTGTTATATTTGTTAAGTATTCAGAGTCTGATAGTGATGGTGTTAGTCGGGCATTTCCAGATAATGAGATATTAATATTACAAGAGAATGTTACTTATGGCAATACAACATTAACTGAAGGTTCTACTATTCTTACATTAACATCAGATTTAGCATCTAATACTGGTTCTTCTGTTGGTATTGATAGTGGTGTATATTTTATAAGAGGTACTTTTGTTGATGTTCCACAATCTTTAGTAGTATTAGAACCATTTTCAAGTAAGCCATCATATAGGGTTGGATTTGAGATTAATGAAGAAATTATTAGTGCTACTGATGATAGTTCTCTGAATGATAATGCTAAAGGATTTACAAACTATGCTGCTCCTGGTGCTGATAGATTAAAAATTAGTGTAAAATTAACAAAGAAAGCATTATTAGATTATAGTAATGACACTAATTTTGTAGAATTAGTTAAAATTCGTAAAGGTGAAATTAAAAAGTTACAGGATAAAAGTGTTTATAATGTTATAAAGGATTATTTTGCCGAAAGAACATATGATGAGTCTGGTAACTATTCAGTAGAACCTTTCAATGTAAGTATTCATAATTCATTAAACAATGAAATTGGATCTAATGGAATGTATGTAGAAGGTGAAAAGACCGATTTAGGTGCTACTCCAGATGATGATTTAATGAATATTGTATTGTCTCCAGGTAAAGCATATGTTAGAGGATATGATGTCTCATTACCAGGCACAACAGTTTTAGATGTAGATAAACCAAGAGATACTAAAAATATAAAGGCAGGTGCTGTTGACTTTAGAATGGGAAGTATTCTAAAGGTTAATAACTCACAAGGAAGTCCTTTAGTCAGTATTGGTGGAGATTCTAGTGTAATAGAACTTTATAATCAAAGAAAGGGTTCTACAAATGCATCTAGTGGTAGGAAGATTGGTGAAGCAAGAGTATATAATTATGCGGTTTCTGATGCCCCATATAATGATGATAGAACTGAATGGGATCTTCATATATTTGATGTTCAAACATACACTAAACTTGAAATTTCTAATGGATCAGATTTAGCATATTTACAAAATACTTTAGCACCAAAAGGTTCACGAGTTAAAGGTCTTAGTAGTGGTGCTATAGCATATGTTGCTGATGTTTCAGTTGCTGGTGAAATAAATGTATCTCAAACTACAGGACAATTTGTTGCTGGTGAAAAATTAATATTTAATGAATCTGATAGTACTGTTGGTGTAGATACATCTAATGCTTCAGTAGTAAAAGTTCGTTCATATAATAGTGATGATATTAAATCAGTATTCCAAAGTGCTACTGGTTTACCAATTAATGTTAATTTTAGTGCCGACTCTGTTTTATATGATAGAATTCTACCCAATTTTAGGGTTACTGATGCATTAACAGTTGAAAATGATGGTTCTGGAGTAGCTAAAGCATCATGTATTGGAAGAAGATTTACTGGTGCTGTTGGACTTAAGACAGATGCTATCCTTGAGTATAATTCAGAAAATGGTGAAGAGACTGTTTATAATAGAGTTGATTCAATTAGTGCTGATGGAGCTGAAATAATTTTAAAATCAGTTGAAAGTATTACGGGTGTTAATGGTACTGGAAATCCTGTAACATTTATATCGGGTGATGTTCCTACTGGTATAGTAACATCAACTTTCAGAGTAAAATCACCAAAAATTCTTAATCTAGGTAGATCTGGATTATACAGTCAGTTACCAAAGAAAAATATTTCTACTATTGATCTTTCAGATTCTAATTTAGTAATATCTCGTCAAATTTTATCTCAATCTGTAACTAGTAATTCTCTTGAGATTACTGCTGATCAGGCAATGTCTGGTTCTGGGTCTAATAGTGCTGTAGGAATATCTACTGCTATATTTGAACCATTTGATGCAGAAAGATATTCAGTTGTTTATGATAGTGATGGTTCCATCGAACCTTTAAGTTCAGATCAAGTTCAAATTTTAAATGGTGGATTTAAAGTTAAATTTAGCGGATTAAAAGAAGCAACTGGTAATGCTACAGTAAATGTAACTTTAAAGAAACTTGGATTATCAAGTAAAGGAAAGGATTATATTAGAAGCTCTCAATTAGAAGTAACTAATACTGCTGGTGTAACAACAACAACTAAAGGATTAACATGGAGTCCTGCTTATGGTTTGAGAATTGAAGATAATGAGATATCATTAAATGTTCCTGATGCTGTTAAAATAATCGGTATATATGAATCCACAAATAAAAACAAACCAACATTCGATTCATTAACATTTGTAAGTGGTCTTGCTTTAGATGATAATTTATCAATTGGCGAAAAAGTAAGAGGTGAGGATAGCAGAGCAATTGGACAGGTAGTTAATGTAACTTCAACTTCTGTTGAATATGTTTATTTAAACGATAGTCAGTTCATTAAAGGAGAAAAGGTAGTATTTTTAGAGTCAAATATTCAAGCAAATATCCAATCTAAAGGAGATGGTAACTATACTGATAGGACAAATAATTATACTTTAGATAAAGGGCAGAGAAAGCAATATTATGATTATTCTAGAATAGTAAGAAAGAAGAGTTCTTCTATACCATCTAATAAATTATTGATTATATTTGATTACTATAAAACATCTACAATTTCAACTGGAGATTTCTTTACAGTAAATTCATATAATAAGGATCGTTATACAAGTGATATTCCTACTGTAGGTAGAAATAGAGCAACTGATACTTTAGATTTCAGACCTAAAGTTGTTGCTTTTGATCCAGCAAATTCTACTACTGCTGTTAAATCGCCATTTGTGTTTGCTAATAGAAAATTTGAAACACTAACAAATTATGTTGTAGCACCAAATGAAAGTACTATAGTTGGTTATAGTTATTACTTGCCTAGAATTGATAAGTTAGTAATTAACAAATTTGAACAGGTTAAGTTGATTAAAGGTGTATCAGATGATAGACCAGCACCACCTACTGAAGTTGGTGATACAATGGAGGTTGCTGAAATAACATTCCCACCTTATTTGTATGATCCTAGAAAAGGACCAGCAATAAGGATGTATGATAATAGAAGATTTACCATGAGGGATATTGGTAAAATTGAAAAGAGAGTTACTAACTTAGAAGTAATGACTTCTCTTACTGCTCTTGAATTAGATACAAAATCACTTCAGGTAACGGATTCTACTGGAGCTAATAGATTTAAAACTGGTTTTGTTGTTAATGATTTTAAAAATAGAGATTTTATCGATTTTAATAGAGATTCTGGTTCTAGATGTGATGTTGATGTTGTAAATAAGGAATTAATTAGTGCTGTTGATTTTTGGTCATTGAGAGCAGAACTTGCTTTAAATCCTGCTATTGATAAAACAACAGCAGATATGTCATCTAATCTTGGATTATTGGATCCAAATTGCCAAAAAACTGGTGATCTAATAACACTTAAGTATGACGAAGTTACGTGGTTAGATCAACCACAAGCATCTAATGTTGTAAATGTTAATCCATTTGATGTTACTGTTTTTGTTGGTGCTATTCAATTAGATCCACCATCGGATAATTGGGTAAGAACAATTTATTTTGATGGTTTTAGAACAGAATCTAGTGGTGCTGAATGGGTAGAACATGCAAATATTATTTCTGATGTTACTTCTGTTGGAACAGAGACAGATGTAACTGAAGTTGAAGTTGAACCTGATGATAGTAGAGACTGGATAGGAAATCATACCGATGTTACTACAACAACTACAACAACTACTACACAAACAGTAGAAACTGAATTTTCTCATACTATTGATCCACTTAGAGAATTTGATTATGTTGAAAGTGTTAAGGTTACTGGAACAGCAGACAAATTTATGCGTTCTAGGAACGTAGGATTTAGTGCTAATGGATTAAAGGCATTTACTAGACATATTCACAAACTTAATACAGGTACTCCTGATTTATTCCCCAAATTAACTCAAATTCAAATGGGTAGTGGGTCTCAAGGATTTACTGTTGGTGAGAATGTAATTGTTTATAATGGAACAAAAATCATAGGTGTAGTTAAGGCAGCAGCACCTAATCATAAGTTTGGTAAAAATACGCCAGATGTTATTGCTATGATATCATATCCAGCAATAACAATTGAATCTTATCAGTCTGATCCATTTGATAAATCAAGACCAGCACCATCAGAAACATATTCTCCAACTTCTACTATATTCAATTGTGATATTGAAACTTTGGCAAATGATGAAAATTATTATGGATATGTTGTTGTCGGAGCAAATCTTATTGGTGAAACAAGTGGTGCTGAAGCAACAGTTACTAGTATAGATCTATACGCTGATAAGTATGGTGATTTATTGGGATCGTTCTTCTTTAGAAATGCTCAACAATCTCCAATGCCAGCTAATTTATTCATTGCTGGAACTAAAACCTTTAGATTAACGGCAAATACTACTGGTGAATATGTTCCACCAGGAAGTACAAAATTTGCTAGTGATGCTTCTGGTACTTATACAGCAACAGGAACAGTTATAGTACAAAAGACAAGTACTGTTGGAGTTAGAAATCCACCTAAGCCTCCTCATAAACCAAATGATATTTCAAGTACTGTTACTACTAATGTAGAATCTTCAACAGAAAGAGTAGAAGCACCTTATAGGGATCCTCTAGCACAGTCATTTACTGTTGATGAAACTGGAGCATTCTTAAGTTCTTTTGATGTTTATTTTGGTAGCAAATCAACAGATAAGAAACTTTTTATAGAATTAAGGACTATGGAGTTGGGAACACCAACAAATATCCTTGTCCAAGATTTTGCACAGATATCATTAAACCCAGAAAATATTAATGTATCTCTTGATGCTTCGGTTCCTACTAGAATTTCATTCCCATCACCAATTTATTTGGAAGCAGGTAAAGAATATGCTTTAGTATTCTTATCACCTGGATCTGTTGATTATGAGATGTGGGCAGCTACTATGGGTCAACCCAATATAACACCTCCTACTTCTCTACCAGCAACTAGTGATGATTCTCAAGTAGGACAATGTACTCAAGCATATCTTAGTGGTAGTTTATTTAAATCCCAAAACGGATCAATTTGGACACCTAGCCAAGAATCAGATCTTAAATTTACATTATATAAAGCAGAATTTGTCCCAACTGGAACAGTTACTCTTTATAACAGTTCTATTGAAGCAGGTAATCAAAATACTCAAAAATTACCAACTAACCCAATTAGAACTTTACCAAGAAAATTAATTGTTCCTATTACAGGAATAACAGCAGCAACTGAAGTTGATTTACCAGTAGGTAGAAAAATTAGTACAGGAGCTGCTAATGATGATGAAGATTCTTGTATTACTGGTATTATAGAAGCCAGAGGTGGAGTAGTTACTGAGTTAGAAATGGTTTCTCAGGGATTTGGTTATGCTGATACAGGTGGTACTCAAGTTGAATTTGAGTCTGTTACTGGAAGTGGTGTCAATTGTAAAGCAACTATAGACATTAGCACTAATGCTGATGGATCAAAAGTTTATGGTATAAGTTCTCTTACAAATACTGGAACTGCCATGAGTGGATATATTGTTGGAGAAGTCTTAAGACCAAAATCAACATCATTTACGGCTGGAACTGGATTAACAGTTTCTGTTAAATCTATAGATCAAGCAATTGATACTTTATACTTAACAGATGTTCAAGGTGAAGAATTTGTAGCGAATGAAGATTTAGTTCATTATGGTGTTGCTAATGATACAAGAACTGTTTTAGCAACAGGAGTCGCTAAAACTAATGGCACATCTACCGTAAATGGTGACAAATATAATGGTAATGTGATGGAAGTGATTCAATATAATCATGGTCATCATGGATCTAATAATAAGGTAAAAATTAAAGGTGTATCTCCAGATACAACATCGACTTCCCTTGAAGTTGATATTTCCGCAACAGATACTCAAATTAAGGTTGCTGTTGGAGGAACTTCTTTAGCATTTACTAAATTTGCTGGAATAAGTTCTGATAGAGGATATGCTCTACTTGATAATGAAGTGGTAGAATATATTGTTAATTCAAATGACTTTATGAGTTTAGAGACCAGAGGTGTTGGTGGATCTGTTGCTGTTGGTCATTCTATTGGTGCTAAAATTCAACCATACGAGATAAATGGTATGCCATTAACTTTGGTAAATACTGTTCATGATATAACTACAAACATTAATCTTAAAAATACTTCTAATATTGATAATTATTTCTTAGAATTAGATAGAGGTCTTGGAATAAGAGCAACTGGTAGAACTCAATATAGTTTTACTAGCGAAAAAGCTGTTGGTAGTAGTATGGGAAGAGGACCAATAGTCGGAATATCACAAAATCATCAGTTCAGTAATGCTTCTGCTAAATTTAATGTAATTACTCCTGGTAAAGGAACTCGTGCTAGTGCTCAATTTAGAACTGTTAGTGGTACAAGTGCTAATGGTAATGAAGTATCATTCTTAGATCAGGGATTTGAACCTACAATACTAAATGAAACTACATTCTTCCCAACACCAAGAATGGCATGTTCTAAGACTAATGAAGTAGAAAGATTGACTACTTTACCAGATAATAAGTCATTAACACTTAAAGTTGATATGTCAAGCAGTGATCCTAATTTATCACCTGTTATTGATGTTAAGAATGCTACATTTATCTTAGGTAGAAATAAGATCAATAATCCTATTGGTGCTGATAATTATGCTAGTGATATTACAACAAAACAGATAAATGATGATCTTCATGGTTCTATATTTGTTTCTAAGAGAGTTACTTTAGCACAACCTGCAACTTCACTTAAAGTTCTTGTTGCTGCTAATCGTCAAACAGAAGCAGATTTCCGTGTTTATTATAGGTTATATACTGCGGATTCCAGTGAAGTTTCTCAAACTTATAGACCATTCCCTGGTTATAAGAATCTTATTGACATCGATGGTGATGGTTTTGGGGATCAAGTGATTGATATTGGAATGAATGATGGTAGACCAGATGCTTTTGTAAAAGCAAGTGGACAAGATAATTTCTCAGAATATCAGTTTAGTGTTGATGATTTAGAGCAATTTAGTGGATTTAGCATTAAGATTGTAATGTCATCTACTAATGAATGTGTTCCTGTTAGACTTAAAGACTTTAGAGCAATTGCCTTAGCATAATGAAAACTTTTAAACAATTTTTAGAAGAAGCATCTAATGTTATTCAGGGCATTAGAAAAAGTGGATGGTATTTGGAGAAAGGTGGATATAAAGATAAAGATAATCCATCTCCATCTAATATGATGAATTACGGATGGCAAATTAAGAAAGCAAAGGGAGATGTCAAGAAGAAAGACTATGATAAACTCCAACAAAAATATAAGGATGAATATTTCAATTCTCCGCAAATAAATCCACAAACATTAGATCCATTTAAAAAGATAAGAGCATGATAAGAGTTGAAGGTCATAAGAACTTATTTCGTGATGAAAATTCAGGAGCCATAATTGATACGGACAATAGGGCATATGCCAGTTATATGGCATCTAAGAATAGAAAATTGGATCAAAAAGCAGAATTGGATGAGATGAAAAAAGATATTGATGAAATTAAAACTCTATTAAAACAATTAGCTAATCAGATAACATCTTAAAGTATAAATAATAGATAGATTCTGAATTGCATACATAAATGGCACCAGACATAAAAGTAAGGGTTGGGCAGAAGAACGCAGTGAAGGTTATATCTTCATT
>VTLG01013919.1_pt1 | contig 13421 bp, 26 predicted proteins | sample 4694571 | NCBI WGS metagenome assembly VTLG01 (sample SAMN12604809, study PRJNA352737) | marine metagenome | biome: ENVO:00000447; feature: ENVO:00000209|ENVO:00000569|ENVO:01000036; material: ENVO:00002151; isolation source: viral sequences binned using virsorter ...
GACAATGACCCAACCACTAATGTTCATCGTCACCTCGCAGTCGCCGTCAAAGTCAATAAACGACTCAAATAGTTTCTTCATGTCCTCGGCTGACTTAACGCCGAGCTTCTCGCGAATCATACGCATGAGATAAACCCTCATAGAGAAACGGAAACAGAAACAAACATGCGTCCATGATACACACTATCGCACTTCTTTGCAATAGATGTGCAAACCATTTCACAAGTTTAGGCAAAATAGTTACTGCCAGATTGCTTCAGAAACGTCGCTCGTCGGCAAGTCGACGTAATATTTGAGAGTCGTTTCGATAGTAGAGTGACGCATTAAGGTCTTAAGCTGTATTGGCTTGAGCCTTGTTGACCAGAAGAGACCGAACGTCCTTCGGAGGTCATGTGCCGTCGCAGTTTTGTCGTCTTCGACTTCAATGTTCGCAACTGCAAATAGTTTCGAGATACGCTTGCTCAGCCCAAATACGTCGACGCGGTCGCCATGATGAGTAGGCATGAACACTTTGCCAGTGCCAGTGCCCTTCGCCACTAATTTCGCAAAGTGTGGCGTCACCGGAGCAATTTCGTCACGGTTGGCCTTCTGTCCTTCAGCTAAGAATTTAATCACAGGTCGATGCCCCGCGATGTAACGGACTGGGCCACGATCATGGCTCAGTTCAAGGGCTTCGCCAATTCGCAGTCCAGAATACAGCAGTCCTCGCACGATATATTGCCAGTTCTGCACGTCTTCATTTGGGAACACATCATGGCAGCACCTTAAGGCCCTTGCTACTTCTGGAACAGTGAGGGCACGGCCACGGGCTAGGCCGCGTTTCGCTGTTCTCGGCATGGAAATCTTTGGGCACTTTTCGAGTACATCGGTGTCTACCGCCCAATTAAGCAGCACTTTTACTGTGCGTAGATAGCTTGCGATTGTAAAGTCGGATCGACCAGCGGCTTTCAGTTTCGCCTGCCACTTCGCAATCGATTGGCTGTTCAGTTGCCGGATCTCGCGGTCTGCGCCAAAAAAGCTTTCAAGCTGGTTAAACACATTACCGTATACTTGAGCAGACTTCTCACGCAGAAACGGGAAGCGCTGGTCTTCGAAATTGAGCCGCAGTTCAGCCAGCGTGATTTGCCGTGCGTCAAAGCCTAGATTCAGCTCCCGTTCGAGCCGAGCAGCAAATCTTTCAGCCTCACGACGTTTTGTTTGGCGTGTCGACTTTTGACGCTCAACACCGGATTCATCACGCCACCAAGCCAGCCAGTATTTAGTGTGGTTTCTTTGCCGCACAAACACCTTGATAGCCACTACTTATCTCGCTTTTCGCGAAGCTTGCGGCCCAAAACTGTGTCGACAGATTTTCGGCCAGGCGGACTCTTGGGGGCGATCAAACCCTCAGAAATAAGCCACCTGTAAGTCGTTTCACCCCGTTGAACGCGGCGACGAGTCTCATGATAGTGCTTCTGGCACAATCCTCTTTGAGCGGCCTTGACCTTGCGTTTGCCGTCTTCGTAGCACTGTAGGCACCAACCCGCCTCCAAAATCTTTACCTTCATCTTTGGAAACTTCGGATTCGGCTCGTCGGCGATTTTTTCTCGTAGCTCGACAACCTTGCTGGCAATCTCATCCAGCGCACGTTGAATTTCGTTTAAATCCATTTCTCCTACCCCCTGAAGCAACCTTTTGTATCAGCTTGTACAGGAAATCGCAAAGATACCTACCACACATTTTGTAAAAAAAGAACGCGAACTTTCGCGAAAAAAAGGCCCTGATATTCCAAGAAACTTTCCGCAAAAGCTAACTATGGCTAACGCTTTGGCGTTTTTATTCGCCAATGACTGCCAACAAAATTTCGGAATAGCTGAAAAAGTTTTGCAAATAACCAACGAAATGCGTGTCACAACTATTGCAAAAAATTAAAAGGCTCCTAATCATTAGGCCATGATCGCGGCAAATTGCTTTTGAGAGAGTTTGGTCATGGCCTGTTTAAATTGCGGAAAAGATAAACCCATTTTGACCAGAGGTGTCTGCGCAGCCTGTTATTACAGGATGCGTTACGCCGTGAAGCGAGGTGACGTTACCGATCAGGAACTTCTCGAAGCCGGACTGTGGACAAAAGCAAAGCCTGGCAGGAAACCGATCGAAGACTTCGCGGCGAAGGTGGGGAAATGAACGGTGTAATCGAGCCAACGAAAATCTATACGACAGATGCTTTACTGAAGGTGGCGGGATTCGGACGCGACCAACTAACTAAAGCAAGGGCTAGTGGAATTGTGAAGCCGAGGCGTGTGGGCAAACGGATTTATTACTGCGGTACTGAGATCTGCAACTGGATACGGACAGCTGATGATCGAACACATAAAAAACCTGATTGACTCACTCAAGCATATTTGCCATAGCGAACACGGAAGTGATTATGCTCGGCAAAACCACATAAAACTCACTATCGCGTTTCGGCAACTGAGCTTGGAGCTTGACGAGGCTATGTACGCGGGGGCAATCGAAATTTGCCAATCGTGTGAACGGATCGTGTCAACTTCTGAAATATGCGGCGAATCGTGCGAGGCTTGCTCTTACGATGTTTGCCGTGAATGTGCTGGCACTGGACAAGGCAACGATGTTTTATCTTCGAAAGACGGGATTTGTCACAGTTGCGGCGGTAGCGGCTTGCAGAGGAACGTAAATGTCGACTGAATTTCCCTACATCGAAGAAAGCTTGTATCACGCCCACGCGGCGAATGGCAGCTCCGACATCAAGACTGCTTACAAGTCGATTCATGAGTACTATTTGTTGAAATACGGACCACCGCGGCACCGCGAACCTACGAGTTCGATGCTTTTGGGATCGGTTGTCGACACCATGGTCACTGAGCCAAAACAGTTTGACTCGCGTTACGTCGTTCTGCCAAAGGGCCAACGCAAGGAAAAAGGCGAAAGTCGTGAAGTAATTCGCGAAGACGGCAGCCATTCTTATGAAACAGCTCTCGCAATGAAAAAAGCGTTAGATCAAAGCGAAGTAGCCCAATCTCTTCTGAATTTAAATGCAATGCATTGCGAAACCCAAGCAAGTAGATTCGCTACGATTAGCGGTGTCGAGGCAAAGTGTAGGTGCGATGTGTTGCACGACGGTTACTGCGTGGACCTCAAAACGACGGTTGATGCGACCCCGCAAGCTTTTGGCAAACAGGCGATTCGCTTCGGCTACCACATGCAAGCCGAATGGTACAGACGCATTTTGCGAGCGACTGGCTGCGAAATAAAGCAGTTCTATTTCGTCGTCGTTCAAAGTTCGTGGCCATGGACCGTCGCTTGCTACACGCTGCCGGCAAACGCACAACTTTACGCGAAGCAGCAGGTTGATCTGGCCTGCGAGAAAATAAAAACAGCGTTGGAAACTAGCTGTTTCGATACTGAGCTGATGACCAATGTGGTCGCGCTCGAAACTCCTGATTTCCTTTTTTCATGAGGCGTTCAATGGCCGATATTAGTTCACTTTTCCCGAGTCGTTTTTTGCGTAGCTGTGATTTGCCGGAGGATGGCCAGTCTGCTGCGTACACCATCAAAAAGGTCGATGTTCAAGAGATCGGTGACGATCGGGAGCGGAAGCCATGCGTTCATTTTGTCGAAGACTGCACGATGGTTTTAAACAAAACGAACGCGAACATTCTCGCAGAGTTACTCGGGAAAGATTACACGCGATGGTCTAACAGGACCATAAATCTGAAACGAGATCGCGTGGCTTTCCAAGGGAAAATGACTGACTGCATCAGAGTTGCAATGGAATTGCCAAGCTCTGGCGCTCCGTTTTGAGTTTATGTCAAGGATCGGCGTGGCTTCGGCCACGCATTTTTCACAAGGATGGTTTACTCGTGGTTATCAGCAAAGATCGTTTTTTAAAAATCGTGCGGCGGTTTGGAGGCTTCTATGTCAATTACAGCTTTTGCCTGTCGTGCATCGACCGCGTCGGCATTTCTCACGAAGTCGACGACGATGGCGAAATAGTCCTCACCCATGATTTAGCTCGGCGGCTGGGACTTTGGATGTGGCAAAGCGATGACTTGTATTGCGACGAATCAAAGTCTGTGCCAGCCCCAACGCCTGCGAGAATACGCAGGCTTTCTAGTCAAATGCGTGAGCGAAAGCCGAGGATTCCTGTCGGACTTACTCACGCTGCTTTAGAACTCTCAACTCGCTACAGCTTCGAGCATGGACGCTGTGGCCTCTTAGACGTGAGGGTAAGTAATGGATGAAGTTAATCCGCAGCATTACAGGTCGCATGCGAGCGGCATTGAATGCATCCAGATCGCTCGGCACATGACGTACAACCTCGGCCAGGTCGTCAAGTACGTTTGGCGGCATGGCCTCAAGGGAAGTAAGCGTGACGCCCTTGTGGACCTGCGTAAGGCGGCTTGGTATTTGGACGACGAAATAAAAAGGATTGAACTCGAAAATGACTCAACAGCAGACGCGGAAAGCGATCTATGAGTCAGACAAGGGATGGTCTGATCGATTTATCGAAGAGGTAAAAATTAAGCTTGCGCCTTTTCTTTTCAACGAAGCAAGCTTTTACGAAGACGCCAATCATTGCACGGATTTGATGACGTATGAATCTAGGCCGCTACGGATAGCGGTCAGGATACGTCGCAACAAGTACATGGCGTTTAAAGATGAAATCACAATTCGCTGCGGCAGGATGACCAATGTTATGACTGAGGCAGAGAAGATCGCTAGCGGGTGGGGCGATCTTATGATTTATGGCTTCTGTGATGCCACGGAAACATGCCTCGCCTTGTGGCACATTATTGATTTGACGGTTTTTCGCCGCTGGTATCTGCGGAATTGGTTCCGAATAGATAAATGCCGCGTCCAGACTAATGCTGACGGTACGCAATTCTTCGCCATAAAAATTATGGAACTGCCCGCTGACGCGATCGTCGCGAAGGGGGTGGCGGCATGATGAAAGATACTGTCGAGCTTACCAAATTTAAGCGGCTGGTCAGGACGCTGAGCAAGTACGGCGAGACTAGGCGAAGCATTATCGGGTTGCTCGAAATGCTTTGGCGAACTACGTCGATCGAAACGCCTGACGGTGCTATTGGGTTGAAATTGAGTGACGACGACATTGCAGCGGCGCTCGAATTTGACGGTGAGCCTGCTGATCTTGTGAATGCACTCGTCGACTGTGGCTGGCTCGATCGCAGCGACCAATACAGGATCGTCGTTCATGATTGGGCGAGCCACTGCCCTCTCTGGGTCAGAGCGAAAATGAAAAAGACACAGTCGGATTTCGTGGAATCAGAGGCTGAAAACACGGCAAAAAGAGACGAACCGAAGAAGGCTATCAAGCGTGAAGTCTTAATTACTGGAGAGCGTACTGGAGAAGGTACTGGAGAACGCACTGGAGAGTGTTCTCAAGAGTGTTCTCAAGAGTGTACTCCAAGAAAACTTGGAGAGCGATCTCCAAGTTGCGCTGGTAGGGAAAGGAAAGGAAAGGAAAGGAAAGGTTTAGGAAAGGATAGGAATGAATATTTTGAATCTTGGTGGGAAGCCTATCCAAGGAAGGTCGGCAAGCAGCTCGCAGAAAAATGCTACACGGAGGCAGTTACCAGACTGAAGTCGTCTGGGCGCGACGAGCCACGGCAGTTTTTGCTGGAACGTGCTATCGCGTTTGCATCCAGCGACGTAGCGCAAGGTGATTTTGTTCCTCACCCCTCAACGTGGCTGCGACAAGGACGTTACGACGATGACCCCTCTGCTTGGTCGAACTCAAAGAAACAGGCGGGAGGTGTATTTTGAATCAGAACCAGTTTAGAGAGTTCGCAAACAACCACGGTGCCAACTTTCCAGGTTGGATGAAGTGGATCACTGAGCTTGCCAACCGGGATGACGCCGTTGCGGCATATCGGAGCATGTTCGCAAATATTCCCGTGGACGATGCTTTTGCGGCCACGACTGCAATGGTTAGCGAGCGCATTGCGAAACCTATTGCCTACGAAGATGTGATGCCAGTTCTCGCACAGTTCGCTCGGAAACGTGTTCAGGATCGAGAGACTGCCTCCAAGCCTAAGATCGTCCGAAAGGAAATCTTCTATTGCGGTAACTGCCGAGACACGGGGTGGATTGAGGTATTTCACCCAAGGACAGTTCGGCAGGCAAAGGAAGGCAAGTTCGACGCATGGCAGCGTTATTTGGATGATCAGCGAAGCAATTTATTAAACAAGCTTGAAGATGAAAATTTGAGCCTCGTTGATCTTTTGAAAATTGCCTCGAGTGAAACCGACAGTCGTTTTGATGGCTTTAAAGATTGGCGTTCAGTGATGATTTACTGCGATTGCGATGCAGGGCAGCAACTGTCAGCCAGGCACGACGGGACAGCTGTCCGTTACTGGGAGAAGCAGCACGTTTTTAATGACCCGCAGAAGACTATGTCGCAGCTAATTGACGCGATGAAATGTTGCGAGGGTAAGCCGAAAAACTACGTTAACGAGTTCGATGAATTTAATAGCTCGAATGTCCTAGAGGGGTTCGCGTCATGAAGATTTGTGACGATTCTCAAATTATCGAAGCAGTTACCTTTCTGTGTATTTCGGCCTGCATCATGACGGCAATCACTGTGGGGATTTACTGCGTAATGACTAGTCAATTTTAGGGTGAGCAAATGTATCTGAATAGTGAAGTGAATTTTGAGCAGGCATTTGAACTTGCGAGGAAACAGTTGCTTTTGCGTAAGTACTTGTTGCGTATCGCAAAGGAAATGTCGGCTAATTTCAAAATAGAGCAATCCGAGGCTTCGCATTTGGAGTCGTCTTAATGAGCCAACCACTGCGCGTCGGATCGTTGTTTGCTGGCATAGGTGGTTTTGAACTTGGCCTAGAGATGACAGGACATTTTAAAACTGTTTGGCAGGTAGAACAAAATACTTACGCGAGTAGGGTACTGGCTAAACATTGGCCAGATGTTGCGCGTCACGACGATATCTGTACGTTTCCAACTGACGGCGTAGATTGGTCGTGCGACATGATTTGCGGTGGATGGCCGTGTCAGGATTTGAGCTACGCTGGAGCAGGAGCTGGGTTAGATGGACAGCGAAGTGGGTTATTTTTCGAACTCGTCAGAGTCGTTCGCGTTTTGGGACCACGATACGTCGTGCTGGAGAACGTCGCAGCGCTGCTTAATCGAGGGATGGGCGATGTACTCGGACTCTTGGCCTCGATCGGGTATGACGTGCAATGGCATTGCATATCGGCTTCCGCCGTTGGTGCCCCTCACAAGCGTGACAGAGTGTTCATTATTGCCGACCGCCGGCGCGAACGATTGGAAAGGATCGAGCAAGGTGGGGCAACGCGACGGGCAACTCGACGAGTGGGCAGAGAATCTGCCGGATTGGATTCAATGCCCGCGTTGCGAGGACTACATCTGCACGATGTGTCTTCCTTTGCACGCTTGGGAGTGCGACTGTCCGGGGGTCGACGATCGGACACAACCAGACTGGAGTACGGACCCATATTCGGCAGCGAGTCGTGGCCGGCTCTCACCGAGCCTGTCCGAGTGGCTAATGGGGTTCCCAACAGGATGGACAGACTTAAATGTTTAGGCAACGCGGTTGTTCCGCAAGTCGCAAGACTGGTCGGCGAAATTATTTGGAGATTGCACGATGGGCAGAATGAGCCGGAATAAGGGCAAGGCAGGCGAACTTGAATGCTCAAAGGCAATCAGCAAATATCTTGGGATCGAAGCTCGGCGTGGCGTTCAGTACTCCGGCGGCACAGATAGTCCCGATGTAGTTTCCGACCTGGAAGGAATACATTTTGAAGTCAAAAGAACAGAGTCTTTTCGTCTTTGGGATGCGATGCAACAAGCGCAAGAAGATGCGGGCAATAAAGTGCCAGTCGTCATGCATAGGAAGAATAGAAAGCCTTGGGTAGTAATATGCTGTCTCAGCGACTTAGGCAATTTGGCGACTGAAATCGCAGATCATTGGCGACAAAATGAAATAGATTGCGAAAACAAATCACAATGATTGTTGACTAAATATTTCAAATGGTAAAATTGGTCATTCAAACTGTCGCGGAGTTTTAAGATGAATGCTGAAGAGTTTGCCATTAAGTTCGGTCGGGAAGTGCAGGTCGTCCGTCCTGAAATGAAGGGATGGAAGCCTGGAAAGCTCATCGATTTCGTAACGGAAAAAGTGCGAGAGATTCTTGACGACATGACGGTCGACGACGCTACGGTCGACGAAATTGTTGCTCAGGCCAAAGTAGCCTACGATTCTTTCATCGCGCCAATTGATCTGCCATATGTGCCTAATATCGTCGTTGAACCATACGTGGACGACAAAATTTGGGACGCGATTGAATTTCTTTTGAGACACTACCTTGGTTAACCGCGAGGGGGTCGCCATCGGAGGCGGCCTTTTCGCTTTTTCTAGGTGGCCTGATGACGACATTTCAAATAGCAGCTGTGGTGATCGTCATTGCCGTTCTCGGATGGCCCATCGTGAAGTCTGTGTTTCGTTGGGGACGGAATCCCGCGAAGCCAGACGGCGAGGAAATTTTAATGCAAGTGATTAGCTTGCGAAAAAAGCTGCTAGCCGATTCTGACGCGATCGAAGCAATCGACAAAGTCCTCATTCCAAGTTGCATAGCACAAATGAGTGGGACAGATCACGATGGGGTTTCTTCTTAAAGTTGTCGCGTGCGTTGCTTTAATTTGGTTGGCATTTTTCCAGACCGATTACAGCAATGCGCAATTTCTTCACGGCATGCTGGACGGCATGGCTGACGCCGTTGAATCGCACCCTGACCAATTCCCAACGACGCAATCAGTTGAGGCTTATCGCGATCGCGTCGTTTCTCTTGCACGCGAAAATCGCGGCGACATACCGGAAAGCAAAAAAATTGGCAAGCTCGTTGGCGGCGATCTAAATCAGTTGCCGTTTTCGCTTGACCAGTCTGCACGGCAAAAGATTGCTGAAATCCTTCGCAAAGCGGGGGGCAAGCTGTGAATAAATTATTTGGTTGGGAACCGAGCCCAGAAACTGTTGAGGCTCTGCTCAAAACGCCAAGCGTGGCAGTCAACGAGATCACGACTGATGAAGTGCAGCTAATTCAAAATAGCGGCGATTCAGAAACGACGATCCTGCTCGATGCAATTCTGACTCTAGAACCAGACTGGGAAAGAGGCGCTCAGAAAATTGGTGATTGTGTTGGCTGGGGATTCGCACTTGCTCTTGATTGCCTTGTTGCGACAGAAATCGTAGTCGGCAACAAGCCTTGGGAGTGGCGAGGTCGATTTGCGGTAGAGCCCTGTTATGGGGGCGGAAGGGTCGAGGCCAAATCTATACCTAGAGCCTCTTGGCGAGACGGGTCGTTTGGGGCGGTAACAGCTAAATGGTTGACTGAGTGGGGCGCTCTGCACATGCGTGACTACTCGGAAGTCACTGGAAACCCAGACCACGATCTTCGCGAGTACTCGGGAAAACGTTGTAAGAACTGGGGCTATTACGGCTGTGGTGGGAAAAACGACAAAGGTGCCCTGGACAAAGTTGCGAAAGACCAGCCAGTAAAAGAAGCAAAGTTGGTCACGACATACGAGCAGGCGTTCGCATGCATCGAAAATGGATACCCCGTAATAGTTTGTTCGACGCAGGGACTAGGTCAGCGAGACACTAATGGTTTTGCGCCGCCGCGAGGGCGTTGGGCACACTGCATGACGTTCACGGGTGTCCGGCGTGGCGACAACCCTGGCTTGCTTGTGACAAACAGTTGGGGCAACAGCTGGGGCACTCGAAATTCGTTTGGCAAGGGCCTCGCGGATTGTTCAGACGAAATCAAAAAGTGTTCAGCTTGGGTTCGTCCGCACGTTGCAGACAAGATGCTCGGTCAGCGTGACAGTTACGCACTCGTGGGAATTGATGGCCTTAAAAAACGTGAAATTGATTTTTCAAAAGGATGGGAAATATGAAGCCAGGAATACTCGTTTTGGTTCTTTCGTCAGTACTCGCTCTGCCTAATTCGGATTACGAGGATGGCTACGACCTCGCGGTCGACGCAGTGCAGATAGAAAAGGCAGCAAGTGGAATGGTAAGCGTAATTGACGAACCCGACATGAGTCTGATTGCACGGCCCGTCGACAAAGCTGATGAAGTTGAGAAAACGAAAGTGACGTCGCGACGTTGCAGAAGGCGTCCAGTCGCTCGGCTGGCAAAAGGTGTTTTTCGGCACGCGAAAGGGATCATTGCCAAACGACCTGTGAGAGCATTGCTTCGTCGAATCGTTCACTAATTAGGAAACAACGTGCAAAACAAAACCCCAACGCGATTGCAGATTGGCTGTCGTGTTTTCGACGTGACGGAAATGAGCGATCGCGAGGCTTTTGCATGTCAAAGCCTCGGGGTTTTTTTAGTAGATAAGTCGTGTATTGCGGTGCAGAGCCAGGATGACTTCCTTTTGGAAGCCGAGGTGTTCTGGCATGAGATTTTTCATGGACTGCATTACGTCGCTGGAATTGAGACGGAAGACGAAGAGCATAACACTCAGCAACTAACGATTGCTTTCCTCAGTCTGATTGCGAACAACCGTGGCTTGCTCGCTTATTTGGACGAGTTTGTGAAAGAAATGGACCGGAGGATGAGTGATGACTTGGAAGTTGGTTAGGCAGGGGCCGAATGCCCACACTATCCACGCACCGTATCCTGCGAAGGAATCGTGGGCTTTATGGCTTAGTGACATTCATTTCGACAATCCTAAATGTGACAGAAAGCTGCTGAAAAGACATCTCACAGAAGCCCTTAAGAAAAAGGCTCCCGTCTTTATTATTGGCGACTTCTTCTGTGCGATGCAAGGAAAGTACGATCCGCGATCGAATAAGGCGTCCATACGCACGGCGCACCTTAAGACGAATTACTTGGACGCGATTGTCGACGAGGCGGCTGAGTGGTTAAAGCCATTCAAGAAAAACGTGGCAGTCATAGGATTGGGTAATCATGAAACTGCAATTTTGAACAAACAGGAAACTAACTTGGTCGATCGTCTCGCGGCAAAATTGAGGGACTCCGGCGGGATAACAATGTCGGGTGGCTATGGCGGATGGATTCGTTACCAGTTCCAGCGGAAAGCGAGCATGCGTGGTCGTGTCGAGTTTTACTACCACCACGGTTTCGGAGGCGGCGGGGCTTCAACCTTTGGCGTAAATCATTTTCCGCAGTACATGACTCAAGTTCGGGCAGATGTGTACGTTTGCGGCCATCACCACTACCGCACTAACGTGACGCACGTTGTGGCTGAGCGGAATCAGACCAGCATTATCAAGCACGTCCCAATAGATTTTGTTCGATGCGGAACCTACAAGGACGACTACAAAGACGGCGACAAAGGGTGGCATATAGAAAAGGGCCTCGGCCCACGAGTACGCGGCGGATACTGGCTGAGATGGCTGCCTCACACAGGTAGGGAAAATAGGTGTATTCCTGCTCGTCAGTTCATCCCCACCGAAGCAGGGATGGACTAATGAATGAGATTTATATTTCGCTAATTACGGCAGCGGGGACGATGGCGGCGTCATGGTTTTCATATAGGGCAAATCAAGCTGCAAAACAAGGGAAAAACCTGTCCCAAGAAATCAATGAAGCGGTAAACTATCGGGGTGATAGGCCGAGGCTTTACGAGCTTGTTTTTCAGAACCATCAGCGAGTTGACAAGTTAGAGAAAAAGATGGATCGGCTTAGCGTTAACGTGAAGAAATTGTCGAACGTGGTGACGGACCACGAAGAAGATATTGATGCTATAGAGACGCACCTCGAACAAACGAAAGACTTAGGCTAGGAAGATGGAAGATGAAACTCTTCCAGGGCGGGTAGAGACTGTAACGGATTGGTTCGCCAGTCGCAGAGACTGGCTCTGTCCGACAATCATTTTCTGCTGGTTAGCAATACAGAAGTGCATATCGATTGCACTGAGATATTTCACACGGTCCTTCAGTGAAACATAAGGAACCTAAACATGGGCAACATTTCAAACTTCGAGTCAAACGAAGTCGGCAAAGAAAGACTGGGAACACTTCGTCGATACGGTGGTGATGCCAAGAAAATCGTTGACATGATGTACCAACTTTCGTCTGGTTACGAAGCATTTCGCTCTGGTCTTGATCCAGAGGCAGATGCTGGTGACATTGTTTACTCTGATTCTGCTTTCGACTTTAGTGTTTCAGAATGCCTGCCTGTGCTTGAGATGATGACAGACGAGCAGAAGGTATGGTTGGATCGGTATCTTGATGGACTTGGGTACGAACCAAAGGCGTAGTTAGATGGCTGATGTTTACATTGACCCAGCGACCGGCAATGACCTTTCCGGTGATGGCTCAAGTGCGTACCCGTATGCGAGCCTACAGGGTGCGTATGATTCTACGACACCAGCAGATGACACCGTGTTTTATTTAAGTGATGCCGCGTCTGACGTTTTGACGGCTGATTTTAATAGTACGTCACCCAATAATTGGAATTCATCGCGTCATGTAATCAGGGGATGGGACCGTGGCAATGGTGGCTATGGCGTGATCGATGGTGATGGGAGCTATACGGCTGGCGGTGGCAGCAGCCAAGGTGCCATTTGGCATAAAATAGAATTTACTAACGGAAAAACTACGGGAAATCTTTTTTATGCTGGTGGAGCGTGTATTGATTGCAAATTCACAAATACAGGTGGAACAAGCTATAAGATTAATCCGAGAAACTGTACGTTGATTGGTTGCGTCATTGATAATGTCGGCAGCAGTAACAACGGAACTTTCACGAACGGTGGCGGTCAAACATGGATGCACAAGTGCCTTTTCAAAGAAGGCTCTAATTACGTTTACAAGGTTTACCGTGGATACCTTCGTGCAACCAATTGTGTATTTTGGCTGAATGGTGGTGGTGGAGTAATGTGGGATGGCGGAACATACGAATTCACTAATTGCACTCTGTACCAACAATCCACAGGAACAGGTGCGGGTATTAGTCCGGCTGGTAGTGTAGGACGCCGCGTCATTACCAATTGTTATTTCGAGGGATGGGGTACAGGTTTTAATGCGGCTTATGGTATTAATATTGCTTTAAATAACGCTTTCTATAACAACACAGCGAACGCAAACAGTGCATCATCACATATGTACTACGATGCAGGCACTGACCTTGTGTTGAGTGCTAGTGGATTGACTGATCCTAGCAACGGCGACTTTACACCTACTTCTGATTTGATTGCCAAGGGGTTTCCAACTAACCTCCCCGGCACTTCTACCGCGACCAATTTTCCAATCAATGCCATTACAGCGGCTTCAAGCTCCGGCGGCGGCGGCTCTTCCTACACCAACGTTGCTGCTGCTAAATTTACGAGGCTTGAGTAGATGGCTAATCGCTATTGGGTAGCCTCTTACGCAGGCACTTGGAACGACAC
>VTLG01001344.1_pt1 | contig 13420 bp, 17 predicted proteins | sample 4694571 | NCBI WGS metagenome assembly VTLG01 (sample SAMN12604809, study PRJNA352737) | marine metagenome | biome: ENVO:00000447; feature: ENVO:00000209|ENVO:00000569|ENVO:01000036; material: ENVO:00002151; isolation source: viral sequences binned using virsorter ...
TATACCCCTACATCTAGCAACCATTATACTATCTTCCTCCATGTTCCATCCTTATTCATTCTTACTATGCAACTTCTGTCCCAACTATCAAAGAGTTTCTTTGCCGAGGTTTCATCATAACTTGGTGACTCTGCCAATGCTTTCATAAAGTCTGTTATTGTCACATCTCCATTTGGGTCTGAAACCTCTGCCCAAACACGATTAGCAGCCTGTATCTTTGATTCGTTTGCTGTAACTCCTGTTAACAATGACTGGTCAAACTTACCCTTATCCATGTCAAGTCCAAATGTCTCAAACATATCACCCAACACATCCTTTACTGAATGGACATCTACTAAATCTGCTTCGGATTTGAACAATAATTTGGCGTGTGCCAATGATAATCTGATTAATGCTTCAAGTTGTCTTGTTCCTATTGCTAGTGCAGATTCATCTTCCTTTGATAATTCCCTCATCTTCTCATATATTTTTAATATTTCTCTTCTTGTATCATTAGACAGTTTTGGTTTTGCAGTTCTTACATGATTTATGTAAGCCATGAGTTGTTTTGGCTCAAGATATGGTTTATCCATCTCTTTATCATCAGAATATGTGTTAAGTATATGATTTGCCTTTGCCAAGTCGGTATGAACATCCACTTTGTCCTTAATAAGCCATATTAGGTCAAATCTTGATAATAATGCTGGTGGTACGTTAATATTTTCTCCTAATGATTCCGCTGCATCATACTTACCAAACTTTGGGTTTGCTGCTGCCAATATGCTTGTCTTAGCCGGTAATGTTAGGTTAGTACCTGCTACTGCCCTTGATACTGTCTGTTGTTCCATTGCTTCATGCATTGAACTTCTGTCTAGTTTATTCATCTTGTCAAACTCGTCAATAAAGGCAAAACCACCAGAACATAGAGGCAATACCCCTGCCTGTGCAATCATGGTCCCATCAGAGAGTTTAACCATACCAATGGTCAATCCTGCTGCCGAAGTGCCCTTTCCACTTGTGTATATTGATGTTTGTGTTATCTTTTTACCAAATTTTAATAATTCTGACTTTGCCATACTAGGATCTCCTACCAGGAGCACATTAATATCTCCTCGTCTCTTACCATTAACTCCACCTGCCAACTGTAATAGTAGTGATTTCTTTATCTGGCTATATCCATAAATATGTGGTGCATAACTATTAACCACTTTATCTATAAAATCAGCCTCTTTTGAATCCTCTTTTAGTTTCTTTAATTCACTGTCTGTTGGCTTTACAAGTTTAACATCATCTAGGTCTTCTATGTATGATACGTCTATAATCACGCTATGTTCTGTCTTCTTTGGATCATATACTGTCTTGAATAATCCTATCACTCTCTTTTTTTGACCAACAAAGGCAGTTCCAACATTATTTCCCTTAATTTTACCTATAAACATTACAGGAGAATTCTTTCTTGACTCTTCTAGTGGTTCTTGTAAGAATACTGACTGTATGTATTCTGTTACCAATGTATCTGGATCTGGCATTAGTCTTGCTTCTCTGCAAGCAGGATTAACACATTTCTCGAATGGTAAATTTCTATTATGGTCACAGGTAACAGAAAAACCATATCCACATTTTGGACACTCTAGTTTACATTCCTTAATGTATGTCTTTGGTATTTCTGCTGCAATTATCGTACATTCAAAACTAACAACAGTATTTTCATGTTTTGCCGAAATACTGTGCATGAGTATTTTATCCTGTTCTAGTTTAATCTTAACATCTGCAAATGTGGTTGGTACGTCAATATCACTGTATTTTTGCTTCATAACAGTATAAATGGCATTTCTTAATAAATTGGTAAATTCTTCAGATCCAGCTTCTATGAATATGTCGGAAAATACGTCAAGTCGTGGATCTATGGTAAATGTGCTTGTTGGCGTTAGACTGTCTATTATGTTTGTCCACTTTACTGACGATAATGTCTCTACAAGCTCATCTTTCATTTTTGATTCAGTTTTCATATCTTCTTCCTCACTTCATTTTTTATTAAATGACCTAACTGTGAATGCCTCTGTTGTAATTTTATAAACTGTTCTGGAGACATTTTTTTAATTTCGATTTTCCAGGATTCAATATTGGAATAATAATTTGGAACTTCGCCATACACATCAATCGGCTCGTTATGTGTGTCAATATAATGTTTTGCTGCTATTGCCAGGAACATACTGAATGATGTATGATTTGGTCTTATCTTTTCAAACTCTGCAAAAACATCTTTTGCAAAGACACCAACTGAAATACATTTTATCGAAGTAACCATTGTAGTGGTTTGGTTGAATGGTAATATAAATGTTATTTAATATATGTGATTGGTTGAGCCATTATAATCTTTGATTCAACACCGAGTTCAGTCATCTTCTCAGCCACCTTCTCAGCTTTTTCAACCTGAAGCATGGTCTTCATTTCTTTTCCATCTTTGTTTTCCCAGATAAGATAAGCGAACATAGAGGGTGTTAATAGAGCCGGCAATATAAATATACCTCAATATAATTTATTTATAAAAATAATATATGGGAGCGTGCTCGCATCTACAGAGTTTTTGTTTCACTATTCCCTGGTCTTTCATTGTTGCTACTTGCTCACTCACCCTTCTTCTCTCTTTTATATTTAATTTAAGACAAATCTCATGGTTTGTCAAGCCATCATCTGCTTCTTTTAATGCATCAAGTATTCTTTGATAATATGTTGGCTTTACTACTAATTCCGGTAATTGTCCTGCTTCAATAGTTATCTTTTTCATTTTAATCTCCATTCATGATGACATTTATCACATACTGCAATTCTAAATCCACCCTTATGTCCCATTGATGTTTCATGTTTCTTACATTCTGGGCATTGTCTCAAAAATGTCTCACCAGAGGTTTGATTTCCATCTCTGCTATATGTTTAACAATATCTATCTCTCCATTAGGTTCAATTATTATCTCTACCATTCCAATATCCGGTGTAGTACCTGCAAGTCCACTCCTAAACAAATGTGCATCTGGAAATTTCCATGCTGGTGTAGTAAATCCATGCGTATGTGTAAACTCAACGTGTACGAAATAGTGCACATGAGAACGGATTATTACATCTGCTCTACCCATTTTATCTTTCTCAAATACCATACCTGCCATCTCTCTTGCTAATGCAGTGGTCCTATAGGCTGCCCACTTGTTAAATCCTATATGATGTGTAAAGTTAAACGTCTTCCCATACATTTCTATCAAAGCATAGTAGTCTGTCAATCCCTGTCCACCATACGCCTTGTATTTCTCTGCTCCCATCTGTTGTGCTAATATCTCTTCAAAATTAGTACCATCTTGTTGAACATGATAACCTGAACCTCTTACAAATATTAGATGTTCATATGGTATATCCTTAAGTAATGTTCCTGCATCATTTATCTGGTCTTGTAGGTTTGTTGTCCAACTTTGTTGTCCTACCTGTCTTCTGTTTGCTCCGTCACATGGTTCTCCATTCACAACAAGTAGTGTTGGTTTCTGTTCCAGGTCATCTATACAGTTATACCATGCTTCGTTTAATGCTAATTGTAATTTGTTTGGCAGATGTGTAGTACCCAACTCACTAATCACTGGTTCTGCTGAACATACAGAGGTTGCACTTCCAACATGCATGTCTGATGCGACCAGTATTGATTTTGATGATTTAGCCATAATTGCACCTTGAATGATACATAATATAAATCTATTGATCCCCACTACCATAGAATCTTCTGTTGGACCAGTCCCATTTACCTGTTCCAGTTTTCTTTGGTCTGTTATTTCTCCACTGAGCAAACCAATAACCTATGCTTATCCCACCTAGTAAATAACATCCATTCAAAAACCAATGAAATAATTCTGTTTCCATAAATTAGTATAAAAAAAAAAGGATATTAATGTTTCGGTTATTCGATACCTTTAGGTGCGAACCAGGATAGTTGTAGCATTGGTCTTCCACTGCCAGTAGCTATCTCTTCTGTTACCCAAACATCAAGTCCATCTGCTGAGTCTTTTGCGACTGCTTTTGCAACTTCTTCGTTCCACCGTTTGGATTTTGCCTTACCTAAGACAGCCTTACCAAAAGAGTATCTCTTTCCTGTATTACTTGTCTCGATTTCTGCAACCTCTCCTTTATCGGTTTCCTTTACACTAAACTTCAATACTTTGAGAAAGTCTCCCACTTGAAGTTTTGTTCCAAAGTCGTTGCCACTTACTTCAGATATTTCTGATATGTGCATGAAGATCGTTTTCGCACCAGTAATATAAATCTATTGTTCTTTCTTTAGATATATCATAGCAAGTTGTAATAGGTATCCCATATTTTGTGATCTAATCCTACCAAACCTGTCAGATGTTACTTCCTCTGCTGGATATCTTTCCTTTGTCCAATAATGTGCTGTTAAAAATATTGGATCAAGTATATCCGTTAGTTTCTTTACTTCATCTGGTACTGTGCAGTCTGGTAAGTTTGTTACTATACTACTGCCAAAAGATCCAGTAATGGTTGACTGTTGGTCTGCCATTGTGCCACCCTGTTCCTTAAAACATTCCTTGTCAGAACAGATTGCCTTTGGAGTTCTTTGATATGCAATATTATCGCCTACTACCCATGAAGAACCACACATTTTGCAGCCTCCATTGTACTTTGCTTTTATCATTGTTCCCATGAAAGGCTTTTTATTAATGCCTTATATAAATCTATCATTGGCTGACGATGAATGGGAAACCCCAAAGGAAATATACGATGATTTATGTGAGAAATATGACATACATCCAACACTTGATGTCTGTGCCACAGCAGAAAATAGGAAATGTGCAACATATTTTACAGAAGCAGATGATGGATTGAGACAACGATGGGAATTTGATACCTGGTGCAACCCACCACACTCTATGACTGGTAATTTTGTAAGGAAGGCACATAATGAATGGCTTACAAACAATATAAACATCATGATACTTGTTCCTGCTAACACAGTATCAACTGTTTGGTGGCATGAATGCGTAGAAGAGACGACTGAATACCATCCTCTCAAAGGTCGTATTAGATTCCTAAGATTAGGCTTGCCTAGTAAATTCGTGAGCAGGAATTCCTATATACTTATTATCTATAGAAAACATGGATGAATGCACTCACAATAGTATTGATAGTAACATTAGTATCAATAGTATCTTTCAGTTATTTATATACTGCGTTTGCTGACGAGTATACCTATCTAGGCATAAAGCATAAGGAGTCCCCTATGGTTTGTATATTTGAACCACATCCAGAGTATACAGATATGTCTGAGGAATTGATTCATGTTACTGAGGAATCAGTAAACCTTTGGGAAGAGGTACTGCAAACATATATACCAAGTGGTAATTGGATTATGGAAAGAACCATCATACCTATTGAAGAGCATCACTTGAAAAGCCCATATGATTTTCCGGAATGTAATATACTTTTGGCATTTGAACACTCTGGCGAGGATGGCACACTTGGATATACACATGTAAATTTCTCAAAATCATGGCATAAATATACACATGTAACTGTGTTTTTAAACGCTTTGAATGTATCTTCTAAAGTAAATATTACTCTTGGTAATGGTGGTGATATTAATATAGGAACTGATATTAGATTAGATAAGTTATCCCTCCCAGTCATTCAGAATATTATGACACATGAGTTTGGTCATGCTCTTGGAGTAGGACATTATAAGATAACAGATCACCCTGTTAGTAATCAACCATGGTTAACTAGGTCTGTAATGTATCATGCTTTAGATCCATATAATGATGAGATAATGGTCCCTCAATATGTCGATGCTAAAATGGTAGAGTTATTATATGATTCGGATGGATTTGGTGGGGAAGTACCACCCAGAGTTGCAAAGGTTGCTCATTACTCTCCAGGTGATGTAGAACTATGTACCTTTAAATGTGGTATAAGCAGATAAAGATTTATATAATAAGATATATAAATTAAAGAATGGCTAGAAGAAAAGCTGACAATACACACACAACTATTTCGATTAGATGGGAATCAAAAGAAAGGTTTAGAAAATTTGCCAGACTGGTAAAGAAAACCAGGAATGGAGAAATGTATGAGAGTGATGCTGTTCTGTTTGATAACATATTGAACTTCTATGAAACACATCATGAAAAGGAACATGAAACACCAAAGACTACTTACCCAACTAAATCTTAATCCTTTTTCTTTTTTGTAGTATATGTTTTTCTACATTCATTACTGCAATAGATTCTCTGACGACCCTTATACCTCCAGGGTAATGTAGCACCACATTCGATACATTTAAATGGCTCGTCTCTTCTCATAAATAAGTATTTAAGTAATAACTATATAAAGGGTTATTTAATCTTGAGCTAGTTGTTCTTTAGTTTTCTTTGGTTTCTTCTTCTTGCTGGTATCTGGCACGGTCACGCTCCCTCTGTCATGCCAATCTTTAGTAGTTTCTTCCCACATTTGATGTTCAGGACACCATACTTTCTTGACTCCACCTTTCATACCATATCTAACACCGTATGTATTTGGATGTTGTTGTGGTAATCCTGCCTTTCTGACTGGTTGTTCTTGGTCTGCTGGCTGTGAAAATTTTGGCTCATCTTTACTGTCTTGGCTACCCCTAACATGAAGTTCATCATTACCATGTGGATTGAATGTTCCTCTTGGTAACTTGCCTGCTTCCTCTACTGATATGTGAGGTCGCTCTTCATAACCTGTGCCTGTTGTTACATCAACTTTAGTGTCAGTTGATACTGCTACATTATGTGTTCCTCCTACACTACCATATCTTCCATGCTCTACGTCTGATTTCCTCTTTGGGTTTGCTGGTTGACTTCCTCTTGCCTTGCGATCCTGTGATCGTTTTTCTTCATCTCTTTCTATTTCTGCTAATCTTTTTTTATCTCCTTTCTTGCCTGTCTTTCCTTCCTCATTTCTTTCAGCTATATCCAACCATTCCTCTGCATTTGGTTCATCCTCTTCTCTTTCACGATCTTCTTGCTGGTATTGTTTTTGCTGATTAGGTGTTAAATGTTTATAATAATCTTCATCCTCTCCAAATGCTTCAGTGAGATTAGGATTTGGTTTTGTTCCTTTAGGTAATGCTGCTGGTTTAGTTACAAATCCTGATTTATCTCGTCTCTCTAGCCACACTTCATATGCTTTCTGTGTGTCTTTTGCTTGCTTTGTATCTCCCTCGTATACTGGTTTAAGTTTTCTAAATGCATCTGATTTTGTTGATGATGTTCCAAAGTCTACACCTAATGATTCTGCTCCACTTGATATAGCTTCTCTTAATGGTTTACCTGCTCTTTGGTGATGTGTTGTTCCGAATCCACCTTCATCTGTTCTTGGAGAAGGTCTTGCTTTTGTTGATGCTGTACCAAAGTCTATACCTGCTGACTCTACTGCACCGGATATACCAGACCTAAGATTTGATTGTGCTTCTTGACCGGCTTCTGATTGTGTAGTACCGAAACTACCATGTGCTGTTCGTGGACTTGGTCTTTTAACTTTCTTCTCTAACCACTGTTTATATAATGCTTTAGTTTTCGGTGCACTCATTGGGTTTTCCCAGTCATCATCATCATCATCTGGTTTCTTTTCATGAACCAATCCAGGGTGACTGTTACCACAAGTTGGGCATGAATCACTTCTCGGTTTTTGTTCGTGCTTTGGTTCTGGATGATCTTTAGCCCATTGGTCTCTTAGATTTTTCTGTTGTTTATCTTCAGCATCTGTCACAACTTTTTTTGCCTTGTCGTAACCAGACCTTCTCGTTTTATATTTTTGATATTTTGCTTCATAATCTGCTTCACCTGTATGAATGTTTTGTTGATTTTGTCTTTTAGCTCTTAGTTTAGCTTCATGTCCTGCACGAACATAATTATCCTTATGTCCTTTTCTCCTAGTATGATCACTTACAGGATCATCTGGGTGGTATACTTTGTGGTGACCCTTACCATATGGTACTCCTTTACTGTCAAGTTTGTTTGGATCTGTTGCCACTCTTTTATTCCAGAACGGATTCTTTTCTTTATTAAAATGATCTGGATGTCCTAAATGTTCTGAAGGTTGCATATGTTCTTTATGTTTTTCTGTTTCTGCTTCTCTCTCATATCTATAACTCTCTTCGCTGAAATCTTCTGCTCCCGTTTCAGGGTCTTTCCATCTTGGTTTATAATTTACTTTCTCAGCATACTGTGCGTTCTGTGCAAAGCCTGTCCTGGAATGGTCCTGTGTTTCAGAATCTTTTGACTCTCCTTGTTCATATGTTGAGCCTGCTCCACCAGCCATATTACCTCCCTCTTTCTGTAGTAATACTTTGATTTCTTCTGGAATATCACTCCAAGCCTTTGCTATATATCTTGGTGATGGTGCATGTATTTTGGTTAATGCTTCATATCTTTCAGTGTCATCCATGTCATCCCATTGTTTATTAATTAGAATATCCTTAACGAAAAACGTATCATTTATATGTATAGTACCAAGTTGTCCATCTTCCTTAAAAACCTCCAAGTATTCATTAGCCATTTTGACAACAATACCCCTGCCTTCTTGACCATTTATATAATAATGTATATCGTCTCCAATTTTTGTGTTCTTTATCTTGTTCATTGCTACTTTTTTCTTAGCATTACTTCCTATATAAGTTTTAGACTCGGAGGTGGTTACGTCATCTTCCTTACCCTGTATATGTTGGTCTTTTAAACCAACATTTGCCATGCCTCCCATATCCTTTTCTATACGCCTAAATCTCATTGTTCCTCTTCCTCTTCGGCTACTCCTTGCAACATGCCTTGACCTACTTCTGATGCACCTTCTAGTAATTCTCCTCCTATTTTTTTCCCTACTTTACCCATACCTCTGGATGCCTGACCTGCTATCATGCCTACTAGTGGTAAAATCTTGTTATGATATATGATATTTGACTTGATTTCCTCTACGAAATAGTCTGCTTTTAACTTCTTATCAGATTCTTCCTGTCCAACGTGAGTCTGACTCTTCCTATCTATTTCTTTTGTATCTTCATATCTAGTTGCTATATCTGCTCCCTTCCCATCTTCAACCCAACCTCTAGGTGGTTTTTTACCAAGTTTCCTTGCCAACCACCCTATTTTTGGATCTATGCCAAAACCATAATTACTTATCAATGGATCTAAAGATCCTTTAACGGGTTTATCTTTAGGTGTTATATCTTTTGGTGCTGTTTTGTCTTTTAGATTAGATGTTTCAGCCTCCACATGTTCTTGTTGTCTTCTCTTCCTATCTCTAGATGTTCTGCCTTTCTCCTTTGACTCTGGTTTATCTTCTTTTGGTTTTAACATTCTCACTAAAGTACCACCACCTATATGTTGTCCACAAGTTGGACATGGAAATGGGTGTTTTGGTCTGCCTTTCTCCTTTGCCTCTCTCTTCTTCTTTCTCTCTTCTTCCATTTTAGCTTGGAAATAACTAGGCTTATTCATAGGGTCGTCTTCCCAGCCTGTGTTTCTACCTACCTTAGAATGATCCCAATGATGTTTAGGTTCATCTATCTTGGTTTGTGGTAATTTAACTTCTTTATTTGGAACTTTCTTTGCTTTACCTATCTTTCTTTCTATCTGCTTACACCATCCTCCTGGATTACGCTTATCTTGATTGGCATTTATACAATGCTGAAAACTACCTCTACCACCCTTGCTATCTGGTATTGGTTTTGTTACATATGCTTTTCTTGTTGTTTTTGGATCACCTTTTTCATCAACGTCATCTTCATGTTCAATCTGATCCATAAAACTAATAATTTTTGCATCTTCTGGATCGCTAGGATCAAAAAACGCAGAATTGCATGAATCACATACTCCTCTTGTTCGTCCTAACGGATTTGTAAAATGCTCTTCAGGTCTAGTTTCACCACAGGCAGTGCATTTATGCTCTTTAAATTTACGTTCTTTCTTCTCTAACCACACTTCCCATGATTTCTTTTTTGCTTCTTCTTGTTCATCAGTTCCATGTGATATTCTGCGTTTTCTCCCTCTCTTATCATATTTATAATACTCTGGTGATTTGTCTGTCTTTGGTATTTTATTATGTATTTTTGTTTCTGTTCTTGTCATTTCGTCTTTTGGTGTACCAGCCGAACGACCGTCGTCATATTCCGTTGTATCTTTCTCTCCTCTTTTTGAGGGATCTTCAGCCCAATCAGCTTGATATCTTCTATCTGGTTCTGTGTATATCGTCTCCAATTTTCCTGTTCCTCCCTCTTTTAAGTCAGATATTTTTCTTTCCCCCTTTGGTTTTTTTCCAAGAGGTTTATCCATAGGTAAATGTGAAGTCCTAAATTTTTCTGGATGTTTTAATTCTACTCCCCTCTGTGTATTATATCCTTGGTCACTTGGCATTAGACTTTGTGAATGTCTAGGATCTCCATGTTTGTATCCATCTCCCTCTTCTCTTACTTGTTTACTTTGTTTACCATGTGATTGTTCTCCACCAGTCATATTGGTATTACTTGGTTTTCCTGTTGGACTTTGTTTACCAGTCATTGCATCTTTCTGTTTTAACCATACTTCCCATGCTTTAATCTTTGGTGCTCCTGATCCTGAAGATTGCTGTTTTTTTCCAGAATAATCCTGACCTCTATTCTCTGCGTTAGAATACCAGTGTATTTTATCATCTTCAGTTGGGGCACCACCATATCTCCCTAACACACCACCTCTTCTAGGTTTAGTATATTTGTCAGGAATTCTCCTATGGGGATCATTATCTGAATCACCAAGTAACTTTACATATGTTGACTGTTCTCCATGTGATAGTTTCTCTTCTTTTGGTTGACCTAAATATGCTTGTTGACCTGTCTGTGCATCCTTATTTTCTAACCATGTCTTCCATACAGGGTCCTTCTTAACCTCTGATAAATCTCCGTCAGTCTGAGTTTCTAATTTCTTTGGCTTGTCCATTGCGTGCCTCTCTTGTTCTGCTAGTAATTCCTGTCTTCTTTTTGTTCTCTTTGATTTTGCACCTGAAAACCCACCACCGTGTCCAGCTTTAGCGTGCTTCTCCTCTGCTTCTGACATATGAGACAGAATCCTGTCCTTGTGAATCTCTTTAGCCATATCTATCTCTCCTATATATAATATTTAAATATACTTAAAAGCCCAGTGACCTCTTCAATCCCTTGCCTACCTCCAATACATACCAACCTTGTCCGGTCTGTACTGCCTTACATGCTAGTGCTAGGCTATCTGGATAGTCGTCATGTTCATCTGATTTAATCTTCATTACGCCTGTTTCTGTATATTCTCTTCTTAGATATGATAGTTGAAAGACCATCTTATTTATCTGCCTCATTGAAATTCTATGATTTTCAAATAATAATCTAAGATTCTTATACATTATTGCCTTTTCCTGTAGGGTAAATACAACACCTCTCATAGGTAATCCATTAGACCTGCCCAGGTCAACCAATCCACCTCCTAATCCAGTTTCATCTACAAATATAGTTTCAACCCTATACATATCAGCTAGTTCTTTACACCTACCAGCTACGTTTACAACATTAGATTGTGATTCTGATTGGACATCTTCAATAAACACATTATCTTCCTCGTCTTTAGCCAGTACAGTGTATACTGTCTCATCTCTACCTGTACGAGCAACATCTACTCCCATGAAATATGACACTCTTCCCTTTGGTAGTTTGTCATTAATAGCCTCCATGATTAGAGAGTGTGGTATCAAACTATCACCAATATCTAGGAACTCTCCCTCTACCTCTTGGACATATTCTTCTTTGGTAAGTTTCTTAATCTCATCTACAAATACAGGGTCTTCCTGAACCAGTGGGTTTTGAGTTGACTTTACATGAAATTCTGTCCACATTCCATCCGGATTATTTGGCTTTGAATTCATACAAGCCTCATAGAAATACCCTGCCTTACTGAATGGTGTGGATGTAAGCCAAACTCTAGCCTGTGTAGCAAGACCGGATGGTAGGAAAGCCTTGAGTATATCTGTCTTGATAAATGAACACTCGTCTGCTATGATAACATGAGGAGAATAACCCCTAAGAGTAATACCTGTTTCACCTGTAGCCCTAGTGATTATTGTGGTTTTACCTGAACCGTCTAGGAAATTTAGGCTGATTTCTGTCTGAGTATCCCTTACTACATAGCCTCTCAGAAACTCATTCTTTATAATTAAATCCCTTATTCTTCCGAACATGATAGATGCCTGGTTTTGTGTAGGTGCTGCTATAAGTATGATACACTCATGCTTCACTGTCTTTAATAATAATGGTGCAAAGAACGCAAAGTGAATAGTCTTCACTGCTGTGGACATGGTTTTACCTACCTGTCTTCCTGACCTATATACTATGAATCTGTCATTACAGTTCACATATTGTTTATTATATGGAAACAATTCATGGTCCAAAAAGACCTGACTAAAGAGAGCTGGATCTTTGGCACAGTCTGTGACAATCTGCATGAAGTTCTGCCTCTCTTCTAATACTTCCTTTTGTGGTCTAGCCATTGTGCTTTACTTCATATTCAACGTCAGTTATTCTTCGTTTTACAGATCTTAATCTAGCTTTAAACCATGTTAACTCCTGTTCATTTTTAGTTGTTTCTATTGCTTTTTCTAATTCTTCCTTATACACCCTATATTCCTTCAAACGCCTAGTATCATCTCTATCATCACTCATGACAATCACATTCACAATCTACTTCTCTCATCATAGATACTTCAGGGTAATGTCCACATTTAATACAATAACTATCATCATATTGATGATTAGTATCATTCAATCTTTCAAACTCCGATAGGTTTGCATTAACCACTACCAATCACCATATGTTTAGATTTAATATGCAATATAACCTCATCTACACAACAAAATTCTTTGCCACAATGAATACAATGTCTCACATCATCATATGCTGGAGTCATTTGGTTACAACCCCACATGATCTGCACGTCGCAAATCCTTTTGAGTGTCCATCATTACTTCCATATGTCCATGTTCTTCCCTCAGTAGAACCACATGATTTACAGGCATCTCTATACTCATGTCCTGCTGCTGGTGGGTCCCCTAATGTTGGTGTCATCCTGTCCTCTGTGCCTTTATCTGTCTGAATATATTCTCTATATCTCCCTGCCTATATTCCGTCTTTTCTGTGACTACTATCTTGGAGTTTAGATCATTAATTGATTTAACTATACCTAATAAAGTGTTTACTTCACTCTTTGTATTTCTGTCTGGTATATTACCATCCATCTTTGCCTGAGTTAGTGCCATTAATACATTCTCAAATGATAACTTTGCTAACATATCCATCATGGATTTTAAATCCTCTGGATTTCTAGTGTCAAGGGTATTTATCAGATTGATAAAGTCATCTCTTATTGCACATACAGC
>VTLG01017015.1_pt1 | contig 13420 bp, 14 predicted proteins | sample 4694571 | NCBI WGS metagenome assembly VTLG01 (sample SAMN12604809, study PRJNA352737) | marine metagenome | biome: ENVO:00000447; feature: ENVO:00000209|ENVO:00000569|ENVO:01000036; material: ENVO:00002151; isolation source: viral sequences binned using virsorter ...
ATTAGATAGAGTTCGTGCATATCGTGTAAAGTACTATGCAGACTTGGTGACTCGTAAACCAGACTTAGAAAAGTTTTACTTTGGATGGTTCAGACGAGCATTAGAAGTTTAGTTCTTTTGAATTACTTATATTTATAGATGTAGGAGAATATCTATGTCTATACCAAAATTAACAGATTTATTAAAAGAAATTGATTTTCAAAAACCACCTAGAAAAGTAGGTGGTGTTGCTATTGTATCAGAGGGACAAATTCTTTTAGTTAAACGTTCTGAAACTGCTGGAAAGTATCCAAATTTTTGGGCAGTTCCAATGGGTGGTGTTGATAAAGGAGAAACTTTTCGCGAAGGTGCTGCTCGTGAATTAAAAGAAGAAACAATGCTTGACTTTAATCCACAAAAGTTAGTATATTTAGGTACGATAAAAGATGGTAAGTATAACCGCATATCTAAGATATATAAAGCGGAAATGGATGGTAAGCCTGAACCTACATTAGATCATGAACACTCTGATTGGGGTTATTATGAAAAAGATAATTTACCAAGACCTATAGAAGATAGAATGCGACAAGTACTGGAATTGAATTTATGAGTTTAAAGAAGTTAGTAAAAGAAATAACTCGACCTATTGTAGAAGATATGGGTGGTATCGTTGCTGGTGATGGAACGATTAATGGTAGTCCGTCTAAGAAGAAAGTTAAAAAGAATAAAACCAATAAAATGAGTGGTTATAAAAAAGTAAATGAAAATGATAAAGCTGAATTATATAAATTATATAGTAAAGCTATGAAAATGATACCTGGTTCAGCCAATCAAAAAAAGATTAAAAAACAAATTGTTGTTTTACGAAAAAAATTAGGTATGAATGAAAAGATACAAAGTACAGTAACAAGTAAAAGTTTAAGAAAGAAAATGGATTCTAAAGAATGGACTGTTATTAGTCATGACCAACATTGGAAAACAAAAAAATCAAAATTCTTAGTTAGGCATAATAAAAGTAATAAAAGATTTTGGGTTAAGTTAAAAGAGGGTAAAGAAATTAAAAAAGTCATCGGTGTATTTGGTGGTAGATTCCAACCATTTCATTCAGGACATTTAGGTACATACAAGTGGTTGGCAAAACAAGTTGATGAAGCTTATATAACCACATCTAATATCAAAAAACCACCACGACATCCAATGAACTTTAAAGAGAAAGTTCGTCACATGGTAAAGGTGGGTATCCCAAAGAATCGTATTGTTCAAGAAAAGACACCTTATGTAGCAGACAATCTACTCAAGAAATTCGACCCTGAAACTACAGCAGTAGTTTATGCTTTTGGTACTAAAGATGCTGGTCGTTTAAAAGCTGGTACGAAGAAAAGTGGTGGTAAAACATATTATCAAGATTATAAAAAAAGTAAAGGTGATATAAGAGGATATGAAGAACATGGATATTTTGTTACTGCTCCACAATTTGGAAGTATTAGTGGAACAAAGACAAGAGATATGTTGGGTAATCCTAAACATGATGATAAAGAAAAAATAAAGTTTTTCAAAAAAACCTTTGGATATTATGATAAAGGTTTGTATACTATGATGACTAATAAATTTAGAAAGTTATATGAGGTTTATCGTAGTATTTTTGAAAGTAGTCAAATAAATTCTGTAGATACAGATGATGGACCTTCTATGTTTTCAAATTTGAAGGCATACACAAGTAGAGCTGAAATTGAAGCAGGAAGATTAGGTTGGGAATTGGCTGATTTGTTAGTTAACGTTGATAATTACAATAGTCAAGATACTACATATAATAAAGATACTGAATATCCAAAAGGACCAGTAGATTCTGTCTCATTTGGACCAGCTGGTATTAATCAACCAAGTGCTCAGAACTTAACAGATTATGTTGGTACTGAATTATGGAATAAATGGTTAGACCATATTGATATGATTTTATCAAATCAAGATTATGAGTATGTGGATGATTTCGCAAGAACAAGAAAAGCTATTGTTAAAGATAGTCCAAAAACAGCAAAACAAATGGACGATGAAGAGCCAGAGTTAACAGACAAACGAGATGGTGATGACCAACATGATGAGTTGGAAATAGTAAAAGAAGTTTTATCACTTACGAGTGATTTAGAAAGAAATGGAAAGGAGTTATTATTAATGGGAGGAGCATACGGACATATGAGTCATCCTTTTGATGACAAAGATTTAACATTTAAGGATTTAAAAAAGATTATCGAATTGGGATTGGGTGGTCAATTAAGTCGTGAAGATAATGTTACAGAAAAAACAGATGGTCAAAACTTAATGATAAGTTGGAAAGATGGTAAATTAATTACTGCTCGTAACAAAGGTCATTTAAAAAATAAAGGTGAAACTGCTTTAGGTATAAAAGATGTGGAGAGTAAATTTAAAGGAAGAGGTGATATCAGAAACGCTTTTGTTTATGCTGTAAGGGATTTATCAAAAGCTATTAAAGCTCTAAGTGATACACAAAGAACTAAGATATTCGGTGAAGGTTCTAAGTGGATGAGTTTAGAGGTGATGTGGCCTGCTAGTGAGAATGTAATTAATTATGATTTAACAGAACTTATTTTTCATGGTGCGATGGAATATGATGATAGTGGAAAAGTGATTGGTCAGGCAAAAGATAGTGCAAGAATGTTAAAGGGTATGATAAAACAAGTTAATCAACATGTTCAAAAACATTATAAAATATCAAAACCAAATTTTGTTACAGTTCCTAAACATCAAGACTTTGGAAAAATGAAAAAGAAATATCAAGGTCGTTTATCAAAATTACAAAGACAGTTTGCTCTTAAAGATAATGACACTCTTTCATTATACCATCAAAGATATTGGGAAGAATATATTCATAATGCTTCCAAACAATTTAAATATAAAATACCAACAAAGGTATTAAAAAGACTTACAATGAGATGGGCTTTCTTTGATAAATCTTTTTCAGTAAGAGATATGAAAGCAACAATAAAGAATGTTAAGTTTTTAGATTGGGTATTAACTACGGATAAAGTAGACCATGCTAAAATGGTTAAACAGAATATGAAACCATTTGAAGAATTATTTTTTGAAGTTGGTGCTGAGATAATGAAAAATATGGATGGTTGGATGGCTGTTAATCCAGCAAAGTCGGTTCAAAGTGTTCGTAAGAAATTAAAATCTGCTATATCTAATGTAAGAAGTGGTGGTGATTTAAAGAAATTAAATAAGTTAAAGATACAATTGGATAGGTTAAATGCTATTGGTGGTTTAGAAGCCATTGTTCCAACAGAAGGATTGGTGTTTAAATATAATGGAAATACGTATAAATTTACAGGTGCTTTTGCTCCTATAAATCAAATTACAGGTTTAATGACATTTTAGGATACGGTTATGAGTAATATAGAAAAAATACAAAAGATGGTGAAGGGTATTTATAATCGCCCTATACAAACTGGATATCAAGGTAAAACAGACAATCAAAGAAAAGAAGGTGAAGAGTGGACAGATGCTCGTGATCGTAGATGGAAGATAGAAGATGGTAAAAGAAAACAAATTACTAAAGTTCCACCAAGAGGATTTGATAAATGTGATGATTGTGAAAAGTTAATATTGAAAACAATTGACCAAGATACATATAATAGAATGAAAAGGTGTTATTATTGTCAAATTGAGTTTGAAGCTAATTTACATCGAGACGATAAGTGGAAAGATTGGGTAAAAGATCAAGAAGAAAAAAGATGGGAAGCCGTTCTTGCTGAATATGAATCTGAAATGGAAGAAATAGAAGAGGCTGATGGTCCTTTTGATAAAACTGTAGCTAATGCTATCGCTAATAATGAACATAGAAAATGAGTAATTTAAAACAAGCAATAAAACAAAATTATTTAAAGTGTGCTAAAGATCCATCATACTTTATAAATGAGTTTTGTGTAATTCAACACCCACAACGTGGTAAGATTAAATTTGAATTATATCCATTTCAGTATGATGTGTTGGAAAAGTATCAAGAACATGATTATAATGTAGTGTTAAAATCACGACAACTTGGTATATCAACATTGAGTGCTGCATATTCTTTATGGATGATGTTGTTTCAAAATGATAAAAATATATTGGTAATTGCTACTACTAAAGATACTGCTAAAAATTTAATCACAAAAGTTCGTATTATGTATGATGCTTTACCGGCATGGTTGAAAACTGCTATTGTGGAAAACAACAAATTATCATTGGTATTTAAAAATGGTTCACAAATAAAAGCTATTGCTTCTAATGAATCTGCTGGTCGTTCAGAAGCATTATCTTTACTAATATTGGATGAGGCTGCTTTTATTGAAAGAATCGATACGATATGGACTGCTGCCCAACAGACACTAGCTACTGGTGGTAAGTGTCTAGCAATTTCTACACCAAATGGTGTTGGTAATTGGTTTCATAGAGCATGGGTTGATGCTAAAGATGGATTAAATAAATTTCATACCATAAAACTTCATTGGAGTGCTCATCCTGAAAGAGATGAAGCTTGGAGACAAGAACAAAATATAATATTAGGTCCAACACAAGCTGCTCAGGAATGTGATGCTGACTTTTTAAGTTCTGGTCGTTCCGTTGTCGATCCTGCTATATTAGAATGGTATAAAGGAAAAATGTGTTGTGAACCAAATGAGAAAAGTGGATTCGATAGAAATTTATGGATATGGGATTATCCAAATTACGATAAAAAATATTTAATAAGTGCTGACGTAGCTCGTGGGGACGGAACGGACTACTCAGCCGCACAAGTTTTTGATATAGAAGGGATGGAACAAGTTGCTGAATATAAAGGTCAGTTGGGAACAACTGAGTTTGGAAATTTTCTTATAGAGTTAGCGACTAAATATAATGATGCTTTGTTAGTAGTGGAGAATAACAACATAGGTTGGGCTACATTACAGACAATTATTGATAGAGGATATGAGAATCTTTTTTATCAAGAAAAGAATCATCTCATAGTAGATGAAGATATTCAACATACAAATAGATATAGAAGTATTGATAGGAACAAAATTCCTGGTTTTACGACAACTATGAAGTCAAAACCATTAATTGTTGCTAAAATGGAAGAATATACTCGTGAGAAAATGGTTAAAATAAAATCAACACGATTAATTGATGAACTTTTTGTATTTATATATAAGAATAGTAAAACTGAAGCATTAGAAGGTTACAATGATGACCTTGTAATGTCATACTCAATTCTATTATGGATTAGAGATACGGCAATTCGTATTCAATCTGAAAGAAATGAGTTACAGAGTACTTTGGTAGATTCGATTGGTAAATTAAATGGTAATTCACCAGTGATGACACCATCTGCTCCACAACATAATCCGTGGAAGGTAAAACTTAAAAACGGAGAAGAAGAAGACTTAACTTGGCTATTGGGGTAAATCATGGCAGATAATATTTTTACAAGACTTAGTAGATTATTTCAATCTAACGTAATTATCAGAAAAACTGATGATGATAGATTGATAGTGAAAGATTTAGATTTTACACAGACGAGTCTAACATCAAACTTTATTGACCGATATCAGAGGTTAATACAAAACACATATTCAAATCCGTATTCGGTGGCTCAAAATAGACGAGCAGCTTATGAGGTAAGAAAACATGACTTGTTCAAAGATTATGAGTTGATGGATCAAGACCCGATTATTGCTTCTGCTCTTGACATATATTCAGATGAATGTACTGTTGATAATATTGAGGGGGAAATTCTTAAAGTAAAAAGTGAGAATACAAAAGTTCAAAAGATTTTACATAACTTATTTTATGATGTTATAAATATTGAATTTAACTTGTGGAGTTGGATTCGTAATATGACCAAGTATGGTGACTTTTATCTTCAGTTAGATATTGTTGATAAGTATGGTGTTGTAAATGTAAAACCTATTTCTGCTTATGACATTACAAGATTAGAAGACCATGATCCTAAAAACCCACAACTTATTCAGTTTGAAATAAACATGGAAGCTAAGGAAATAAAAGAAAATTATGAGATGGCACATTTCCGTCTTTTATCTGATACAAACTTTTTACCTTATGGTAGGTCACAATTAGAAGGTGGTAGAAAAATATTTAAACAACTTACTCTTATGGAAGATGCTATGTTAATACATCGTATTATGAGAGCACCCGAAAAACGAGTGTTTAAGATTGATGTAGGAAATATACCACCAAGAGAAGTTGAACAATTTATGCAAAGAATCATCAACAAGATGAAGAAGACTCCTGTTATAGACCAAAATACAGGTGAGTATAATTTAAAATATAATGTAGAGAGTGTAACAGAAGATTACTTCTTACCAGTTCGTGGTGGAGATAGTGGAACAGAAATTGACACTCTTCCAGGTCTTTCTAATAATGACCAAATAGATGATATAGAATATTTACGAAATAAATTAATGGCAAGTCTTCGTATACCAAAAGCTTTCTTAGGATATGAGGAAGGATTGAGTGGTGGTAAAGCAACACTTGCTGCTGAGGATGTTAGGTTTGCTAGAACAATAGAAAGACTACAAAAGATTATTGTAAGTGAGTTAACAAAGATTGGTATTGTTCATCTTTACTCACAAGGATTCAATGATTCTGATTTAATTAATTTTTCACTAGAGTTACAGAATCCATCGATGATTCATGAACAAGAAAAGATAGAGTTGATGAGTCAACAACTTGATATTGCTGAAAAGGCAATAGATACAAAACTTTTTAGTCGTAGATGGATATATGATAATATATTTGATTTAAGTGATGAACAAAAAATTAATATCTTTGAAGCGATAGTAGAAGACACAAAACAAAAATATCGATTAGAACAAATAGAAACTGAAGGACAAGATCCTGCTAAAGAACCACCTGAAGAAGAAGATGATGATGATATGGCAAGACCTGGAGATTGGGGTGGAAGTGAAAAAGATCCTTTTAAAGATCGAGACACGATGGATGATAAATATGGTCATGAAAGTTTAAAAGATACTGACAGGTCTTATGGAAAACGTAAATTTAAAGGTAAATCACCTCTTGCCACATCAAAAGCTAGTACGGTAGTTGCTCGCGAGGGTATATTAGATCAACTAAAAAATAAGTTCCCTAATAAGAATCAATCTATGTTGAATGAAGATAACATAATAAAAGAGTAATTTCCTACTTTATCTAAATTCTGTTATATTTATATATGAATAATTGTATCAAAATCTTTGGAATAATATATGAGCAAATTTAAGCATAGTAAACTAAGAAATACGGGATTACTCTTTGAGTTCCTTTTAAGACAAGTTACCGTAGATGTTTTGAACAAGAAAAAGGAATCACCAGCTCTTAAAATCATTAAAGGTAAATTTAATGAACATACTGAGTTAGGAAAGGAGTTGGCTTTATATAATTTGATTGTATCAAAGAAGTTTAAGTCGGATAAAAAAGCAGATTTCTTTTTATCTGAAGTTATTAGACAAAGGGGTAAGTTAAATAATATGAATCTTCGTAGAGAGAAGTATAATGTTATTGCTTCTATAAAAGAATCTTATGACGTAAATCAGTTATTCAGTTCCAAAGTTCCAAATTACAAAGTATTTGCTTCCGTATATAAATTATTCGAAGGTATTAATGAAATGGGAGCTGATGAAAAGACTGAAAGTTATTTTATTGTAATAGAAAATGTCACAACTTTAAAACATAAGAAAAATAAATCTTATATGCCTGAAGAGTTTAAAGATAAAGATTTAAGAATACTTTCTTATAAAACACTTTTAGAAAAGTTCAATAAAAAATATACTAATCTATCCGATAAACAAAAACATGTTCTTAAAGAATATATTAGTAATATTTCCAACACTAATAACTTTTCTGTATTTGTAGAAACTCAGATTCCAAAACTTAAAAAGAAGTTAAATACTAAAGTGAAGAAAGTAAAAGATAAAGTGTTAAGAATTAAGTTAAGAGAAGCAGTTAATTGTGTTAATAAATTTTGTTTAAATGAATCGAAACAAACAGATGATAATTCTGTTGTTCAACTATTGAGATATTATGAACTTGACAAAGAACTCGACAAAATTTAATTCAATAGTTAAGGAACTTGCAAGTAGTTTATTTAAGAAAAAACTTAAAGAAATAACTACTACTGGTGATATAGCTGGATATGAAACACCAAATGCTTTTGGAAAGACTAGTAAAAAGAAGAAAAAAAATTTAGAAAAACAAACTGGATATAAGTTTGTTGATGAAGCTTTATCTAATGAAGATTTGAAAAAGATAAAGAAACAAATAAGAAAAGAAGTATCAGATATTCTTTTTGATATCTGGATTAAAAGAAACTCCTGGGGAGGGAAATAGATGTCAAGGTTTGAAGCGGATCCTAATGATTCAACAAAAATGATACCAAAACAAACTAATTCACAGAATGCTAGTAGTATTGCTACTTTTGCTACAGATGCTTTAGCACAAGTATCTAATCCAACTGCAGGAACAATGACTTTTAGTCAAGAGAGTGATAAAATTTTTATTTACAATGGAACTAGTTGGGTGAAAACTTCAGCTCTAAGTTAAACATAGGAATTTAAAATGAATAAACAATTATTAGTAGATGTAAGACCATTTGATGTTTCAACTGATAAGATTAATGAATCTATTAGTGAAAATAATGGTAAGTTAATTGTAAAAGGTGTTTTACAAAGAGCCGAATCTAAAAACCAAAATGGTAGAGTATATCCGAGAGAAGTATTGTTAAAAGAAGTTTCGAAGTATTTACAAGAACAAGTTACAGAGAGAAGAGCTCTTGGTGAACTTGACCATCCAGAGAGTTCAGTTGTGAATTTAAACAATGCGTCACATAATGTTATAGAGATGCATTGGGATGGGGATGATTTATTGGGTACAGTTGAAGTCTTATCAACACCAGCAGGTAATATACTAAAAGAATTATTTAAATCAGGTATTAAACTTGGAATCAGTTCAAGAGGTTTGGGTAGTGTTGAAACTATAAAAGAAGATGGTGGCCAAGGTGAAGAAGATACTGTTGAAGTTCAACCTGATTTCGAACTTATAGCTTTTGACTTCGTTTCAAATCCATCTACACAAGGGGCTTTTATGAGACCTGTTAATGAGGGTGTAGAAAAACAAAAACCAGAATCCAAAATCGAATCTATTATCAACTCAATTATGAGGGGATAATCGATGCCCTTCAAATCCGAAAAACAAAGAAAATGGATGCATGCTAATGAGCCTGAAATGGCTAAAGATTGGGAAAAGAAAAAAAAGAAAGAAGCTTTATCTGCATCTCAAGCAAAAGCCGCTCACGATAAATTTAAAAAAACAGGCGAACTCCCACCTCATCTAAAAAAACTTGTTAAAAAAATAAAGAAGTTTGAAAAAGAAGCTAAAGTTAAAAATATAGTAGTTCCAGGTTTAGAATGGATGTCAAAGATTAAAGAAGTATTCATAAAAGAAAAAATGAATCCAGAACAATTCCATAGATATATGCAATATGTCTTTGATACTCAATTTAAGTCACCTGAAGATAAAATAGCAAAAAAGAGAATGATTAAAAAAATAAATGTTGATAATAAGAAAAAGGGGTTACCTTTATTTACAGAATCTGTAAATGAAACAGAACGAGACTATAAAGACGAATATAAAAAGTTTCAATCATCCACTAAATCAAAAAAATACAGAGCAGAATTAAATAAGTATAATCGTAAGAAAGGTACTTATGGAAATGGTGATGGTAAAGATGCTTCACATAAAGGTGGGAAGATAGCTGGTTTTGAAAAGGAATCTACAAATAGAGGTAGAGCTGAAAAAAGTCGTCTAAAAAAAGAAGAAACAACTCGTCAAGAGATAGAAGAATATGTTGATGGTATATTAGATGGTATGGGTGAAGAGTTTATGGTAAATGAACGTAAGTATCATCATAAAAAATTAGGTGATAATTATATGGGTGGTGTAAACTCCCCAAAAGGTGATACTGAAATGTTTTCTAATAAAAAAGGACAATACTATATATGGGTAAAACCAAAAGGTAAAAAAGCTAAATACATAGATTTACCTAAAAGAGTAAAAAATAGAAGTGATGCTGATAGTTTTCATGATAGAATTAAAAAAACTATGGGTGAATCTGTAGAAGAAGGTTTCGGTGGAGATTTAAAAGGTGAAGATAAGAAAAAATTTGAAAAGGCAAGAAAAGAAAATGCTGAACAATTAGGATATGCACTTACTGGTAAGAGTGAAATGAGGGAATCCATAGTTGATGAAGGAAGTTGTGGTTATGGGATAGGTGGAAAACTTGGTAATCAACCAGCAGGTCCACATCTTCTAAAAAAGAAAAAGAAGAAAGACGAGGTATCACTTGGTGGTAGGATGTCTAAAAAGATTGGTAAACATGGTGGAACAAGAAACCAAGCTGAAGTAGAAAAGATAATAAAGTATCTCATTAAAAAAGGTGATACTACAAAAACTGCTATAGATAAAATCAAACAAAATTATGATTATGTTTCTAAAAAATATAGAACTGCTTCTGTATCAAAGAAAGCACAAATACTTACATCGTTACAAGAAGCAGTAAAATTAAAAGGTAAGTGGAAACATAATCAGTTACCTTGGATGCAAGGACCAGGAAAGAATATCACAACTAAAAAAGGCAAAACAGTAAAAGCTGTACATAAGAAATCTGGAAAAGAAATAGTTGTTGTTGATACACCAGCATCAAGAAAAAAATTAAAACGAATGGGTTTTAAAGTAGAATCCGTAAATGAAGGTCTAAATTCAAAAGGATTTTCTATAATAAATCAATCTATAAAAACAATGGCTATTAATTTTAGAGATTTACAAAAACTTGTAAAAAAGCAAGATGATGATAGTCGTATATGGAATGAAGTAGATAATATTCGTTATGACCTTAATCGGATAGAAAGGATATTAAAAGATAAAAGATTTAATGAATCCGTAGATGAAGGTCAAAAAAGAGATGCTAATAATTTAACAGTTGAGTTCGGAAAATCATATCAAAATTTTACAGTTGCAGTTAATAGTTTAGCCAAAAGCATGACTAATATAACTGGTGATAAAACAGACGGAAAAATTATTATGAAGGCTTTCAAAAAACATATTATTCCATTTGTTCGGTTAGTTGATAATTGGAATAGTGGACAACAAAAGAATCCACATATAGATGAATCCGTAAAAGAAGCTAAAACTAAATCTATAGATGGTGAAGATTTGATGAATTTTTTGATGAAAAGATTTAAGTTCAATAAAAAGAAAGCTATTGATACAATGAAGAAAGCTGGATTTGATACATCTTTTATAAAAGAAGCTATGGGTAATACAGTTGTTATAGATAGAAAATATATACCTAAAATAGCACACGTTAGAAAAGTTCTAAAATTGAAAATGGGAAAAGATTTAAGTGTTTATAAAACAGATAGTAAAAATGTATATCATAAAGTTTCTGATTCTCAGATTAAAAGGTTTTTGGATAGGTTAGATAGATTTGATGTAAAATATAAATTAGGTGAATCCGTAAATGAAGCTATAGAACCAAGTGGTATAATGGCTAAGATTAATAAGATTGTACAAGATAAACAAGCAGCTAAGATAGATGGTGTATTGATGGATATGTTTTCAGCTAGTATTATGATGAGAATATTTAATGCTGTAAATGATAAATCTAAAAAAGATATGAATAAAGGAACGATGCGTCAAGTTAAAGTTATTCTACATAAGGTAATGAAACAAAACAAAGTTAGGAAATAGGTTATGGCTGAAATTAAAAAAACAACAACACCTGATATGCACATTCAGGATCAAAAACATCAAATAAATACAGAGTTGATTAATATAATAAAATTTAGACAAGGTAAAAAGTGGTTGATTAGTATAGTTGTAGTTGCACTATTTGCGACCATACTTGCACTTATGATTTATTTTATGAGTCAAGGTGTTGATGTTGTTGGTGGTTGGAAAGAAATTTTATTATTAATGTTAGGTGGATTTGTTGGTTCTTTTGCAAAGGTAATTGACTTTTGGTTCAATAATGCAGAAGATGATGTTAAACTTTTAGAACATGCGGATGATTAGGAGTAGGTTATGGGATTACTTAGTGGATTAGGAAGTTTGTTAAGCGGTGACACTATAAAAGATATTGGTGGTGTCATTGATAATTTACATACTTCTGGTGAAGAGAAGGCAGAAGCCAAACAAAAATTAGAATCAATTTTAGCACAGGCAGAACAAGCGGCTCAAGCTCAAGTATCCGCTCGTTGGGAAGCAGATTTAAAACATGGTAGTTGGTTAAGTAAAAATATTAGACCATTAACATTGATTTTCCTTACGGGTGTATTTGTTATATTAAGTGTATTTGATGGTAACTTAGGTGAGTTTACAATCGGTGAAGCTTATGTTCCTGTGTATCAAACTCTATTGATGACTGTATATGCTGCTTATTTTGCTGGTCGTTCAATTGAAAAAGTTAAGAGGGTGACAAAATGAAGTCAATGAAAGAACTAATCCAAGAATGGGATATAAAAGAAATCTTAAACGAAGGTGCGGATTTAAATATACCTGTTAAAATGGCAAAGAAATCTTTAACCAAATTAGTATCAGAAATAGAGAAACATGTTGGTGGTTCATTTGACGCTGGTTCGGATGAATATTCTTTAACTGAAGGTAGTCCTGATTTATATGGTGATAGATATAGAAATTTAGTGAAGTGGGAACAATCAGTTCATGAGATGGTCAATGAAATTATAAAAGAGTATAAAAGAGCTTGGAAAAATGATTAGTTTAAAGTCACTCGTGAAATATGTCAGAGAGGCAAAGATTACTGCTCCAAGGAAAGGTAAAGAAACACCTTTAGATGCAAAGGTTCAGATTCCTGGTTTTGGTGTAATGACAAGAAAACAAATGCAAGGTAGTATTCAAAGATATGTTGCTGAAGTAGCTAAGTATGCAAAAAAAGGTGACGCAGCATCAGCTTATAAAACTTTATATGAAAGAAAAGTATTAAAAGGTTTTTTGGAAACTGAAATTAAACATAGTGGAAAATAAAATGATAAAGTTAAAAGATATACTAAACGAAAAATTAAATCCAATGAAAGATTTTTCTGTGAAGGATCGAAACAAAAAATATGATTTAAATCTTGGTGCTTTTGTAGGAGCATATCAAGACTTTATAAAGTTTATGAAGACACATAAAGAAGTACCAGATGGTAATAAAAAAGAATGGGCTCTTCAGATAAGAGAAAAAGTTGGACAATCACATTTTAATGGATATATTGGTCTGTTTACACAACCTATAGAAGTATTGAAAAGATTCAAAAAATTTGAAAAATTAAAAAATAAAGATTTTCATTTTACAGAAGGCAAACAAGTAAATGAAGCTCCTGAACATGACCTT
>VTLG01002004.1_pt1 | contig 13419 bp, 16 predicted proteins | sample 4694571 | NCBI WGS metagenome assembly VTLG01 (sample SAMN12604809, study PRJNA352737) | marine metagenome | biome: ENVO:00000447; feature: ENVO:00000209|ENVO:00000569|ENVO:01000036; material: ENVO:00002151; isolation source: viral sequences binned using virsorter ...
AACACAAACAGAAAGGACAAATGTCTAAAATAAGAATGAATACGGAATACAGAAATAAACTGTATAATCGTATTAAAGATGTCTTTGAAAAAGAGGACACGCAAGAACGTCAAGGTTTTTTAGAGGCAAGAGAAAACTTTGAAAATCAACAGACGACAGCTTTTGAACTTGCAAGACAAGTAGTAGAGCGATCTTACCCAATGGAAGATGTAGCCACACTACGAAAGTTTAAAAAGAAGTATGGCGACCCTTGTGATGTAGTAGCAAAAGATAAATGCTTTTACTTTTCACACTCGGAAGATGTTGATGATGAGGGCGATACAAAAGAAACTAAATCACATTTTGATTTTGGTTTGTATGGCAATCTCAACGGTAATGAGTATGGGGGAGGTGAGGAACAAGACCATTTTGCCCACGCATATTATCGTGAAGAACTAAAAGCCAATGGTTGTAATCCTGATATAATTGCACAGCAATCAGGTAAGGATAGCAACCCACATAAGACCAAACACATAGACGCAAACAATAAGTTTCTAGGTAAAGGTCGTTATGATGAACACAATGGTATGACAGCAAAATTTAATGAACAGTTTAATCTTGATGTCATTGGAACTTCTCACTGTCGTTCAAGAGCAATCGCTTGTACCAAAGACGAGTACCAACAGTTTGAACAATGGCGAATGGCAAAAGCCAATGTTGTTTCCAAACACCAAACTTGGATTGATAGTATCAGCAAACAAACTGAACAATTAAAGATCGGTTTGAAAGCATACAGATATTTAAGTGAGGGAATTGAGTTGGCAAAAGAACTTGGAATAGAATTAGACGAGGCGGAATTAGTTAGAACTAATTCTACTGGTTTAACTATCTATAATCCTAGCAACTTGGCAAACTTAATAAAGGGTATGAAAAACAAAACGCAAACTAGAGAACAGAAAATTGCGTTGCGTAAAGCATACGAACAATCCCTAAATTAAGGGGTTGACAATAAGGGGATAATCCTATATTATCCCCTTATAACAGAAAGGACGAAATGTTTTATATAACTTACTACGCAAAGAAACACGGAAAGTTTATCACTAGAAAAGGTCAGTATGATAAACCTGACGGGACGAAAGGAAAATCTTTTGTATCTAAAAATGGAACTCCATGTTTAGTTTATTGGGATTTAGATAATGACGGTTGGCGAATGGCTGTCGGTGAAACGAGGGTGAGAACGTGAGTTCTCACTTTTGGTGCCACGGTCCGAGTTGTCATACATACGAAACTCAGGACCGTGTGCGAGGGTCTAAGGGTTCTAAGGTTCTAAGAACTAGAAAAATAAAAATCAATAACAATGGTTATCCGAGTGGGTTCTACAAATACTTTTGCAGTAATACTTGTTACAATAACTTTGCTGACAAACATGCAGAACAAATCATAAGGATTGAACCACGTATCGAGCCGCTCGAAACACCGATCAATGACCCCAAAAAAGAAACGACCGAAACACATTGGGGAAGTTATACAAGAACCACAATAACTAAGATTGACAATGCTTGACTTATCCTATATATTCAGGGACATGGAAACAAACAAAAAACCGAAATACAGAGTTCACGTTTGGCAAGCTGATGAGGACAATACTGAGACAGTATTCGAGGCGCCAGCTAAGCCAACGTTAGAACAGTTATACAAACTGATTGGCTGTAGAATGGTGGAACGTGTATCGGGCTATGATAAGTCTGTCTCAAACAGAACGTTTGACATATGGATAGATGAAGAAGGTAAATTCAATAGCCCTGTTAAAAATCTACGTGCAACTAATGCATGGTTTAGGTGGATGCACAGAACCGGTCACATGAATATACCAGGTGATTATATTACAGGTACAACGGTTTGTTATAAAAAGATATAACAATCACAGGTTGTGGCGGCCCTTCGGGCCGCCACAGCTGCCACAACTACAAGTTGTGGCGCGCCCTTCGGGCGCGCCGCTTCGCGGCCATAGTGGTCCCAAAACAGATTTCAACTACAGGTTGTATCGCACCCCATCCCCAAAAATTGCAAAAAGGGGTCCCACTACTTTTGCATTTATGCCTTGATTTAGACAGCCACCCCCTATAAAAACGTTTTGGTACCATGGACTTGAATAAGGTAAATATAGAAAAATTACCTGCAGATGTACGTAAGACCTTTAAAAGATTACAGCTGCTCCATGCAGAAAAAAAGATACAGAACAAAGCTAAGAATGACTTTCTATCTTTTGTAAAATGCATGTGGCCAGATTTTGTAGAGGGGTCCCATCACAGGCACATCGCAGATAAATTTAATAAATTAGCTACGGGTGAAATAACTCGACTAATAGTTAACATGCCACCGAGGCATACTAAATCTGAATTTGCATCTTTCTTGCTACCGTCGTGGATGGTGGGCCGTGATCCAAAGCTCAAGATCATTCAAGCCACGCACACAGGAGAACTAGCCGTGCGGTTTGGCAGAAAGGCAAAACATCTTATCGACTCAGAAGATTATAGAAAAATTTTTCAAACAACATTACAAGAAGACTCCAAGGCAGCTGGTCGTTGGGAGACGGCACAAGGCGGCGAATACTTTGCTGCTGGTGTAGGTGGAGCTATTACAGGACGGGGCGCGGATCTATTAATCATAGACGACCCACACTCTGAACAAGATGCATTGTCTCCTACAGCGTTAGAGTCTGCTTACGAGTGGTATACATCAGGACCACGTCAACGTTTACAACCAGGCGGTAAGATTGTTCTGGTGATGACAAGATGGTCAACCAAAGATCTCACAGCAAAGCTAGTCGCAAACCAGAAAGAGCCGAAGTCTGATCAATGGCACGTGGTCGAGTTTCCGGCAATCATGGACCACGGACCAGTGTGGCCAGAGTATTGGAGCCAGGACGAACTAGAGAAAGTTAAAGCATCACTGCCCGTTGGCAAATGGAATGCACAGTGGATGCAATCACCAACATCAGAAGAAGGTGCAATCTTAAAACGTGAATGGTGGCAAACGTACAATGCAGATGAGATACCACCTCTACAGCATGTGATACAATCTTACGATACAGCGTTCTTAAAGAAAGAGACAGCTGACTATTCAGCGATTACAACGTGGGGCGTATTTTACCCAAACGAAGATAGCCCAGCTAATCTTATACTCCTAGACGCTATTAAAGGCAGGTATGAGTTTCCAGAACTTAGACGTCTGGCCCTACAGCAGTATGAATATTGGAAACCTGAGTCTGTTATCATCGAGGCTAAAGCATCAGGACTACCACTAACCTACGAACTTCGGCAGATGAACATCCCAGTTATTAACTTTACACCCAGCAAAGGAAATGATAAACATGCAAGAGTAAACGCCGTTGCGCCTCTTTTTGAGTCTGGAATGATATGGGCGCCAGATCAGAAATTTGCAGAGGAGGTGATCGAGGAGTGTGCAGCATTCCCTAACGGTGACCACGACGACCTTGTGGACTCTACAACACAAGCGATCATGCGCTTCAGGCAGGGCGGATTGATTCAGCACCCTGAAGATTATGTCGATGAAAAAAAAGACCCTAGACCTAGGAGTTATTATTAATGAGTAAAATAAAAGGTGTCGGAGCAGCAATTAAAGGTTTTGGCAATGCACTTAAATCTTTTCAATCAAAAAGAATAGATGCAATAAATAGAAAGATTGAAAAACATCGAAAAAGATATGGACCATCAGGTGGAAAATCAATGATGGAAAACTACGTTGAAGAATACGGAGATATTACTTCTACTAAAGCTAAAAATAAAAAAGAATACAAAGCAGAACAAAAAGCTAAACAAGAAAAAATTATAAAAAATTTACCCAAGGAACTTCCATAGTCATGTCAAGTATATTTAAAAAATCATTTCAAGAACTATTTAAGAAGTTTGTAAAAAGCAAAGGTAGATTTCCAACACCAGCAGAAAGAGACAAGCTTAGAGATATGGCTTTAAAAATAGAGCCACCAGGTAAAGGACAAATATCTGTTACTATTGATGGTGAAACTAAAAACATGTCTCCTGAAGGTATCATGAATTTTTTAATGAGAAAAAGTAAACCACCAAAAAAAGAGCCTTTTAATAAATTAATAGATCCTGAAAGCGACACGGGCATCAAACTTGGTAAAGTTAGAGAAGGTCTTAAAAAAAGAGAAACAGAAGCAGAGATGTTAGAGAGAATGAAAAGACAAAACAAAGAATCTGTTGAAAGACTTAAAAAGAAAAAAGAAAAAGATCTCGGTGATAAATTAAAAGATCTACCAGATGACATTGATCCGGATGCCATGGCAGATGGTGGTATTGCAAGAGTAGGAATGAATAAAGGTGGTAAACTTCTTAAATTTTTATCTGAGAACAGTCCCTTTCAAGCGTATAGAAAATATCTACAAAGTGTAAAACGAAGAGCACAGACAGAACCAAAAAAATTATTTCCTGAACTAGCTGCGGTTGCATCTGGCGGTATCTTTGTTAATAGAAGAATGAAAGATATTTTAGAGAAAGGTAATTTAGAACAAAAAGAAAGATTCTTAAACGAATACATAGAGGAGATTAACGATGACCCTTTCTATAAAGATCGCCCTGAATTAAAAGATAAAGCAATAGAGAAATACACTGAAAATTTGTTTGGTGAGAAGAAAGCTATGGGTGGCCGAACAGGTTATTTTAAAGGCGGTAAAGCGTTATTAGAATTCTTACAAAGTAAACTTGGTAAGAAAGCAATTACAACTGCAGATAAAATAGATCGTCCTGCTAGAGCTAAATTAGCAGATGAGTTTAAAGCTTTTAATGAAAGAAACATAAAATTAACAGAAGATGAACTAGACGAACTTTACGAAGAGTTTGGTGAAGCTGTTCCTTATCCTATGGAGACAGTTGCAGACAGAAATAGATTTTTAAAGTCTGTACAAGATGAAAAAGATTATATGTTTCAACAATACAAAGCAGGTAAACTAGATCCTAAACCAGGTGAACGAGGTAGAAAAAAATTTTTACAAAAGAAAATGGAAGAGATGGAAATGAGTGGTGATAAAAAATTAATGACTCAAGATGAGATAAAAGAATTGGCTGATTATGATCAAAAAATAAAACCTAAAAAAACTTTAGAAAGTCTTGAGAAAACAGGTTCGATTGATATCTCTGATCCGGCTATCGTAAAAGAATTTGAAGAATTTATGAAAAGAACTGATCCTGAGGGATATGAAAAATTAAAAGCTTTCGAAGAAAGTATTGGCCGTACAAAACAAGCTAAAGGTGGTATTGCAAGAATAGGTTTTGATAAGGGTGGTATGACTCGTAGAACATTCTTAAAATTATTAGGTGGACTTGCATCTATACCTGTTGTAGGTAAATTATTTAAACCTGCAGCTAAAGTCTCAAAGGCTGTAGAGGCTGCAAGTAAATCTGCAGAGGTGCCTTCATACTTTCCAAAACTTGTATATAAAATTCAGTTACTTGGTGATGATATTACAAAAACAGCGGCCACTAAAGAAAGACAAATAGTTAAAAACTATAAAGGCTACGAGTTGACAGAGGATTTAGATTCAGGAAGTTTAGTTATTAAAAAAGATGGTTACACTAAAGAGGAATATCTACAGTACTCACCTAGTGGACAATACTATGATGAGACTAGAAAAAAAGTTATTAAATATCCTGAACAATACGAAGAGGTTACGGTAAAGCCAGACTTTGAAGGTAAAATGAAAGATGTTGATTCTGGTCTAGATTCTGCCGATGACATCATAGAGGAAGTAGAGACAACTGATTTTGAATTTTTGAAAAAACAAAAGCAAAAGAAAGCAAGCGGTGGTCTTGCCTACATGATGGGAGAATAATGGAAGTCTCAAAATACAATCAGATGATGTCGTATCTCACGCGACCAAAAAATAAGTTACAACCCATAGCTTTTGAAAAAGGAGACACAGCCACTAAAGGTGTGAGATATACTGCGGCAGAAGCAAAAGCCTTAAAGAAAGAATTTGAAAACTTTCCTGGTCTAACTTTAGATAAAGATGGAAAGAGTTATTACGTAACTTACAGAAGAATTAAGGCAGGTAAAAAAATAGCTAGCTATGTCGATCTACCTGCCACAAAGGATAATATAGAAAAATTAAAAAAAGTTCATGAAATTACTATGGAAAAATTTTATCCTAAAATTTTAACCAATGCAGAGTTTGAAAAATTAAGATTATTAGATGAAAATATAAATTTAACAGATAATGAGTTTGCAAAAAAATTAACAGACGTTTATGACAAAACAACTGTTCAAGGTAAAGAGTGGAACGGTTCTCGTGTTAGAGGAATACAAAGATCTTTAAAAATTGAAGACCAACTTAGACCCGATATTCTTAAAGGTGGTCCTGGTCAAGGTAGAAGTATTAACGAGGCTAAAGCTATTGTTAGAGCGTTTAATAAAGCTGAGTTAGATAGATTAAATTTAATAAAAAATCCGGAAGAAAGAAAAAGAGCTATTCAAAAGAAAGCGAGCACCATAGTTGCTGCTGAGAATTCTATGAAAACAAAAGGCAGTATGCATGGCGTTCAAAAATCTACTGCAGGTGATCTATGGAAAAATTTTTATGAGTCTGCAAAGAAAAATGACAGAATTAAAATATCAGGAACTTTTAACGGTAAAGATTTAAGATTTTCAAAAAACTTTCCAAGAAACAAAGATGGAAAAGTAAACTGGTTTATAAAAGACAAGAATGGTGTTCCTGCTTGGAAACAGATAGAATTTACAGATACAGCAACACCAAAAGGATCTGTGACTTTTAAATGGGATCCAACAGATCGTTTTGGTAATTTACAAGCTCAAGTTGATAATGCTTTTGGAGCAGGTCATTTTGCTCGTTCTACTAGCGCTTATCAAAGACAGAGAGAATTATTTAAAACACCTTTTACTTTAGACGGTGTGGAGGGGACTAATTTTGGAAACACCGTAGCGAGAAACAGTATTATAAATAAATATAAAGCAAACAATAATGGAAGAATGCCAAGTGAAAATTATATACAAAGAAACATTCCTCAATATGGTCCCTCTCAAGTTCACCATTTTAGAGGAGGTGTAGGTAATGATCCCTACTCAACACAGCTTGTAAGTAGAATTGCTAATAAACAATTAGGTGCTGCTGAAAGTAGATATGCCAAGGCGATAGCTGCAGCCAAGGGAGATGCTGAAAAAATAAAAGCAGCAGATAATATCTTAATAGGAAAGATTAATGAAATTTCTAATCAATATGGTGGAATTAAATATGAGCTTCGTGGTAAAAAATTTGGAAGTGCAGCCTCAACTAAATCAATTATGGAGACAGCAGTCAAAGGTATAGGCGCTGATGACCAAACAATTAAAAAATTATTAGCCACAATAAGCACACTACCTCAATGTCAGGGTAAATTTTCTGAAGGAGGTTCTCCACAATCTTTAGACGCGTGTGCAAGAGATGGTGCTAGAGTAATCAATGAAAATAAACTTAATGATTTATCGCCTGCTAAAAGAAGAAACGCAGTAACTGTTTTAAACAGAGCATACAAACTTGGTCGAAATATTTTAAAATTTGGTGTGATACCAGAGGCTATCTTTGTGGCAGGTGAAAGTTTATACCGTATGGGCATGGGTCAAAGACTTGACGTGTCATTATTAAAAGCAGTAGATTATTTATTACCAGGTAATCAAGGTAAACTAGCAAATAAAATTGAACTTGAAAGCACACTTGGTAAAGAGAACGCAAACATAGTTATTAGAGCGAATGAATACAAAGAGGCACAACAACAATTAGCGACAGCAAAAAGTAATTTAGAAACTAATCAAGCTGTGATAGATGGAAGTGATTTTAGTTATACTGGAAACGTTGATTTATTAGAAAGACAAAAGTTAGACGAACAACTTATTAAATTAAAAGAACAAAATGTAAAAGATAAGTATGTGCCAGAAGCGGTCAGAGACCAAGCAGTTATGCTTGCCGCAGAATCAGAGGATAGAGTTAGGGCAAATAGTCCGATTTTAAAAACCATACAAAATGCAAAAAGCGCTGAAACAGATGATTTTGAACAACTGTTTGTAGATCCAGAAAAACAAAAGGGCCCCGAAGCGCCTTTAATTTCTTTAGATCAATTTGCTGAAGGGACTTTTTCAGACGCTGATATAGAACGTAGGAGAAAAGAAAGAGGAGATCCTACAATTACAAAACGAAGTGAATTTGATCTTTACAGAACTAATAAAGGATTTAATAAATTGGTTTTTCAAGAAATACTCAAAGACGCTCGTTCCTCTCTTGCCAAAAGAGAACAATTCTTTGGTACACAGGGTGTGTTTGCAAACCCTATTCTTGATACTCCTTACAGCAGACAAAGTTCATATATACAAAGCCCTTTTCAAAGAGAGGAAGAAAATAGATTAATTGAAGAGGGAGCTAGGTTTGGTGCTGCAGGTGGAGGCATAATGAAATTAGCTGGTGTCGATTCAGGTCCACCACCAGAAAAAGGGCCTACACCACAAGGCTTGGATTTTTTATTAAATCGTGGTAGAAGGTAACAGGAGTTTAAATGGCAGATATAGATAAAGGACTTCCTAACACTCGTACCGAGGTTAAAGTTCCGGGCGAAGAGGTCGAGGTAAAGGAAGAAATTAAACAACAACCCGTTGAAGTTACACCCGAAGAAGATGGTGGTGCAACGATTAACTTTGAACCAGGTGCTATAAATATACCTGGCACAGAATCTCATTTTGATAATCTTGCAGATATTTTACCTGATGATGTTTTAAATCCATTAGGATCAGAATTAAAAAATAATTACATTGATTACAAGATGTCTAGAAAAGATTGGGAAAAATCTTACACCGATGGACTTGACCTATTAGGATTTAAATACGAAAATAGAACGGAGCCGTTTCAAGGAGCTTCAGGTGCAACGCACCCTGTGTTGGCAGAAGCTGTTACACAGTTTCAAGCTACAGCATACAAAGAGTTATTACCAAGTGACGGTCCAGTAAGAACACAAGTGCTTGGAATTAAAACACCAGCCAAAGATCAACAAGCACACAGAGTAAAAGATTTCATGAATTATTTAATCATGGATCAGATGAAAGAATACGAGCCAGAGTTTGATTCTATGTTATTTCATTTACCTCTTGCAGGATCTACATTTAAAAAAGTTTACTACGATGATTTATTAGGCAGAGCGGTATCTAAGTTTGTACCAGCAGATGATCTGATTGTGCCATACACGGCAAACAGTTTACAAGAAGCAGAAGCTATCATTCACGTTCTTAAAATGTCAGAGAACGATTTAAGAAAACAACAAGTGGCTGGATTCTATTCTGATGTAGAATTAAATCCTCCAGGCATGGTTGTTAATGATGAAGTTTCTAAAAAAGAAAAAGAATTAGAAGGCACTAAAAAATCTGGAAAACAAATTCCTATGTATACTCTTCTTGAGTGTCACGTAGATCTAGATTTAGAAGGCTTTGAAGATATTGGTCCAGACGGCGAGCCGACTGGTATCAAGCTACCTTACATCGTAACTGTTGAAGAAGGTAGTGGAACGGTTCTTTCGATAAGAAGGAACTATGCGCCCAACGATCCAAAAAAACAAAGAGTCCAATATTTTGTCCACTTTAAATTTCTGCCAGGACTAGGATTCTACGGATTTGGATTGATACACATGATTGGCGGATTGAGTAGAACTGCAACAGTCGCTCTCCGCCAATTATTAGATGCAGGAACTTTGTCGAATCTACCGGCAGGTTTTAAACAAAGAGGCGTAAGAGTTAGAGACGAAGCTGCTCCGATTCAACCAGGTGAGTTCAAGGACGTAGATGCACCCGGTGGTAATTTGCGAGAAGCTTTCTTCCCTCTACCGTACAAAGAACCATCAGCAACCTTGTTACAGCTGATGGGTCTAGTTGTACAAGCAGGTCAAAGATTTGCTGCAATATCAGAATTACAAATTGGTGAAGGCCAACAAAACGCTGCAGTTGGAACTACGATAGCTCTTCTTGAAAGAGGATCTAAAGTCATGTCTGCAATCCACAAAAGACTATACAGCTCAATGAGACAAGAGTTTAAATTGTTATCTAAAATTATATCTACATACTTACCACCAGAATATCCATATGATGTAATTGGTGGTGCAAGAGTTATTAAGCAAGCTGACTTTGACGATAGAATAGATATCTTGCCAGTTGCAGATCCAAACATATTTTCGATGTCACAAAGAATTACATTAGCGCAAACACAATTACAGTTAGCTACATCAAATCCACAGATACACAACTTGTATCAAGCATATAGAACAATGTACGAAGCTATCGGTGTTAAAAATATTGATGCGGTATTACCACCGCCAGCTCCTGTGCAACCAATGGACCCTAGCCAAGAACATATTATGGCTCTGGCAGCTAGACCTTTTCAAGCTTTTCCTGGTCAAGATCACAGAGCACACATCACAGCACACTTAAATTTTATGTCTACAAACATGGTTAGAAATAATCCTGCTGTTATGGCTGCAATACAAAAAAATATTTTAGAACATATTAGTTTGATGGCGCAAGAACAAATAGAATTAGAGTTTAGAGAGCAGTTACAACAAATGATGATGATGCAACAGCAAGCTCCGGTCAATCCACAGGTAGCACAACAACTACAAGTGCTTACACAACAAGTAGAATCTAGAAAAGCAACGTTGATTGCAGAGATGACTGAAGACTTCATGAGAGAAGAGAAGAAAATTACGTCACAATTTGACTCTGATCCACTTCTAAAACTAAAAGCAAGAGAAGTTGACCTACGTGCCATGGAAAATGAACGTAAAAAAGAAGCTGATGAGAGAAAATCAGAGATTGATAGAGCTAAATTAATGCAAGCGAAAGACATTGCAGAGGATAAAATGGACCAAAACGAAAAATTAGCAAAATTAAGAGCTGGAGTAAGCCTTGCAAAGGCTGAAAAACCAGGTATAACTGCAATACAGGTTGAAGAATAATGCCGTTAAACGAAAAAGGTAAAAAAATCATGAAGTCCATGAAAAAACAATACGGCAAAAAGCGAGGAGAAGCAGTTTTTTATGCTTCAAAGAACAAAGGTAAGATAAAAGGCGTAGAAAAGAAAAAAATAAGGAGCTAAAATGCAAAAATTAGATAAAATTAAGCCGGTTACAGTGCAAGACCAGCAAGTTGAAGTAGATCCTAGATCTAAAACAACAGCTGACAAAGCATTTAACTTTATTGGCACAGGAAAACCTGAAATGCCAGTAAATGGACAGAACAGAATGCTGGCTGAGAAGAAAAGAAACTCAAAGGCGTACTAATGGCTTGGTTCAGTCTAGCAAAAATAGCTTTGCAAGCTGGAAGTAAGATATATGCCAACCGTCAAAAGACAAAAATGGCTATGTCTGATGCACAATTAATGCATGCAGAGCGTATGGCCCGGGGTGAGGAGGCTTACCAAGGTAAACTTCTTGAAGCCAGACAATCGGACTGGAAAGACGAATTTGTGTTGATTATTTTGTCAGCTCCGATTATAGTGTTGGCCTGGGCAGTCTTAAGTGACGATCCGGCAGCGATGGATAAGGTAAAACTATTCTTTGAATATTTTTCTACCCTTCCGAGCTGGTTCACGAATTTATGGATCCTTGTCGTGGCGAGCATTTTTGGTATAAAGGGTACACAAATATTTAGAAACGGAGGCAAAAAATAATGTCAAATAAATTTGTAGGAGCAGGAAAAACATTTTTTAGCGGATTTTCAAAAGTCTTTAAAGGACCAAGTGATAAAGCTGGTTTTAGCGGTGGAAAGAGATTTGCTACAATCGGTGGAGTAAAACCTAAATCTAAACTTTCTGAAGCCACTCAAAAGTTTAAACAAAATATTAAGCAGATAGATCAAGGACTTGATAAAGGTATTAAGGATTTTAAAACTGAAAATCCTAAACGTCAAATAACTGACGACCAAATAAAAAAAGTAAAAAAAGATAAAAAAGAAGAGATGATGATTAAAGAAAGAAAAGCATTTCTTCGAGAGAAAAAAAGAAAAGGTGGTAGAATAGGTTTTAAAAAAGGAACAGGTAGAACTGGTGTTCCAGCCATGGATATTAAAACTAAAATATCATTAGCTAAGAAAAAGAAAAAAAATCAAGGTGATTTTGGAATGTTATCAGTAAAAGCAGGGATAGATAAAAACCCTAACCCTACTCAAGCAGATAGAATTGCTGGAGCCAAAATGAAAAACAAAAAGAAGGTGATATAATGGCGGGAAAAGGTTTATACGCAAACATACACGCAAAAAGAAAACGTGGTGGTAAGATGCGAAAGAAAGGTGCAAAGGGTGCACCAAAAGCATCTGACTTTAAAAGAGCAAAACAAACAGCGAGAGCATAATGACAAAACTATGTCCTAGAGGTAAAGCAGCAGCGAAGAGAAAATTTAAGGTATACCCTAGCGCCTATGCTAATGCCTACGCATCTAAAATTTGTGCAGGTAAAATTAAAGATCCATCTGGCGTAAAAAGAAAAGATTTCAAAGGACCTAAACCTGCAGGTAAAGCCATGGGTGGTAGAATATCTAGAGCTGGTGGCGGAGTTGCAGAAGCAGCTAAGAAATTAAGAGCACAAGGTTTGATGGGCGGCGGTATGATAGATATGACTAGGATGAAATATTTAAAAGGTGGAAAAGTATAATGGCAGAAGAATCTAAATACATCACTAAAAAGAAAAAAGAATATATTACTAAAAAAGAACCTGAGTATATTACTAAAAAGAAACCTAAAGCTGAAATGTCTGAAGAAAGTATTGATAAAGCAAACAAATCTTTAGAAAGAGCAAATAAGATGTTTAAAGGTTTTAAAAACGGAGGCAGTGTCTGTAAACTTGCCAAAAGAGGTAAAGGTAGAGCTTACGGCAAGAACTCGTAATGGCTGGTCTAAAAGAATGGTTCAAACAAGATTGGGTCGACATAGGCTCCAAGAAAAAAGGTGGGGGTTTCAATAAATGTGGAAGAAAATCTGCAAGTGGATCAAAGCGAAAGTATCCAAAGTGCGTGCCTGCTGCAAAAGCAGCAAGGATGACAGACTCTCAGAGGCGGAGTGCCGTTGCAAGAAAGAGAAGTAAACCACAAGGTGTTGGTGGTAAACCAACTAACGTAAGAACATTTGCAAAAAGAAAAAGTATGGGCATGGGAGGTTTGGTGTGAGAAGACAAGATAAAATGCCCGCAAGAAATAAAAAGAACTTCAGGCCCACAAAGGCTGGAGCAGGTATGACTCGAGCCGGTGTCGCTGCCTATAGAAGAGCAAATCCCGGTTCTAAATTAAAAACAGCTGTGACTGGAAAAGTGAAGCCAGGATCAAAAGCTGCCAAACGTAGAAAATCATTCTGCGCAAGATCACTAGGACAAATGAAAAAATTTCCTAA
>VTLG01006528.1_pt1 | contig 13418 bp, 13 predicted proteins | sample 4694571 | NCBI WGS metagenome assembly VTLG01 (sample SAMN12604809, study PRJNA352737) | marine metagenome | biome: ENVO:00000447; feature: ENVO:00000209|ENVO:00000569|ENVO:01000036; material: ENVO:00002151; isolation source: viral sequences binned using virsorter ...
CGACCTCTGGCCAGACCGTATCTATGTCTCCACTCTGAACCCCCCAGAGCGAGGTGTCGCTCAAATGGCTAACGGGCGCTCCCTATGCCGGAGGCGCTTGCCAATCCACCGGCAAACCGGGATGCCCGCCTTGACGTAAAACCGGCCCAGCCAATTCGAGTCGCCGTGCATCTCATTGGCCCACGGCTTGACAAATACTGACAGCACCACCGACAGGGTCCGGCAGCACCTCATCAGGCGGGCGATAGGAACAGCCCACGCGTGATATCCCCGCATTACGTCGGGGTCGTTGGTTGCAAGTTCCCGACCGAAGGCCTGATCAGACAGGTAGACCTCCTCAGGCAATAGACCGTGGTGGTAGAGAGCCGTGCAGATCACCTTTTTCCCGGCACTAGCTCCCGGTCCCGGCTCACCGGTCTCCACGCCCCAGTCAAGGCCTATCTGATCTTTTGTTCCCCCGAACGTGCCAGCGCCCCACGCCACAGCCTGCATGGGGTTTGCCGCCAAAGATGCTGCTTTTGCCGCGTCCGACGCCGCTCTGCCGGAAGGGGCGTCTGCGGCTGGAGCAGCGTCAAACATATCGTCGCGTTCGCGACCAGTGGGAGCCTCCACTGAGGTCGCTACATCCAAACCTTCTTGTGACAGTCCTGCTGGATCCTCTGTTATGCCAAGGGCTTGGGCGAGTGAACTGAGAGGGCCTCGGAAGGCCTTGTCTGCTGCCGGGATAGCAAACTGACCAACAACCGGAGCCAGTGCGGCTACGGTAGCCAGTGCTCTCCCAAAACTCGGCTCGGGGTCAAACCCGATATTCTGGTAGTAACCCGTCGTGGGATCTATGGTCGCGGGGGTCATGTATCCAGAGAAGTTACCAGCCGAACCGGGGCCGGTATTCGGTCCAGAACCTCCATCAGCCTGCTGGTATTGTTCGTATTGCAAAGGCTGCGGAAGGGGAATAGCGGGTGGTTCGGGCACGGGTACCGGGACCAGAACTGTCGGTTCCCTTAACTCCGCCGGGGGAATTATCAATTCATTGCCGAACCAGCGGTTCTCTGCCGCTGGCTGTCCGAAGTATGTTGGCATGTCGTTCTACCCTATGAGGATGACCTTGAAGGTCTTGTCGGTGTTTGAGTTATTGGCGTGAATCAAGCTCATGGCTCCATTCACTGTGGACGAGGTGTTGCGGTAGGGCATGGCGATAGCCGCCGCGTTGGCCGTTGTAGGTATGCAGATCGCCACTGTGTTGATGCCAATGCGGGCGTCCGTGACGGTCGTCGCCGCCGCGTCCGCTGCCAGAGTAACGTCCAGCACGTTGTTGACCTTTCCGTGCATCAACTGCCGGATGGTCTGCGTGTGGACGCGGTTGTGCTGTTCTTGGTCTGGGTAGTTTTCTGACGGTGTCGGAAACTCGGTGACGGCCAACTTACGGACCGCCCGGTTGGAGGAGTCCCTTTTGCGTCTTCTTTTTAGGCGCTAAGACGCCCGCGTCTTTGGAGGCTGAAGCAGACCTTCTTGCTGCTCGCTTGGGAGCTCCTCCTTGGGCGGCGTCTCGGAGGGACTTGTCGAAGACTGTATCAAGTTCGCGCCCGTAACTATCCCAGTCGGGGACGGTGCGCCCTCGATGGAGTTCTGAAATCCGTGATACGTAAATTTGCCCATTGGGGTTCTTCTTCCAATCGTTGCGGGCCTTCAGTATGTCAGCCTCATATAGTCTAGCAGAAATATCAGCGTCGTGCTTGTTTATTGCGTCACCTATGGGGCCCCTCAGTGCCTGTTCAATCAGAACTTTTCTTTGTTCCCCGCCTTTATCTATCAAGACCCGGATACCCAGATCCCCGCCCTCGGTGCGGATAGGCTGGTATCCTTTGATGAGCCCTGAAGGATCGGCATTTAGAATAGTCTTCCAAAACGCCCTCAACCCGTCATCAGTAGACAGAGTCTTGGTAGAGGCGTCCTCTATGAAGTCCACAGCGAATGCCTTCGGCTTCGCCGTCGCGCCTTTCAGCGTATTAACCCATACTTCTGTCTGCTGCGTTAGTAAGCCCAAACTATTCGCTGCCAGTTCCGCCCCTTCTCTGGAAGCAAACCCATGCGCGACTGCGGCAGGGTTCTCAAACAATTCCCAGCCGCCCGTTCCATGCACAAGACCTCGTAGGTCAACGCCAGACACTTCGCTCGCCATCTCGGCGGCGCGTGTAGTGACGGCTTTTGTGACCAGAGCTTGTTGAGGAAACGGAAGTTGCGAGAGGGGCTCTCCAAACTTAGCCGCCCACGGCGAGCCTTCTCCGGGTGCGGCTTCATACGACCAACGACGATACGTCCTCTCGAATCCTGTGCCTAAGTCTTCGGTTGTGTCTGCGGTCAGACGCATCATCGTCGTCCAATCGACAGCCTGCACCTCCGTGGGTGTCCAGTCGTCTTTGCCTTGCCACTTTATATCATTAAGATGATCAGTGAGGTTCCTACCAAACTGTGCTCGACTCTCATATTTGGCGGCGGATATGCTATCCGTAAAATCTGGAGTGGCGTCTCGAACGTGCGGCGGGACATCGTAGCCCATTCGATCCAAGTGGTTGATTATACCGGGGTCTAGCAAGCCGGTGCCACGGGCAGTGTGTAGATCAACAACGAAGGGACCGCCGCCTGCCGGAACGTCCCCCATCCAAGATCGCGTAGGCTTGCCCTCTGCACTGTCTACAAAATCAGATATCTTCTGGCCTACTCCACCGTCAATAGGGTTGTCCTGTATAACGGCGCGAATAGCATTCGTGGGGTTGGGCATACCGCCCGCCTTCATCGCCTCTAAAGGTACGCCCCTGTTTAGCTGCTCTGCCTGTAGCCACACGTTGTTCATGGCTCCCGTCACATCAATGTTTTGATTAGCGACAAGCCACGCCCGCATATATTTAGCAGCCTTACCCGCGTCCCCCGTCTTCTCAAGAAACTGAGCGTATATACCGTCGTACCACTTACCAGCCAAGGCGATGTCTTTGGGGTCAAGAAGATGCTCCACACGTCCCTTCCAGTCCTTGAAGGTAATGTCACCTAGAACAAAGTCAGGGAGATTGGAGCCTGCGGGGCGAGGCACAACTGTGCGCTCTAAATTGGGTTGTCCTGCCGGTGTCGCCCGTGTGTCTCTCTTAATCTTTAAGGCAAGGTTCTTGCTGGTTTTCTCCTCGGGGAACATAAGCCCGCGCACCCCCAAAGGCGCGCCTGGTGCTTGGGTAGGACTCTGTTTGATGTTGGAGGGCGCTGTTTCAGGAAACATCTCAGCGTCAATACCGTACTTCAAAATGGGTCGCTGGACTTTTCTGCCTGCCCGCGCTGCATTAGCGGCGACAACATTCGGGGACGCCACAACAGGATCCAGCAGGCGTGGTGCTGCCATCAACGCCGTAGCGGCACCTCCAAGCGGGTCCATAAATCCGCCTGCCATTAGGCCCGCAGCACTACCTAATCGGCCCAGACGGTCTGTTGATTCATCTACGCTGTAGATCAATCCTGATGTTGGATGCTTGGCATAACCAAGCGGCAGACGCGTCCCGGACAACTCTCCTCGGGGCCCCCAGTCTCTTGCGACAGGGTCAGCGGACGGATCCAGCGGTTGCCTGACATCGAAAAAAGTACTCGGGAGACTTTGAAACGAACTCAAAATCGGCGTCACCATCGACTCGACGCCCCGCCCAAGCCATTGCATCAAACCAGACTGAGGCTGCTGCTGCGTTTGCATCAGGCTTGCCATCTACACCACTCCTGCGGGGGTTGCGTCGTACTCGATACCCTGCGCGTGGGTCCAAGATCCCGCCGCCGCCACATTTACCTGTGCCCTGACGTATCTCGCGCTCTTTGAGAAGTTTGCCTGCCCGTTACTGTCAATCGCGTTGGGCCCTGTGAGCGCCGTAGAGGCCGTCAGAAGGTCTCTTGTCTTAATGCCGACCGTGAGGGTGCCCCCATCTACGAAGGGCCTCACGCCGTTAACCAGTGTCAGGGCGGAGCCTCCCGTCTCGGCTGTTTCCACGACAGCGGCGAGGTTGTTTCCGTTAAACCGGGACAGTTTCTTGTCCGTGTCGAACGCAGACAGGACCAACCGGCCTCCCAACCAACCCCGGCTGTCGAGGGAGAACGGAAGGGCGTCGATTGAACCGCTGACGCTATCCAGGCCCTCCAGCGTGTAGCCGGATGTCAGATCCCGGAAGAGATACTCCAGATCGACGTTAGCGTACGCCCAGCGGTCGACCGCCCAGTTGTAGATCAGGATCGTGTCGGGGACGCCGTTCGTTGACTCTGTCGAGGGAAATGCCCAGAACGCAAGCTTGTTGATGGCGTCGGCACTGCCGTAAATCCGGTGGTAGTAGGTCTGGTTCAACTCCGAGAAAAACCACTTGTCCACGCGGTCCACGCCTATGGCTGTCGATCCCGAACCCGTGAACTGGTAAAAACCGTCTTCACTGAGGTAGAAGGCGTGTGTGCCTATCGAGATCACGCTGTTGGGTGCGGGCGTCCCCCGGTCTGCTTCGACCAGATAAAACCCGAGAACTGTCGGCGGGCCTTCGTACTGAACGCGGTAGATCGCGTTCTCCAGAAACACTGCGGCGTCCAGACCGCCAACGGGTCCAACAATCGCCTGCACCTGACCGCCGACCGGAAGATCCTGCCTGTCCGACTGCTTGTTCGCGGCGTCCGTGGATCCGATTGTGGGCCAGTCTGTGGGATCATTGATAGCCGACCACCACACGCGGTTAACGACGGCGTTGTCCGTCGAGTCCCATGTGTTGCCCATCATCACAAAGTCCTTGACGATGCCCATTGTCTTCGCCCGGGGCGCGGCACCCGCGAGGGTCGCAAAGTCACTCGACGTACCCATGACGTAGGACTGGGGCTGGTCCGTGTGGCCGTTCACGGATATGACCCGGTCACCGAACTGCCTGAAGATCACATGCTCATCCGTAGCCACTGTGTAGGCGTCCGTGGAGGAACTGATCTCGTCAAAGTTCAGCGTCCCGGTATTGAATTTAAAGAGGTTCTCGTCGTCGCCTGTGAATGTAAAAACGGTGCCCGCACTATCCCGGAACGAACCCGCGCCTTGTGGCCTGTTCGTCAACGCATTGCTGACTGCCGAGAGGCCAGCCAGGGGTCCATACGAGGATGCCGTGCGTGGGATGACGTTCTTCGCCACAGTCGCCCCGGCGTTAACGTAGTCCGCCTGATCGGGTAGCCACTGGCCGAAGGGAACAATCGCCATCAGTAACCCCTGTTGATGTCGAAGTTACGGCTCTTGGTCAGCGACGGGTCAACGCGGGTGATACGTTGTCGGCGTGTTCTTCCGTCAACCCGCTGTAGTTCGCCAATGGATTCGGTCAGGAACCTCAACCACTCCTGCGCCCTCGGGTGTGGCCCCGTTCTCGATACAGACGCCACCAGACCAGCGTAGAGGTAAACGTCAGGGTTGTTGGTCAGGAGCGTGTTGGTCGTGTCAGTGGCGATATCCCAGGCCTTGTAGTAGCGCTGCGTGAGCGTGTAGGCCTGATCTGCCGTCTGATTAAATTCTATATTGGCCCCGATGGCGTAGATCTCGGGCTTGCCGGATGCCGTGGTTTTCAGGTCGTCCAGATCGTGGAACGACACTTGCGTCGGGACGAAATTATCGGTCGTGTAGCGGAGCCCGATATGCTCTAGAAACCCGCTGGGCAGAGAGATGGTGCTGGCCGAGGCCGACAACGTCAGGGACGCAGTGGTTTCCATCGACAGCAGGCGCAGGCGTCTGTTGAGGATCGCCTCACCCTTGTTGACAAAATTAGGGAGTTCCGCCGTCAGGTCAGTCCTGGCGAGGTCTTCCTCAATTGCCGTCTTCAGTGAAGTGAAGTTCGTGGGGACAGTCACGGGTCAGCCATCCTCCGAAAAAAGGGGTGACCCCGAAAGGCCACCCCAGTTTGATCGATAATAGGAACTAAGCGGTACTAGTTCATGCCAATGCGGCAAGCGAGTTCAGGCCGGATGGCCTTGTACCCGTAGTAGACATCGATACGACAAGGAAACTTGTCATTGCTGATGTCGTAGTCGCGGACGATCCGCATCGAAATGCCGTCCATGACTTCTCGTGCCGCGAAGTCCACGCCCGTTGGCATCACAAGGTCGGCAGTCGCAAACGCGAACGCGTCTTTGTGGTAAGCCAGCGAGACCAGATAGTCCGCGGAAGCAGCAATAGCCGTACTGCGGTCGCTCTCCAGTTTGTTGAGCTTGGCATTATTGGCTGGCATGGCGTCCACGTTCTGCTTCGCACCGGCGGAATAGATAGCCGGTGTGAACTCAACGAGAACTGTCGAGCCTGCTTCGTCGTTGGTGCAGACAAACGGCTGGAGGATCCCAGTGCTTACCTTGGTCTCTGGATGCACCCGGTAGACGGCGTCGAAGTAGAAGATATCGCCCGCCTTGAAGGTGCCCGAACCGGTATCGACGGCGATGGACGTGGAGCCCTCCGCAATCGTTCCCGAATCGTTAACCAGATGATCGCCGGTGCCGTCATCGGTGCCGGTCGTGTGGGTCGGCATGAGGGTGTTCTCCATGATGTCGGAGAAACCCATCGTGTTCGATGCCACGCGGCCTTCGCGATAGTTCTTGGCTACCTTTGTCTGGTCGTTGTAGAGGGCGCTCAGAGCAGACACGAGATCGGCGTTCTGCTGAGTGCCCAGGTTGAGACAACGGTTGGAGTATGGGGCCAGATTGTCGGTCAGCACCTTCGACGCGTCCAGCACGTCAGCCAGTGTGATCGTGGCACCCACGTCGGACACCTCGTTGTACACGTTCTTGTACATGGAGATGGCGTCACTCTCGACGTTCGCCGCGAGGACCGACATTGCTGGTTCGAGGATGCGCTCCGAAAAGTCATCCAGTTCCATCGTCAACTCAGCGGATGTGAAGTTAACGTCCACGCCCTTCTGGGTTGCGACCTGCAACGTGACGGATGATTCCGTTACGTCTTGCGCCGACAGAGTTGCTCCGCTGCGGACGGTGTATTGATTGGGAAGCCGGATCTTGAGGCTGTCGCCAATCTTTGCGCCTTCCTTGGCGTAGCTTGAGTCGTACTGGCGGTTGATGGTCCCGATGAAGTTGAGCTTCTGATGGAGAATCCTCAGGGCTTCCCGGGTAACCGCCGTTGGTGTGAGAATTGTGTTAGCCACAACGCCCTCCTTTCAACAGAGTTAAGGGAGAAGCATCAGGCCGACTCGCTTCGTCAGGCCGACTGACGCTTCGCTATTTGGGATTCACGCCACTTCGTCCATTCAGCCACTGACATCTTGTCAGGATCTTTCCGACCGCCTTGCTTGCGTCCCCTTACGCGGGTCGCGGGCTCGGCGGGTGCCGGTTTTGACTTCTTGGACGCCGCTTGGCGCTTGCGCTCGATCTCTTCAAACTTGTGGGCCTTGTAGAGGATCTCCAGAACGCCCTGATCTACAGTGGTTCGGAGTTGTCTCTCGGGAACGCCCAGTGAAATGGCGAACTGTGCCATGCTCTCTTCAAGTTCGGGAGACCAGTCGCTGTACTTCTCCTTCAGTGCCGCTCGGGTTTTTTCCGCCGCCTTGGCAAGCGTTGCGTGCTGTGCTTGGGAAACCTCTGCGCTCTTCTGGTGGAGTTGCTGATTGGCAGTCTCTCGGGTCTTTTCGAGTTTCCGCCTCTCAAAGTCGAGACGTTGAAACGCCTCGGGGTCTTCCGCCATCAAGGCGTCCCAGTTCACCGCTTCGTATTGGGCAATCTGCTGGTCAAACGCCATGATGGTCGCGGCCTGCTCGAATTGCTGGTCACGGAGTTGGACCATCTCGGTCATCTCCGCAGCCCTCTCTTCGAGAGCCTTCCGCTGCTCAGATACCTCCTGCGTTTTCCGGGTGTAGTCGGACTGCCGCAGAAGGGCATCCTTCAGTGCCGCCGGGACTTCGTAGTCCGTGCCTTCGTAGTTGACCTTCTCAAATGCGGGTGCGCCGTCGTCACCCTCATCGTCGTCGTCATCCACCTCTTCGGCGTCGTCCTCGGTCTCGTCGGCTTCTTCGATCTCCGTGTCTTCGGCTTCCGCCTCGACGGACTCTTCCACGTCTGTGGGTTCTGGAGCTTCCTCCAGAGTGTCCACGTCACTCATGCGAAATTCCTCTTGGGTTATTTTCGGTGCTTGCGGGCCTTGATTGCGCGGCCCTGCCTCTCGGCTTTCTTGCGGGCCCCCTTCCCGTGATAGACCTTGCCCTTTCTGCCGAAACGAAACCCGCCGCGTACTTTGCGGACGGGCATCACATCAGCCCGGGTGGTACTGTCACAGTGCCTGGGCCGACCCCCACGGACGCCCGTCTGAGTTGGGCCTCCTCTTCGGCGGTCATGCGGTCGGTCTCTGCCTTGTAGCGTTCGACAGCGACCTTATCCGCGTCGTTCTGTACTTTCGCTGCGTCGATCTGGAGCTTCTGCGCGTCTATCGCGGTCTCCTGCTCCTTGCTCGTCAGCGCCTGCTGTAATTGCATGACAAACTGGGCGCCCTGTTCCAGTTCCGCCCTCAGTGCGTCTGCCTCCGGGTTGCCGCCGGTCGCGGAAGGCGGCAGGATTGTCTTGAGGCGCTTGGCGATCTCGTCAGCCTTCGGCCAGTCCAGCGTCTCCGCCAGGATGTCGCCCATGATCGGCGCTGCCTCGGGGAAGGACCGGATCAGGTCTATCATCTGCGTGGCGGCTTCCTCACGGCGCGTTGTGAACGACGGGCCTGCCTTGACCGTCACGTCGTACTTGCCGGCCGTCAGGTCGTAGATCCGCATGGCGGGCTGGCCCATCTCGTCCATCTGGGGCATACCCTCGGGGCTCATCATTGGCGTGGGCTGATTTACGGGTACGGTTTGTGGCATTCCGTCCTCACCCATGATCCGCATGACCCGGGGCTCGCCGTAGACGTGCGGTATGAGATCGAGGATTACCAGACCCGCCTGCCGGATGGAGCGGGTCATGTTGTCGATAAAGTGGAACGTCGAGATGTCACCCTCGCGCTGCCTTGCCATGATTGCGCGGCCCGAAGTCTCGTTCGAGGGGATCCCCAGTGAGGCGTCGTGCAGTCCAAGGACAGACTTAATGTCGTCGCTGGCCGTGACACTTTCCTGCAACGCGCCTGCGGGCATACCGGCAAAGGGTTGCCGCTGGGGCGGTACCTCGCCCTCATATTCGAGGTAGGGATACGAGACAGCGTTAGCAGTCGCCCATCTCGGATCCGTGTCGAACGCCCCGGCGGGGCCGATGAATGGTGCTTTGGGTGCGAGCGCGACCAGTTCCGTCGCCGCCGTCCTCCAGTAGTTGTACATCCGCTGGCTGTCTTTGGCGAAGTGGATCAGGCTCTGGAAGTGCCTCTTGCCCTCTACGTTGATCTCGTCGCCGTAGACCGGGATGATCGGGATGTATTTACCCGCCCACTCGTTGGTCTCAAGAACTTCCGCCCCGGTGATGATGTGCTGCCGGACCTCGAAACTCTGAATAGGGCGCTGGCCCACGACCGCAATGCCAGCCTCCGAAAAGAACTCAGCGTTGGGTGCAAAGTCGTCTTCAAGCAGGATCTGCCCGTCCGATAACCTGAGGAGGTTTCCCTGTACCTTCTGCCTTGTCCAGTATTCCGCAACCCGGACGCTGTCCTGCTGCCGCCATAACCTTGAAGCCTCGTCGCCCTTGACCGTCTCCCAGTCCACCAGTTCCGCGCCGGGGTACTGGCGCTCGAACTCGTCGTCCTCAAGCAGTTCAGTGACAAAGGCGCAGTTCCAGTCGGAGGAGTCTGCCTCGGTGCTGGTCGGGTCGGCGTAAACCGTAAAGGGGTTGGCTATCCGGTTGATCAGGATATCCATGTCGAACGTGTCGTCGCAGGCGTACTCGACATCGACCCGGAAGTACCCGAACCCGCAACTGACGGCGCTGTCGATGGCCGTGTCATACGCCAGATCGGCCTTGCTCACGACCTCGATGTTGCGGATCACGCCGTTCAGGATCTCCGCGGTGTCGGGGTCGGCAAAGTCGTCAACGGGGTGAACCCGGATCGAGGGTTTATTCTGCCTTGCGTCGTTCACCACCTGTCGGATGTATGAGGGCATCCGGTTGATGGTCAGCATGGGCCTGCCGTCTCTATCACGGTTCTCGGCGTCGGTCTTGTCCCACTGCTCGCCCAGGCGACCAAACCTCAGATCATCCAACGCGTTCTCACGGTTGTCGGATTCGTTTTCCTCGCAGCGACGGAAGATGTCTTTCGCCTCTTCGAGGATGTCGTCGGGCTTGCTTGCCTTGCCGCCGTATTTTGCCATCAACCCATCCAACTTATGTTCTGTGGTGGCCGTTCATTTGGTCTGCGTTGTTTGCGTCTCACGATTGAGGGGAACAACTCGGTCATCCCCCAGACCATTGCATCGACCCGATCGGGGGATCCTTCGCCCTCGTATCCGCCCGCCGTCATCAGGCACATCTGCGCCTCCAGTTCCGGGTAGGAACCGACGTGGCCGACGCGCCCCAGTGCGTAGAGGCTCGATATCGGCTCGGCCCTGACGTGCTTGCCCCTCGATGCCGTGACCTCGATCACCGGTATCGGTTTTCTCACGCTCTCCAGGGTCGTCTTCACAAGGTCGCCGCCCTGGTTCCTTTCAATCACGATGGCGTCTGCCTCCCACTTGTCGTAGGCAGCGAGCACCCGCGTTGCCCACTGATGGGGGCTCCCAGCAATGGTCAGGTCATCGAGGACGTATCCCCTGCCGTCAGACCCCTTGCCAACGACGATGATGCCGTGTTCGTTCGATCCGGGCTCGCTGCTGACCGCGTGATCGACCGCGACCAGGATCCGCTCCATCTCGGGCATCTCGCCAACGCGGTTGTCGTGGAGAAGCTGCCGCGTCCAGATCGCTCCGACTGCTTGTGGTTCGTAGTCTCCCAGCCAGATGTGAGAATACCGATCGGGAGAATGTTGGTAGTCGTACTGGCGCTCCTGTTCGAGAACGTCAGGAAAGAACGGGTTGTTCGTGTAGTTGACCTGTTTCGTGATCGTGTTGGTTGGGGGGTTTAATCCCCTGAAGCGCTGATCGACCGGATCACTCTGGTGCCGGGGGTTCCAACTGAACCACAACTCAGAGCCGTGTGATCGAATGGTCGGTATCAGGATCTCCAGTGACCGCTCGGAGATTGTCTGGGCCTCCTCAACCCAGCAGCGGTCGATACCTTCGTATGACTTAATCTGATCGACACTCAGGTGCCCGAGACCCGAGAAGATGATCATCGTTCCGTTCTGACCCCTGATCTCGTCGCGGGTCGATTCGTAAAAGCTGCTCATCCCCAGTTGCTCGACCTGATCATCGAGCAGAGCCTTCACGCTGTCCTTGATCGATCTCTGGATCTCACGAGCGCAGAGGATCCTCAGGCGGGTCTGTCCACCCTCGAGTAAAAGGGCCTTCGCGAAACTGTGTGACTTCGCGCTTCCCCGCCCACCAAAGAATGCCTTGTATCTCGCTGGCCTGAACAGATCGGAGAACGCCTCCGGGATCTGCACGTCAATCTGTGTCGCCGCCATCCACCAAGACAACCTTGAAAACTGGTAGCTCCTCGCCATCGGCGCCACTGTGCGGCTGGGTGGGCTTACCCCATCCCCTGTTCAGCAGAGCCTCCGCCGCAGCAACGCGGGACGAGGCAGGCGCGGATGTCTCAGACATAATCCCGGCCAGGACATTGATCGCGGTCTGCGTGTGGGCTCGCGCCAAAGATCTGATATCGGTAAGGTTCTTAGCCATTTAGCTCTCGTGAGGTATCTGCGATTTCTCTGCTGGCAACAGCACCAACACCAGACATCCACATTGAGGACATGACAGACTTGTCTCCATTACGAAATCCTCGTGTCTGTCCTCGCAGTCGTGGTCTCCGCCCCAGATCAACTGGTCTCCACAATGCCAGCATTCCATCAGCGTTCGATCAGGACTTCTCTATGAAACTTCGGATGCGCTGCTCGATAACCGGCAGCAGGCGGATAGCTGAGAATCCGATGATGAAACTGAGCGCCGGTCCCCACGTTACGTCCAGCATGAAGTGCATCATCACTGGGGGAAGGAACAACTCTGCGCTGACCCAGCCGACGCCGATAGCGACTGCAAGGTCAACCCACTTGATAGCTCTGTTGATCGCCCAGTTTGCGGCACCGCCAGCAGTAGCGCTCGCAACGCAGCAAAGTTTGACACCAATCGCCATGATCAAGGCTTCCATCACCTCTCCCCCTTTTGAGGACCGCAATGATTGCAGTAGTCGGGGCGACTTAATTTTCCGCCGCATTTCTTACACGTCATTCGGCTTCACTCCCGGTTTGCCCCAAACCTCGAACTGACACGTCTCCGAGTTCGGCCGGTCCCAGATCGAGATGGCCAAGGCACGATCAGGAGATCCGCCCCGGTTGAGGTAGTCCTCCCGCCACGTCAGGTTGATAAACCGCGATGGCCGGTGCCGGTCGAACTGGATGTGACCTTTGTTGCAGGCCCACAGTCTCTCGGCGCAAACAAGCGCCATACGCTCCACGCCAATCCTGAACGCGTGGTCAATGAAGGGCCGGATCTTCTTGAACGGCGGGTTTGTTATCAGCGTTGAAACAGGTGCCGCACGATACTGGAAAAAGTCGTACCCCTCCGCGATGTCGCCGGCGACAACTGTATGGCCCCGGTTAAGCAGAGCAGTGACAAGCCTGCCGTCTCCAGCGCAGGGCTCCCAAGTCTGTCCGGGTTCCCAGTTAAGGTTGTCCAGCAGCGCCCGAATAATCGAGTGAGGCGTCGGATAGAAATCATTTTCGTTTCTCACGACACCTCAATGAAAAGGAGCGGGCGGCGGGAATCGAACCCGCATCAGCCAGGAAGGATGTGACAGGGAGGAAACACAAACCCGGCGCGAACCGTTCGCCCGCAGAAATTTAATTAGTGAATTTGATCCGACAGTGGGATCTCGCGCTCGCATTCCTCGCAGCGGACAGCCGCGAGCCGAACGTCGTCAGTCGACGCACCTCTCATCAGGACCGCCCACTGGATCGAACCGCATTCGCACTGAAGGAAATTCTCGGCGTCGGTGTCGGTCATGGGGCTCCAGAATCAAAAACGCCCGCGACGTTGTGCCGCAGGCGCAGTACGAGATGGTGCTATTTCTCTCTTATCAGATCTTGGCTATCCCGTCAACTACAGGGGGAGAAGGCAGGGGCAGGGAGTTCAGTTATATAGTGGTACGAAATCGAACCACTCGATCTCACGCCGCCGCCCGCCGGTCGAAGGCCAGCTCCAGAGCGTAAAGCCCAGCGCAAAGGGCCTCCGCTTCCCTGGCATCGCCGGGCCTGATTGTTTTCCTGAACAGCCAGCCCGGGAACCTGTCGTAAACTGCCGCGTTATCGACGGCGTCCTTTGACCGACGACCTGCGTTTT
>VTLG01011818.1_pt1 | contig 13417 bp, 19 predicted proteins | sample 4694571 | NCBI WGS metagenome assembly VTLG01 (sample SAMN12604809, study PRJNA352737) | marine metagenome | biome: ENVO:00000447; feature: ENVO:00000209|ENVO:00000569|ENVO:01000036; material: ENVO:00002151; isolation source: viral sequences binned using virsorter ...
TAGATACAACGTATTCAGATATAAAAGTTCCAATTTCATTTATCAGATCAGAAGATGATGAAGGTAAAGAAATAAGAGAAGCAAAAATGTATATTACTCCTGATTTAATAGGCGATAATCAAATAGACTTTGATGATGAAGTTCAATTTTCTTACGCAGGGAGTACAGTAACAGGTCAGATTTATGATATTGATACTAAAAAAGGTAATCAAGTTTATCTTTATACTATTCTGGTGCGATTCTAATGGCTAAAAGAAAACCATTACAAAAAAGTGATCCAGTTGGCACTCTTGAAAGTCAATTAAATCAAGATTTTAATAAAGTAATTAAAGAAATCCATAAAGGTTTATCTACTAAAAAACATAGTCCTGTCTGGACAGGATTTTTTGCTTCTAGCTGGAAAGTTGATACAAAAGCTATTCCTGCTACCGAAGAGGTCGAAGATAATCAGCCCTGGGCATCAATAAAAAGAGAACGTAGTTTAGATTATTTTGCAAGAAAAAAAGCAGGTCCTCCTTATTCAAAGCAAAAACGACCATCAAATCCAAAAATTAAAATAAGATACCCAGTAAATAAAATATATAATATTAAAAGGCCTGTATTTATTGGGAATAGAGTTAAATATGCTGCTTATGCTTTAGAAGGAGGCAAAATTCAAAACTTTATCCAAGGAAGAATGAAAGATATTATTAACAAAAATATGAAAGAGAAAAAAGGTAAGTTGTTCTTGGCAAAGGATATTTCAGGTGGTTTTGGTACATCAAAAGATGGTGTTCAGTATGGAGAATTTAATCTTAAAGATCCTTCAACTTATACAAGATGACTTTAGTAAAAACGAGAGCAGCTTTTGAAAAAGCAGTAACAGATGCAGTAGCAGACGTAGATCCTACAATTACTATGGTCTATGACAATGTTACTTTTGTAGCTCCAGGAAAAACAAAGAAGTACATAATGATGATGATTAATTACACGCAAGCTACTTTGCAAAATCAAGGAGCCTCTTCAGATTTTTATTCTGGTGTTATTCAATGCAATATTTACGTTCCAAAAAGTAAAGGTACAAGTCAATTATCTGAAATTGCTGAAGCTGTTATTGATGGTTTAACTTCAGTCAATGCTTCTGGATATACAGATACTTTTAGTGTTAAGCCAAGAGTACAAGATATAAATGGTCCAACTATGTTGGAAATAGAGGATAGAAGTCACTTTGTTGGTGTAATATCTTGTCAATTCTCTGCAAATGCGTAGTATAATAGAATAGCATTATATTATTTATGGCAAGAGCAGTTGATCTTTTAAGAAACAAGTTTGGAGTTTCTCAACTTTACAAACATGATGTGAAGCAAAATGATGAAATAATTCTTTCTGTTTATTGGCACCCATTAACCATTGCAGAAAGAGAAGCTATACAAAAAAAAGTTGGTACTGAAGATAATGCTGATTATGCTTTGCAAATGATGATTGAAAAGGCATTAGATAAAGAAGGTGCAAGACTTTTTCAAGATGGAGATAAAGCATCACTTAGAAGAGAAATTGAAGCATCAATTCTTGAGCAAATACAATTAGCTATGTTACAAGCTGGTGCTGATAAGGAGGTAAAACAGGCTAAAGCCGATTTAAAAAGCGAATAAAGATTGGCATTTCATATTTAGCCTTGCAAAGCAACTTCATAAAACTGTAGCTGAATTATGTGAAACATTAACTGTTGAAGAAATGGTTGCTTGGGCTGCTTTTGCAGAATTAGAAGATGAAGAATACAAGAAACAACAAGAACTTGCACAACGAAATAGTGCTTTAAAAGGTAGAAAGAGGTAATATATAAGAAATGTTTTTTGTTTTTATAGCAAGTGGCTGATTATAGCGTTGATATTGCGGTTGCTGTAAAAGGCTCTCAACAACTAAAAAAGTTAAGAACTGAGATAAGTAATACATCTAGAGAACTTACTACTTTAAACAAACTTGCCAATAAACAAAGTAAAACTCTTCCAAATTCATTTTTAACTTTAAATAAAGTACTAAAACAGGCAAAACTTAATTTTGATAAAGCAGCTATTGGTACGAAAGGGTATCTAACTTCAGCAAAACAACTGGTAGAAGTAGAAAGACGATATAACAGGCAGTTAGTACAAAGAAAAATGTTGCTCAAAGATTTAAGAGGAACAAGTTTAATAGATCAAATTCGACCAAATGTAGCAGCAAGTCAGGCATCAAGACAAGGTTCTGGATTTAGAGCTTTTAGTAGAAGTTTTCAACCTCCTCCAGTTGATAAAGCAGCAATAGCGATAGAAAAATCAATAGCAAGAAACGCAAAGAAAACAGCAAAAAATACACAGAAAACAGCCCAACTTTTAACTCAACAGAATAGTTCATTTGCTTTTCAAAATATAGGCCCAGGAGGAGTTGGAGGGATTGGAGGTCGTTTAAATAAACTAGGTTTTGGAAAGAAAGCAGATCCTACAGGAATGTTTGCCATGAAAGGTGGTTTAGGAGGCAGGATAAAAGGAGCTATTGGAAGTGGTTTAATCGGTGGTGGCTTTCCATTACTATTTGGCGGTGGTGGTGCTTCTGCTGCTGCTGGTGGTCTTGCTGGTGCTGCTGGTGGAGCTTTAGCTATGGGTGGAGGTTTTGCAGCTTCTATCGCTGCTACTGCTATTGTTGCTCAAGTTCAAGAGGTTAGAGCATTTAGAAAAGCTGTCAGACAGCTTGATGAAGAGATGGAAGCTATGGGAATTAGTAGTGGATTCTCAAGACAAAGGATAAAAGAATTAGCAAAAGAGTTGAATATAACAAAAGAAGATGCAATTCAGTTAGTAAGTCAATTTAAAGATTTAGATGCTGAAATGGGTAATATGTTAATCAATGCTTTTGGTAGTAGAGAAACTGTTGAAACTTTATCTGGTCTTAGAACTTCGGAATCTGTATTAGAAAAAATTCAAAGTCTTAATTCAGAAATAAGTCGTGAAACAAGAAACAACTTGCTTTCCACTTTAGCTACCGAAGGTTCATTACAAGCTCAACTTGATTTAGAACAAGCTATTTTTAATAAAAAGAAACAACAATTTGCTGATAGAGCCATAAGAAACTTTGATTTTGACGATGTATTTAAAAACAAACGAGGTAATTTTAAGGCTCAGTTTAGAGATGAGCAAGCTCGATTAGACTTTAGAGTAAAGAAAACAAAAGAGTTTGCCGAAGAATTTGAAAAAGCGAACCAGCAATCTCTTGAATTTATTGAGCACTCTATAAAAATAAATGAGCAATTACAATTCATCAGCGAATTTAATGCTCCTTCAGAAGAAATTAGAGACTTAATAAACCCATTAAGAGCAGTTTTAGATTTAAGCGTAGCGATAAGAACAGGTTTTGAAGAATCATTTAAAGGAATTATTAAAGGAACAATGAGTGTTAAAGATGCGTTTAGAAATATGTTAAATCGAATAGCAGATTATTTTTTAGATACGGCTGCAAGGTTAATGGCTGCTCAAATACAAAGAGGCTTTTTAGGTTTATTTAGTAACTTATTTAACTTTAGCAGCTTCGTACCAAATTCTTTTGGCACAGGTATTCCAAGCGGTTCTAATTTATTAACAGGATCATTTGGAACAGGAGGTGTAGGTGTAGGAGAAACTGCAAAAGACTTAACAAGACACTTAGCTAATGGTGGAACGGCTCAAGCAAATAAAAGTTATATGGTTGGAGAGCGTGGCCCAGAAATATTTACCCCTGGAGCTACAGGAGTAGTAACACCAAATCATGCTATGGGTGCGACAAACATCGTAGTAAATGTAGATGCTTCTGGAACCAATGTAGAAGGTGACGAAGATGAAGGCAGAGAGCTTGGTCGTCTTATCTCAGTTGCAGTACAATCTGAAATAATACAGCAACAAAGACCAGGAGGATTACTTGCATAATGGCTACGTTTCCTTCAATAAAACCTACTTACGGTCAACAGAAAAGGTCTGCACCGTTAACTCGTATTGTTCGTTTTGCCGATGGTTATGAGCATCGTATAACTTTTGGTCTTGCACAGCATCAAAACCCAAAAACTTTTAATTTTACTTATAACGTATCAGAAACAGAGGCAGATCAAATTGAAACATTCTTAGATGCTAGAGCAAACGATAATGATAGCTTTGATCTTCCTGTTGATTATTTACCTGGCGAGGACTCTACTAAATTTAAATTTGTTTGCGAAGCATGGAGCAAGTCGATACCATTTAAAAATAGAGCTACTATTCAAGCAACTTTCAGACAAGTATTTGAGCCAGCATCATAATGTCAGTAAATTCAGCAGTATTTAGTGATTTACAATCCATAACTCCATCAGCAATTATTGAATTGTTTACACTACAACTATCGACAGCGTTACATGGTGCAAATACAATTTATAGATTTCATGCTGGTAGTAATCTCAATGCTAACGGAAAAATAGTATGGGCTGGTAATGACTATCTTAGATTTCCAATACAAGCATCAGGTTTTGCCTTTCAACGTGGACAGTTACCTAGACCAAAAATAATAATCAGTAATGCTACAGGTTTAATTTCATCAATTTTATTAACTGTAAATGAAACAACAACTGGTAATGATTTAACAGGAGCTACAGTTACAAGAATAAGAACATTAGCTAAATTTCTTGATGCTGTAAATTTTCCAGGGAATACAAACCCACTTGGAACTCCCGATCCAAATGCAGAATTTCCTAAAGAAATATATGCGATAGATAGAAAATCAGCAGAAAACAGAGAAACCGTTGAATTTGAACTTGCTGCACCTACAGATTTAGCAGGTGTAAGGATACCCAAGCGTCAATGTACTAGATCCGTATTTCCTTCTATTGGTACGTTTATAGCATGACCTGGAAATATAAAGCATTGCTTCATGCACAACGAGAAGATCCAAAAGAATCTTGTGGTTTACTTTTAAATGTAAAAGGTAAAGAAAGATATTATCCTTGTCGTAATCTTTCAATGACAGAACATCAATGTTTTATTATCGACCCAGAAGATTATATAAAAGCCGATAATGCAGGTGAAATTGTTGGAGTAGTTCATAGCCACCCAATAACACCACCTACTCCTAGTCAAGCAGATAAGATTAGTTGCGAAGATAGTAATTTACCGTGGTATATAGTAAATCCAAAGACAGAACAGTGGGCATATTTAGAGCCATGTGGATACAAGCCACCATTATTAGGTCGTCAGTGGGTATGGGGTATAACAGACTGTTGGAGTTTAGTTAGAGATTGGTATAAAGAAGAAAAGAATATTGAACTTAGAGATTGGGAAAGACCTACAACATTAGAAGAATTTAACAATAACCCTTTGTTTGAAGCCTGTGCTTGGAGAACAAACTTTAGAGAACTTAGACCAGACGAAAAACTAAAAGATGGAGATGTTTTACTTATGAGTATTTTGTGTCCAACCTTAAATCATGTAGCATTATTTTTTGAAGGAGATGTTATTCATCATTTAACCGATAGACTATCTTGTAGAGAGCCTTACTCTGAATGGTTGCTAAAATGTACAGGAAAGAGGTATCGCTATGCTTCGTAAATTAAAGTTATATGGAGAGTTAGCAGAATTTATCGGACATAAAGAGTTCGAGATAAAAGTTCATAATGTTTCACAGGCAGTAAGTTTTTTAATACATAATTTTCCAGAAGTAGAATCTTATATGAATCCAAAATATTATCAAGTAAAAATTGGTAATTATGACATTGATGAAAGTGAATTAGGATACCCTATAGGACAAGAAGATATACATTTTATTCCAACAATTAGTGGTGCTGGTAGAGGTATTGGAAAAATATTATTAGGTGCTGCATTAATAGGTGCTGCATTTTTCGTTCCACAAGGTTTAGCTTTATCTAAAGGAATAGGAACAGGGTTTGGATTTGCAAAAGCAGGTGCATTAGCTAAAGGTTTAGTATATGTTGGTGCTTCTTTAGTTTTACAAGGAGTTTCTGATTTATTATTTCCATTACCAGAGCCACAAAAGTTTAGTTCAGAAGAAGATCCACAGTTATCTTTTAACTTTAGTGGAGTACAAAATACATCAAGGGCTGGTACACCCGTTCCAATAGTTTATGGCGAAATAATTACAGGAAGTGTTGTGATAAGTGCAGCGATTGACACTAATCAGGTAGAAGCATGACAGACGAAACTAAACTCATTAAAGGTGCTGGTGGAGGTCCACCAAAACCACCCCCACCTCCATATCGTGCTCCTGATACTTTACATAGTAGAAGTTTTGCTACTGTACAAGACTTGATTTCTGAAGGAGAAATAGAGGGTTTTGCAAGTGCCTCGAAAGAAGGTCTTACAAAAGGTACAACTGCATACGATAATGCCAGTTTAAAAGACGTATTTCTTGACGATACTCCGATATTAAATTTAACAGCTACAAGTGCTAGCCCTGCTGACACTGATTTTAATTTTCAAGATGTAACCTTTAAATCTAAGTTTGGAACGTCAAACCAAACGGCAATGAGTGGTATTCCTGCTGAAAGTAGATCACCAACTGGTGTTGGGGTTACTGTAACTACTTCTGCTCCTGTTACCAGACAAGTTACTAATACAGATGTAGATGCGATTATTATCACTTTAACTTGGCCTCAAATACAGGTAGCTGAAGATGACGGAGATATTCGAGGAGATACTGTTGAATATAAAATACAAGTTCAATATAATTCTGGTGGTTTTTCAGATGTTATAAGCACTTCTGTTAGCGGTAGAACAGCAGATGCTTATGCTAGAGATCATAGAATAAATGTCACTGGTGCTTTTCCTGTAGATGTAAGAGTAGTTCGAGTCACAGCAGATAGCACAGATGCAGCAAGAGTAAATGCTTTTCAGTTTACCAGCCTTCAAGAAGTTATAGATAACAGTTCTACCTATGCTAATAGTGCTTATGTTGCTCTTCGTTTAGATAGTAAACAATTCAATCGTATTCCTACGAGAAAATATCGTATTAGAGGTATAAAAGTAAGAATACCAGGAGCAGGTGCATCTGGCTCTGGTACTCCGAGTGTGGACAATGCTACGGGCAGGATAGTGTACCCAGACGGTTACATATTCAATGGAGTAATGGGTGCTGCTGTTTATACAAATTGCCCTGCCATGTGCTTACTTGATCTTTTGACTAATACTAGATATGGATTAGGAGACCATGTTACTGATAGTAATTTAGATTTATTTAGTTTTGTAGCTGCCAGTAAATATGCTAATGAAGAAGTCGATGATGGAACGGGATCAGGTGCAAAAGAAGCAAGATTTAGTTGCAACGTAAATATTCAAAGCCCTAAAGAAGCATTTGCAGCAATAAATGATCTTGCTGGTGTTATGAGATGTATGCCAATATGGTCTGCTGGATCTGTAACTATATCTCAAGATAAACCTTTATCAGCAAGCTATTTATTTAATTTAGCCAATGTAGGACAAGAAGGATTTACTTATCAAGGTAGCAGTCTAAAACAACGTCATTCTGTGATTTCTGTTAGTTACTTCAATATGGATTCAAAAGAAGTAGATTTTGAGGTAGTAGAAGATGCAACGGCAATATCTAAACTTGGAACAATAGTAAAACAAGTAAAAGCATTTGCTTGCACTTCCCGTAATCAAGCTGCAAGATTAGGTCGTGCAATACTTTTTGCTGAACAAAATGAAAGTGAGACAATTACATTTTCAACTTCAATAGATGCAGGAGTTGTAGTAAGACCTGGTTCTGTTATTTCAATAAACGATCCAGTAAGAGCAGGAGCCAGGAGAGGTGGTCGTGTGGTAGCTGCAACAACTACTTCTGTGACTATTGATGCTGTCGATCAAACAGGATTACCTGATATAAATGACAACCCAACTATTAGTGTTATTTTAAGTGATGGAACAGTTGAAGTAGGTTCAATTTCTATTATAGGTGACAGTATGGTTGTCAATAGCGTTACAAAACCAGATGGAACGACTGCTTCTGCGTTTTCATCAGCACCAGTACCAAATTCTCCTTATCTTATATCAAGTACAACATTGCAAACTCAATTATTTAGAGTTATCCAAGTAGAAGAACAAGATGACGTTAATTATGTAATTACAGCCTTGTCTTATGTTGAAGGTAAATATGCATTTATTGAAGATGGAACTGCGTTACCTACAAGAACTGTATCTATTCTGAATCAGCCAGCTAGTCCTCCAAGTGCATTAACAGTTTCAGAAAAAACAGTTGTCATAAATAATATTGCACGAAGTAAATTGATTATTGATTGGCAGCCACAAGTGGGTGTAACTCAATATCTAGTTAATTATAAATTAGAAAATGGGAATTATGTTTCGCAGGTCGTATTTAGCAGTGATTTTGAGATTTTAGATACTGTAAAAGGCACTTATGAAATACAAGTATTTTCATATAATGCAAGAGGTGAAATATCTTCTCAATTTACAAGTGCAACTTTTGTAGCACAAGGTAAGACAGCATTACCAGAAAATGTATCTGGCTTAACAATAGAGCCTATTAATGAACAGTTTGTAAGACTTAGATTTACGCAAGCTACAGCTATAGATGTTTTGCATGGTGGTCGAGTTTATGTACGGCATACAAATCAAATAGGAGGGTCAGCTACATTTCAATCGGCTCAAGATGTTATTGAAGCAGCAGCAGGAAACGTAACAGAAGTTATAGCTCCTGCACTAGCTGGTACTTATCTTCTTAAATTTCAAGATGATGGTGGTAGATTTAGTGCAGATGCAACTAGCGTTAATCTATCTCTTGTTGATATTCTTGATTCTATAACTGTTAAAACTGATAGAGAAGATACTGACAGCACACCTTTTAATGGAACTAAATCCAATGTTCAATACGATAGCTCTAAAGGTGGACTTGTTCTTACCAATCCAACTTCAAATGCTACAGGAACTTATGACTTTGTAGATACTCTTGATCTTGGAGGCACATTCTCACTTGTCTTAAAAAGACATTTTAGTGGAGAGGGTTTTTACACAAGTGATTTGTTTGATAATAGAACAGAAAATATAGATACTTGGACAGATTTTGACGGAGCAACTGCTAATGATGCAAACGCAAAAATAGCTGTACGAACTTCTACAGACATGAGTTCTTATACATCTTTCAACGACTTTGCTAACGGAACTTTTAAAGGTAGAGGATTTCAATTCAGAATTACTCTAAGCACAAATGATGTTGCACAAAATATGAATCTTCAACAGGCAGGATATACAGCGACTATGCCATCAAGAACAGAACAATCTGCTGTCATTGCATCAGGAGCAGGAGCAAAAGCAGTTACATTTACTGCACCATTTTTTGTTGGAACGTCTGGATTAGGTAATTTAAATAGTTTTTTACCTTCTGTTAATATTTCTCCACAGAATATGGCAACAGGAGATTATTTTGAACTCAGTAGTATATCTGGAACTGGTTTTACAGTTCACTTTAAAAACTCAAGTAATGCTAGTATTGATAGGAACTTTACCTACAGTGCTGTTGGTTTCGGCAAAGGAGGGTAACATGGAGGAAAATAGTATTTAACTGTGGCTGACGTAACTAATTACACAATCGAAAATGCTTCTGGAGCGAATGTAAGGATTGATCTTAATAATGTTTTTGCTGCGATCCAATCAAGTAATTCAAAATCTAGTGATTTAGTTTCAAGCCAGTGCGTAGCTGGTATGCCTTTTCTTAATACCACTTCAAATATTTTAAAAATAAGAAATTCTAGTAATAATGCTTTTACTGAAATAGGAAACATAGATTCGGCAAACTTAGGTTTGCTACTTAGATCGGGTGGCACAATGACGGGAGTTTTAAAGATTGACGACTCCAATAGTGCTTCCACTCCTGCTTTATCTTTCGATACAGACTCAGACACAGGATTATTTAGAAAATCTGCTAACAAAATAGGATTAAGTGCTGGAGGAACTGAACAGATGTTCTTTGATGCTGATGGTATTACTCTACAACTGCAAAATAATCTTAGGTTTGCTGATGCAGATAGTTCACACTATATAGGATTAAAAGCACCAACAACCATTTCAAGTAATGTAACTCTTACCTTACCCGCTACAGATACACCAGTTGCAGGATACGCTTTAGTATCCGATGGATCGGGGACTTTAAGTTGGGGTGTAGCTGGTGGTGCAAGTGATGGAGTATTTTGGGAAAACAATCAAACAATTACAAGTAATTACACAATAACAAATAATAAAAATGCTGGCAGCTTTGGTCCGATTACTATACAATCAGGAGTAACAGTTACAGTTGGATCTGGTGAGACTTGGACTGTTGTTTAAATTATGAGCCAAATAAAAGTCAACAGCATAGTACCAGTTGCAGGAGTACCAACAGGCGGTGGTGGTGGGATTATTCAAGTAAAAACAACATTAAAAACTGATACTTTTAGTTCTACATCAACGGGAACGCATGATATAACTGGATTGAGTGTAACTATCACTCCGACATCTTCATCAAGTAAAATTCTAGTTTTATGTGACCTTTGTGGTCATACCCACAATGGCATGGGTGGTGCTCCACAAATGAAAAGAACAATATCAGGTTCTTCAACTACTATCGGTCTTGCTGATGCTGCTGGTAGTAGGTCAAGATCATCTTTTTCTGGAAATCTTTACACTACAGATGCTAGTGGTGCTAATTTTCTTATTTTGAGTTCAAATACAAAGATTTTAGATTCGCCAAATACAACAAGTCAAATAACTTATCAGGCTCAACTGGTGCAAATTAGTACGGCTTTTTATTGTATTAATAGATCAGAATTTGACACCGATAATAATGATTATACTAGAGGTGTTAGCAACATTACTGTTATGGAGGTGTCAGCATAATGGGATTAGATCATGAAGCAATAAGAAAAGCCTATCCGTCTATAACAATTCTTGACGATTCTTTTATTAATTATGGTTTAGATAGTAGCGGTAATAAAGTAACGATAGTTCAATCCAATGTTGATACTGCACGAACCACGTTAAATGCTGAAGCTGCTGCTGTTAAGTACAAAACCGATAGAACAACAGATGGGGAAACTATTTATGCTTCTTTTGGAGATCAACTTGATATGTTGTATGCTGATATGCTCGCTGGTAAACTAGATACAACTGGAACGTGGGCAACCCACATTAAAGCAGTTAAAGACGCAAATCCAAAACCATGAGTACACTAGCAGTCGCTACAATTAAAAGTGCATCTTCCGCAGCACCAGTATTTCAAAATACGAGTGGAACTGAAATAGGTCAGTTAGTTTTTGCATATGTTTCTGTAGATCCTAGTGGTAGCTCCTCTATTCTTGATTCATTTAATGTAAGCAGTGTTACTGAAAACAATGCTCATACTTGGACTGTTACTTTTGCAAATGCTGCTTCAAATGCAAATTATGCTACTGCTGTTGATTGTGAAAAAGAAACTAACAATTTTACTGGAAGCCATACCACAGCAAATTTTGTATTTGATACAGGTTCAGATTTAGATAGTCAAAATTTTTATGCAATAGTCTGCGGAGGTTAAATAATGTCAACACTTAAAGTCAACACATTACAAGATGCAAGCGGTAATAATGCTTCGACAGCAGTCGAGTTAAATTCTGGAAGATGTAAGGTTTGGATAAATTTTAATGGCTCAAGTAATGCTATTTTTGACAGTTATAATGTTTCTTCAATAACTGATAACGGCTCAGGAAATCACAATATAAATTTTTCTATAACAATGGCTAATAATGATTATGCTCTTGTAACAAATCAAAGACTTGATACATCTGGGGGAGCACCAAATATTGTTCATACTGGAAATGAGCATGATGATAACTCAACTACTTCAGCTAAAATTGTACAAGGAACAGGAAATATGAACGCTGCTGGAAATAGTGGTAGTTTTGTAGACTCTTCATCTATTGCAGTTGCTATTTTTGGTGATGTATAAATTTTTAGATATAATAAAAGAAAAAACTTATGGCTAATTCTGACACAAGATTTATCTATGCTAATGACGATGGAGGTATCTGTATTGTTACCCCTGCCGATAATACAGATTTAACCCTAGATCAGATAAAAGATAAAGATTGCCCTAGTGGTAAGACAGTTTATACTGTAGATAAATCTGCAATTCCAACAGATAGGAGTTTCAGAGATGCTTGGACTTACACGGAGTAAAACATGGGATTTGGAATTGACATGGCAAAAGCCAGAGAAATTCACAAAACAAATATAAGAATTGCAAGAACTCCTAAACTTGCAGAGCTTGATATTGAATTTCAAAAAGCATTAGAAACTGGTGCTTCAACAACAGATATTGTTGCTAAAAAGCAAGCATTAAGAGATGCTCCTGCTGATTCTGGTATAGCTGCTGCTTCAGATGCAGATGCACTTAAAGCACAATGGAAAACTGATATACTGGGCACATCTCCATATAGCTAATGGCAATAATTCCAGCAAAAAAGAATTTTACTGTTCAACGTAGAGCAGATTTTCCTATTAAGTTGACATTTAAAGATTCAACTGGATCGGCAATAAGTTTGAATGGATATACAGTAGCAGCACAAGTTTATGATGAGTCACGCACGACAAAATATGCAGATTGGGCTATAACTTACACAGATAGAGGAAATGGGATTATTGACATGAATTTATCTGATACAGATACAGCAAACTTTACTCCAAATATTTTATTTTATGACGTGTTACTAACAGAACCAGGAGGCAACAAAGATTATTATTTAGAGGGTAAACTATTTGTAAGTGAAGGTTACACCGCATGAGCAATTCTAATTCTGTTACTGTCAGTCAAGTATCTGATGTGACCACAGTTGAAATAACCACAGTCGGACCTCAAGGTCCAGGTTTTGACTTAACTTTAGATCACAGTGCAAAAGTTGATAATTCAGTTATGTACTATCAGCAAAGTAGTGGTAAGGTTATATTAGATAACAACGTCACTACCCTTAAACTCGTTGATGGAGGAAACTTCTGATGGCTAACACGATTAGAATTAAAAGATCTACAGGATCATCTGCACCTGGTAGCTTAGAAAATGCTGAATTAGCGTTTGCTGAAGGCAGTAAAAAGTTATTTATCGGTATTGGAACGGGAGGATCAGGTGGGTCAGCTACAACTATTGAAGCTATTGGTGGTTCTGGTAGTTTTGCTGATTTATTTACGAGTAGAACACAAAATACATTTTTAGCTGCACCAAATGGTAGTAATGGTGCTGCAACATTCAGAGCTATGGTAGCTGCTGATGTACCTTCGTTAGCTCATACAAAAATCAGTGACTTCGATACAGGTGTAAGAACAAATAGACTAGATCAAATGGCTGCACCAACTGGTTCAGTTTCATTAAATAGCCAAACAATCACTAACGTAGCTGACCCTGTAAATGCTCAAGATGCAGCGACTAAAGGATTTGT
>VTLG01002005.1_pt1 | contig 13416 bp, 4 predicted proteins | sample 4694571 | NCBI WGS metagenome assembly VTLG01 (sample SAMN12604809, study PRJNA352737) | marine metagenome | biome: ENVO:00000447; feature: ENVO:00000209|ENVO:00000569|ENVO:01000036; material: ENVO:00002151; isolation source: viral sequences binned using virsorter ...
AGTGGTAGCTCTAGCTCTACATTTGAAGAGACTACAGCTGCAGGAGATAAGGTAGGTACACAGAAATTCACAGGTCAAGCATCAGATGGTATATGGGAAGATGTAGAATTTACAATAACTGTTAATGCTACACACTTCATTGATCATCATGATAAGGAATCAGTAGGTAGTGGTACAACAGCTTCACACCAATACGTTCCTGATTATCATACACAGTATACTGCTGCAGTAACACTACAGGATACAGGTAAGAATGTAGGAGCTCAATGGGCCAGTCAAAGTAAAACAGTAAATGTAAATGGTATTAATTGGGTTGTTACTATTACTCAAGCAAGTTCATATGAATCATATGCTGATGGAGCAGCTGCTGTTTATAGAACACCTAAGCATATTAAGAAGGGTGAAATCAGTCTTGACTCTGTATTAGGTAATTTAAGGACAAAACTACTTGCATGTTATGGTAATGGTGGTAGTTCTACAGTTCAGAATTTAGGATTAACAGCAACTATAACTGGTAATGGTATTTATTTCCAGACTACATCAGCTTTCGGCTCGATTGCAGTACGTGGTGGTTTAACTAATGATGCTGTGTATGCATTTACAGATACAGCTCAGAATATAGCTAAGCTACCAGGTAGCTGTAAAGACGGTTATATATGTAAAGTAGCTAATACAGAAGATAGTGCCGCAGATGATTACTGGGTTAAGTTTATAATATCCGGTACATCTGGTAATGTTGGTGCAGGTGTTTGGGAAGAAACAGTAGCACCGGCTATAACAGCTGGTTTTGATTATAGTACAATGCCACATGCATTGATTAATAATCGTAATGGCAATTTTACATGGACTTACTTAAGCCCTACCGTAGAGCATCAAAATGTTGCTGATCATGGGAGTGTAGCAGGTAGGACTATGAACCCGACTTCTAATGGGAGAGCTGCTAATACTGCATGGGAAGGTGAAAAACTAGATAACTATTGGGTAGATAGAGTTGTAGGAGATGATAATACTAATCCTATGCCTACATTTGTAGGGAAAGGTATATCTCAGTTATTCTTTGTTAGAAACAGATTAGGTTTAGTAGCAGGTGAACAGACTGTAATCAGTCAACCTGCAGATTACTTCAACTTTTTTGTTGGATCTGCTATTGCTGCTAGTGATGGAGATCCTATTGATATGGCAGCATCTGATGTGAAACCGGCTATTATTAAACATGCTATACCTATGCAAAAAGGTGTGCTATTGTTTAGTGAAGCTGCTCAATTCATGTTATTTACTGAATCAGAACAGTTCAGTCCTAAGACAGCACAGATTAAAAAGATGTCAGCTTATGACTGTAGTGCAGAATTGATACCAGTTGATACTGGTACATCAATTATGTTTGCAAGTAATAAGTCATCTTATACTAAAGTCTTTGAGCTAATTGTACAATCAGAGAATGCTCCACCTAAAGTTGTAGAACAAACAAGGGTTGTACCTGAATATATACCTAATGATATTGATGATATTTGTAATTCCTCTACTAATGGCCTCGTTACTATTGGTAAGATAGGGTCTAAAACTCTTTATACTTATAAGTATTTTGATGGAGGAAATCAAAGAGAACAATCATCTTGGTATTCATGGGATATAGAAGGTACTCTAGTTCATCAACTTTACACAGGAGGTAATTATTTTACAGTTACTAAACAAGGTTCAGAATGGATTATTCAGCGTCATGAATTGGTGGTATCCTCTACTGCTAACAGGAGTTATACTGTTGGGACTGGTACTGTAGGTTCACCTACTAGTATAGCTAGGCGGTTTGAAGCTTGCCTTGATAATATGGTAGAAAAATCTCAGTGCACTACCACACATAATGGACAGACACCTGGACAAACGTCAGTAGTACTTCCATATGCTATACAAAATGGTACTGCAAACTTACGGTTAGTTGAATTAGCTGATGGTAATGTGAGGACACCTATTTCTGTAAGTGGTTCAACCGCAGTATTCGATAAATGTAATCTTACTTCAATTCAGTTTGCGGTAGGATACAGTTATATGACAGAAATTGGTTTACCAACATATTACTTTGGTACAGAACAAAGGGGAAGCTATGATGCGAATGCTGATCTAAGAATACAACGACTCAATTTTGAATTAGGTGTTTCTGGACCATTAGAATTCCATCTGACAGCTCCACAGATAGCTGATTATATACACTATGAATCAGGTATTATTAATGATATCAGTACATTAAACAAGGTACCTTCACAGCTTTATAAACATATCAGTGTACCAATATATAAGAAAAATAACAAGTATGATATGACCGTAAAAATTCCAGCACCATTTACAGCTACACTTGTTTCTGCTAGCTGGGATGGACGATACAACACCCGACGACATGTACGTAGATAGTAAATTTATCAAACCTTGCACCTCTCAACTAGCTCTTGAGGTAGGTGAAAATTTACGGCGTGATGATGCAAGAGAAGTAGAGCAAACTGTAGGACTACATGCCCCTGTGGCGGTCCTACAGGCTTACTACGATTCCGCTTTTTCAGTGTATTTCCACGATGCACACGGCAAGGCTGCCGGAGTGGCAGGAGTTACACCGAATAATATTATATGGATGTTATGTACACCCGTAATTGAAACTAAACCTCATACATTTGTAAGAGAAGCTAAACGATGGCTAGAAAGTTTACCTAATCCTTATGTATACAACCATGCAGATATGCGTAATGAAGTGCATATTAAACTCCTAAAATTTATGGGGTTTAAATTCATTGAGTATCATGTCTATAATGGTGTTCCCCTTATATACTTTATAAAATCATGTGTTCAATAGGAGCCGCGGCCCTTGGCATGGGTGCCTTCCAAACGATCGCTGGTATAAGTCAAGCAAATGATCAAGCTGCTTATGCAAATGCAGCAGCTAAAGCTAGGTACAATGCCCAAAAAGCTGCAGCAGAAAGAAATAATATAATAGCAATACAGAATTATAATAGCCAATTAAGTATTGCTAAACAAAAAGATCAAATTAAAAAAGATCAACATGCAGCTCAGATAGCAGCTTATGAAGCAGCCATATTAGCTAGTCAAAGGCAGACTGAAGGTAATACTTTAGAAGCTAATCGTGCTGTAGCAGCTGCTGCACTTGATAATAGAGCTTCTGAAGCTGAACTAGCTTTTGAACGGCAAAAAGCTGTAGCTTCAATGATACATACACAAGGTAAGATGTTATCTACAGGAGCATCAGGACAGTCATTTATGATGCAAACTGAAGAAGCAATGAAGGTGTTAGGACAAGAACAAGCTAGATTAGATGAAGTAGCATTTAATCAGCATCAAAACTTTGGATTAACGTTACAAGGTGTGGCTTTAGATTATGCCTCTGCTGAGTGGCGAAACTTTAATGACGTACCAGGTGTACCACAAGCTCAAAGAGCATCTCTCGCACCTTATGAACCTATTAAAGATATGGGTCCAGCAGCTCCTATCAGACGTACGGCTAATTATCTACCAGCTATTGCAAGTGGAGCAAGTACATTTCTTTCAGCAGGTGCCGCTATGGGTGGAGCTAACAGTTCTATCAGTACATGGTTCAACTAATTTCCCATTTAATAAATTATGGCAGATACACGATTTCATAACAGGCAATGGGAAAACCCTCTTAAGCGAGTAACCCAGCAAAATAAAGAAAGACTTCAGCATCAAAAAGACGAAGTTAATGCATATGTTGAGCAGCAAAGCGGTAAAATCCAGCTAATGCGTGCTGCCGGTGATGCTGCTGGCAGAAACATGGATTTTGCAGTTAACGATTTCATTGGTGCATATAAAAAAATAGTAGACGATAGAGCAGACTCTTGGAAAGCTTGGAGTAAATTGTTAACACAAGACGCTCCTAAAGCATATAGACAATATGTTGTAAGTGAAGAGCTAATTGGTGCTCGAAAGAAAGTTGCTCAAGGTGATATTCAAAAAGCATTTAATTACGATCAAACTGTTTTAGAAGGTTATGGTAAGTTAGATACTACTGAATCTAGTAATGCTTTCGATGAAGACAGAAACTTTGGCGGTTTAGAAGGGGTTAACAGCGGTAACGTTGGAGACCCAGATCTTGCTAAAACTATATATCAAAGTCCTCTACCAGATCAGACGGATGTTGTATCTTTTAGTCAAGAAGCTATTTTAGCAAAAGCAGGTGAATTATTAGGCGAAGATAAGACTTTAACTCCTTATCAAAGGGCTGTACAGATGGCAGGCCTGTCTAATAAGCACCAAGAAAGAGGATTTTTACAGCAATATGTTTTAGAAGCAGCAGGTAATCCAGCCTTAATTGAGGATTGGATGAAGAATAACAACGACGAAGTTGAATTAAGTGATGGAACTATAATCGTACCATCTGAAATGAGTCTTGATACTCCGATGGAACATTGGAGAGAAGTCAGACAATTAGCTGAAGATGCAATAATAGGTGATTTATTAATTTCAGACGTTAATGGTGTTTCACTTAATGCCCAGTTTGTTGTAGATAAAGTTGATCCAATACTTCAGAGGAATAGAAACAATGCAATTAATGAGCGAGAAGACGCTTATGTACAGCATCAATTTGGTAAAGAAATTGCTCAGATAGAAAGTGATCTTACAGTTGCTTTTTCTTCGACAAGTAATCCTCAAGCTTTAGCAGGGCATATACAAACTAGTGTAACAAGACTGTTTAATGCTTATAAAAATGCAGATGCTGGTAAAGGAACCTACGGTACTAACTTTAAAAAGAATTTACCTGTAATATTTAAAAAAGCATTTGAACTTACTAAGAAGAATGGAGGAAATGTAGGTAATCTTAAACAAGCTTTACTACAGTTAAAAGGTAATTTTCCTTGGACTGATGGTGTAGTACCATATTCCGAAGCTTTTCCTAATATATATGGTGTTAAAGTTTCACATTCAGATGGATCAACATCATTCACAGGATTAGATAAAATACAAATAGATGTTGAGAAACAAATACTAACAGATCAAAGAGCTAAAATTGAAGTTAGTCTTGAAGACTTACTCGTCAGTCTACAAGCTGCTAAAGAAGCAAATGAAACTGAAAAATACAATGCGTTAAGTCTCGATTTTGATGAGCTGGTCCAAACATCACAAAACTCTGCTGCATACCAACTAAGAAAACAGAAAATAGATGAATGGAAACCACCATTAGAAGGTGCAGATGCATTTGACCACCTGGAAAGGAGATTTCAAGAGAAAGGTTACTGGACACAAAATGACCTTAAGGATGTATCTGAAGATGCTAGAACTCAATTCTTTAATGACCCAAGAAATGATCGAAGTCTTATATTCTCTTCACATCCAGGGCAAGATTCACGGTTTGCAGACCAAATTCAGGCTGTAAAGAAGGCAAGTGAAACATACTTTACCGATGAGATAAATAAAAAAACTGCTATGAAGACAGGAGCTCCTGGGTATTCATCAGCTCATGAGAACTTCTTTAAGACTGGAGGAATACGTGATCAGATTATAATCCAATTAGCAAAAGGTGATATCAAGACTGTAGATGGTCAGACACTTAATGCTAGTACAAATGCTGTAGTACTACAACAAGCTGCAAATGAAATTCTTAAGGAGCGTTTTAGGGAGGATGACTATGCTGAAACAGGTATAGCGACTGAATATACTCTGGACCCTGAGCTCGGTTGGATATGGCATAAAAGAGATCGTAATGATTATAATAAAACACAAACCCAAGAGGCTGTTGAAGAGGTGAGGGGTAGATTAGGTGAAGACTCAGACGCTTGGAAGATAGTACCTGAATTAAGAAACATTGACGGTTGGAATAAATTAGATTCTAAAGGTAACTATCATTCAGCTATTAGAGAAATTGCTAAAGCCGCAGGTGTCGCCCCCCTAGATGTACTTCTTTCTAATGGTATTTTTTTCAACGAATCAGTCGAAATAGTAGATGGAGTCCAATCTCAAGGAGAAGAACTTAGTAAGATGTTTAAGGAAAGGTGGGGTTATACACCACAACCTGGTAGTAAAGAGTTACTAAGAAAACTTGCTGAATTAGATAAATTTACCTGGGTTCCGAATAACTGGGCAACTTGGGGGGTGCCGGGGTCTGGAGATGCATTCAATGCTATGTTTAATAAGAAGAGTCCTTTCCATAGTAGCAATGCTGATAAAGATTTAATAGCTGTAGATGAAAGTGGTATAAGATTGCATTCTTGGCTACCTAATACAAGTGGACACATATCTAAAGAACAGCGAGAGTTGGCGATCCGACTTAGGAAAGACTATTTAGAGGGTTCAGGTTTCCATCAATTTAGATGGAATCCATTTCATAATAGAGAACAAGTTTTTAAGGAATGGAAAAAAAGGAGACAGGCTCAGCTTATTCAAATGAGTAAAGAGGAAATGTTCGAAGTATCACAGAATGCTGCAAAAACAACTAGAACTCCAACCCAAGCTTTAACTAGATCAATACTTGAAGTTAGAGCTAGAAACTTTGGTGCAACCAATACATATTCTTTCTCATTTAACAGTGGGACAACTAATAATCAAGGATGGTCAAAACCTGAATATTCTGATCAAAATCGTAACCAAATAGTATTTAAAACTGTTGAAGCTTTTGGTGCTTATGAAAAAATTAACGATCTATTCCTATGGGCAACAGGAACAGATTTGAATGATAGAGTGACTGCTACAAAGAACTCCACTGATTTTGAGCCAATTTTACCTAATAGTCAGAAAGAAGCTTATCACCAAAACAGTATTGTTTTAGAAATTAATGGCCCACTTAATAAAGAAACAGTACAAACTTTACGTAGGCTAGATCCTAGTGGTACTGTTTATGGATGGCAGTATAGAACAGACATTAATGGTATAGGTTACTTAATCTATTTACCACCAAGAAATTCCGAAGGAAAAAAAGTAACGGCAGGTAACTAATGAGTGAAGAAAAAGACAATTTATCTGAGATTCCGACTTCTGCACTCTTTAGTTCTATGATGGAAGAAGAGGAGCAAGATAGAATAAAATCACGTGAAGATTTAATAGAGCACTCTCCTGGTGACTATGCAGAAATACAGCGTGCAATGCAGCAGTCTCAGATAGAAGCACAAAATCAGATGATACAAAACGCAGCTGATGCTGCACAAGGTGTTGCAGACCAGGTTGGAGCAAACCCACAAGTCCAGCAGTTAATCCAATCATATGGAGGTGCACCACCGCAAGAAGAACAAGAAGCTGATCCTAATATTTTTACAGAAACAGGAGCTGCTATTGTAGGTGGAGGTGCAGATGCTATTGAAAGTGTAGGTGGTTTTGCTGAATTAGCAGGTGATACCATAAAAACAGGGGTAAACTCTCTTTTTGGTAGACCTATTGATGAAACACAAAACCCATTTAGTTCTGAGTATCTATCAGGAGATGCAGGATGGCTTGATATACCAGATCATTTAGTACCTGAAAATAAAACAGCTCTCGGTAAACTAGCAAGAGGTCTTGTAGAATTTGGTCTTCTTACAGCTGCTACAGGCGGTGTAGGAGGTGCTACATTTGGTGGTGCTCGTGCAGGTATAAGAGTAGCAGCCGCAGCTAGAGCTGCAGGTGTAGGTGCTAAAGGTACTAGATATATAAGATTTATAGGAAAAGCGGGAACAGTTGCTGCAGAAGGTGGTGTCGCAGATTTAATCTCGACTTCATCTGAAGATGCTAACTTAATGAATCTTGTAGATGATACAACACCATGGATGTCTCCATGGGTTAAAAACGTTATAGGTGTAAATGCTTTAAAAGTTAATCCAGAAGATAACCCATGGTTATCACGTATCAAAACTGTTGCATCTGGAGCTGGAGTTAACTTAGTTGGCTGGGGAATCTCAGCATATGCTAAAGGTAAGTATAGTGCAATAGACGCTCGTAAACAAGGTAAATCTATAGATGAAGCGAACGACATCGGTAATGCTAAGATGGCAGAAGAGCTTCAGCTTGAGCTTGAACTCGATGAAAAAGCTGGTATTGAGAAGGCTGCTGATCAGTGGTCTCAAGGTAATGGCATTAGTCATGCGGACCATAGAGACCAGTACCTTCGTAAGTACCTCAGTAAAGAAGAGTATGAGGAACTGGTATCTCCATCAGCAGTTGACGATGTGTATGCTAGCTCTCGCAAAGCAGAACTCGAAGACATAGCAGACGGGAGAGGTCAAGCAGCAAACGATATATTTGACTTTAAAGAAGGTAAGAGTACTGAACAATTTGCAGCTGAGAATGGCAGAACTGCTGATCCTTGGGTAAACCCTAAACATTTCAACGATAGTGAGAAAGCTATTACTCGTCCATCCTCTAAGAAACCTGGCTTACAGGCTTTAAAGGAGTCTATAATAGACATGGATGGAGGTGGTAGAGGACAATCCTCTAGTCCTATAGTAACTGACGCTGCTCTTAAAAAAATGAGTAGAGGGGATGCTAGTATACGTCAGTATATCCTAGAAGTAGCAGAAGATCTAGCTGAAAAATCTTTTAAAGATCCTGATCTCAATTTAAAATATGCTGATGTTAAAGCTTTGATTATTAAACAAGCTAGTGATATGCATGAAGCATTAGCTAGAGGTGGTAATCAAGCAGAAACTCTTAAAAACTTCCTTAGAGATAGCGATGATAGGCTTTTATTTTCTATAGATGGTAATGAAATAGTTGTTGGTACAAGCGCACAGAGAGGAGCATTACAGTTAGTTATTAATACACTAGCTAGACAAGCTCAAGCAATCTCTACAGGTGCAGTACATCAAGCTAGTAATATCCCTATTACACGTCAAGTTGAACAAGTCTTTGATGCAATGAAAGTTGCACTAACTGAACATAAAAAGATTGGCTATATAATTGGATCTGAGCTTGCTGATTTTAAAGGTTTTGTTCTTGGTCCTGCTAAACAAGCACGTATTAATCGTAAGTTAGCATTAATTACTAAAGAACAAGATGAGTATTTTGAAGCACTTCATAAATTAAATAGAGAAGGCAACTTCCAGCAGATGAAAGATCTGATGGAGATAAATGCTTTATCTGATGGTAATGTAAGAGCTTTAGATCAAATACATTCATATCTACAAGCTAAATTAATAGGTGGAGATATGGGGGCAGGAGCTATTAAAGGGAAAATCCGTACTGAATTACAGTCAGTATTTTATAATTCTATTCTAAGTTCTCTTAAAACTCCTATAGATGCTGTAACAAGTACTGTAATGATAGGTGCATCACGTCCTATGATGCAATATGTAGGTGCAGCATTAAAACTTGATCGTAAAGAAATGGCTATTGCCTCTGCAGGTATAGATGCTATTAGTAGATCATGGGCTGAATCCATTGATATGGCTAGACATAACTGGAATTTAGGTTTAGAACGTAAAAGCCAAAGCTATCATGGTAGGTATGACTTAGCACAAGACATGGTAGAGTGGAAAGGTCATAGACGATTCTATGAACAATATGGTTCTGAAGTACAGAAACGAGCTTTTGGTGCTTTAGATAAAGTAGTTGATATGAATTCTAGTCCTTGGATGAAATATAGTGCTAATGCAATGGGTGCAGGTGACGCGTTTACTCGTACCATGCTTGGTCGTGTTCAAATGAGAATGGCAGGTGCTAGAGAAGCAATAGAAAGGGGTGTAGATCCTACTAATGTAAAAGAGTTCTCGTTAAAATATGAGCAAAATTTTAGGGACAAAATTTTTAAGCTAGACAAAGATGATAAGTATATAGTATCTGATTTAGCTACTAAACTAGCTGGTGATGAAGCTACTATGACAAAAGCCTTAGAAGGCTGGCCTAAAATGTTCGAAGAAATACAAAAAGTACCCTTTTTAAGAGCCTTTTTCCCCTTCGTTCGTACTGGTGTTAACGCTGTAGACCTTACTTTTCAGTCTAGTCCTTTAGGTTTTCTACATAAAAAGTACAGAGATCTTAGTAATGGTATACATTTAGATAAATATGGCTTAGATGAAGTTAGTGTAAAGAGTGAACTAGCTATGATGGAAGGCCGGATGGCTGTAGGAGGCGCTATTACTGGTTTAGCTTTCATGGCAACGGCATCTGGCAATATGACAGGTGATTATCCTTATGATAAAGTAGGTAGAGATCTATGGAAAGCTACTGGTAAACAACCATATTCAATTAAAATAGGTAATGCTTGGGTTTCATATAAAGAATTAGAACCTTGGAATACTATATTCAGTGTAGCTTCTAATATGGTAACTAATGCTGATATATTAGGTGAAAGTGCTATTGATAATTGGGGCCAAAAACTTTCCTTCATGGCAAGTGCTGTCTTAGTTGATAAATCTATGCTTTCAGGTGTTAAAGATCTTACTACTTTATTTAGTGGACGAGGAGCTGAAAACCAATTTGGGCGGACTTTCTCTAAATATACACGTTCTCACTTACCATATGCTGGCCTTTTAGGTCAAATTGGTACTATGATGGACTCAAATGCTAAAGAAGCACAGACATTCATGGAATTAGTTGCTCAACGCGATTTATATTGGAAATCAAAGTTGCCACCTAAATATGATATTCTTAATAAAGATAGATCTGGCAAACCTTTAAATCATGCTGCTGAAAGTCCTATATTTAGAATGTTTAATGCTTTCAGTCCTATAGCTGTTGTACCTATTAATGATGATCCTGTTAAACAAACATTAGTTGATATGCAATTCAACCTACCTGATATGGTACAAACCTATGAAGGAGAGGTTTTAAACTCTGCACAACGCTCAGCATTATCAAAATACATGTCTATGGGTCCACTTTATAGAGACTTACAAAAGATATTTAAAAATAGAAATTGGCAGGCCAGTTTTCAGAAATATAAAGATGGAAACTACAGAGAAAGTCAAGGTAATAAATTAAGTGAACAGCTATTCTATCAACAAGTATACTTTGCATTTAAAAGGGCTAAAGCATTGGCCTGGAATCAAATGTTAAGAGAAAATCCTCAATTAGCTAAATCTATTCAACTAAGAAAGCAGCAAAGACATGATGCTGGTAGAGGTAAAATAAGTACTATAGATGAATTAACCAAATTTGGCTACTAACCCCCTAAATAAATTATGGCAGTCACATCAAATACATATACAGTAGGTGGTTCAGGTCAAGCTGGTCCTTATTCCTACTCTTTTCCAATCATAGATCAAGCTGATATACGTGTATCAGTAGATGGTCTAGTTAAAACTGTTACCACACATTACACCGTAGATACAGCAAATACTCGTATAACATTTGTCAGTGGTCAAGAACCTGATACAGGCAACCAAGTTATTGTTTATCGTGATACCGATGAAGATCCTATTAACGCTACTTTTGTATCAGGTTCTACAATTAGGTCTAACGAGTTAAATGATAACTTCAAGCAGCTTTTATATATCGCTCAAGAAACAGATAACCAAGCGTTAAGTTCACTTGGCGGTACCATGTCCAATAATCTTATATTTGGCAAAGGTTCTGGTTTAATCTTTGAAGGAGCTACTGAAAACGCAAATGAGACTACTGTTACTGTTGCTGATCCTACAGCTGACCGTACTATTACCCTACCTAACGTTACAGGTACGGTAGTAACGACAGGAGATACAGGTACAGTTACAGCTGCAATGATGGCTGCTAACTCAGTTGATTCTTCTGAATTAGTAAATGGAAGTATAGATTCGGTCCATATAGCAGATAATGCCGTTGTTGGTAACAAGATACATGGCGATGCTATAGATGGCTCAAAGATTCAAGATAATGTTATTGATTCTGAGCATTATGCACCTGATTCTATTGATACTGAACACTACGCTCCTAACTCTGTAGATACTGCAGCTATTGCTGCAAATGCTATAACTAATACTGAGATTGCTAATACTACTATTACAGGTGCTAAGCTAGCTAATAATACGATAACATCTTCCCAGATTGCAGAAAATGCTGTAACTGCTATTGGTCTTGCAGATAATTCTGTAGATCAAAATGCTATTGCTTCTGATGCTATAAATGGGAATAAAATACAAGATAGTGCTATTAATTCTGAACACTATACAAATGGAAGTATAGACCATGCTCATCTAGCAGCTGATTGCGTAGATAATATTAACATAAAAGATGATGCTATAGATTCTGAACACTATGAAACTGGTTCTATTGATCATGAACACTTAGCTACTGATATAATAGATGGTGATAATATAGTAGATGATGCAGTTAATTCTGAGCATATAGCTGCTGGTGCAGTTGACTTAGAGCACCTATCGGCAAACTCTGTAGATTCATCTAAAATTGTAGATGATTCAATTGTTAACGCGGATATTAAATCTGATGCAGCTATTGCACAAAGTAAAATCGCTCTCGATGCAGAACTTGTTACTCTTGCCGGTGCGGCTTCTGGAACTGCTTCAATTATTGGTGACGGTACTAAGACTCTTTTGGCTAATATCGACGAGCTTAACCTGCTTGATGGTAAAAGCATTGTCACAGCGGTTAGCGGAAGTTCTACTGACGTTCAAATACCGTCTGCAAAAGCCGTTAACGATCAAATCTTAGCGATAACACAAGCTGCAGGTGGCTTTTATCCTATTGATGATGAACTTAAATTCCCCAATGCTAACCCTGATCCTAATGATGACGCTGGTACTATTGTTTCCATTGCAGATGCTGGGGGCATTGTCGTTAATGGTTCGGGTGTTAGTACAACTGGTAGAACCCTTGGTGGAGCTACTGTCACGATCAACGGTATCGACTCCTCCCTCAATAATTCTACCATAGCTGCTGGTAAAGGTATGCTGGTACAGACAACTAGTACCTTAAATACCTATACTTACCATAGACTAGTAGTAGATGAAGCTGGAGTAGCGAATGCTCAGACTCTTGTTAATGATTTTAATGATCGATATCAAGTAGCTGGTAGTGCTCCTACACAACATCCAGATGGTTCTGCATTAACAGATGGAGACTTATGGTTTGATACAGCTGCTAACACCATGAAGGTGTATGATCTAGGTAATACTAGTTATGCAGCCGTTACATCAGTTGGAGATTATAAACTACTTACTATTTTAGATACTGATGGTTCTGCTTTTGATGGAGCTAATCAAACATTTAACTTAAAAGATGGTAGTAATGCTGCAGTTGTGACATCAGCTGGACAGCTTATTGTTAGTGTTAATGGTGTTATACAGAAACCTAATGCAGGAACTAGTGCTCCTAGTGAAGGATTTGCACTTGTAGATAGCGATACAATTATATTTAGTAATGCTCCAGGTGCTGGTGCTAGTGTATTTGTAACCCTTATTGGTTCAGCTACATCAGTTAATGTACCTGCTACTAATAGTGTAGTAGAAGCAGCAATACAGACTAACGTAGTTAGTGAAGTAAAATTAAAAGTATCTAATAATC
>VTLG01010052.1_pt1 | contig 13415 bp, 16 predicted proteins | sample 4694571 | NCBI WGS metagenome assembly VTLG01 (sample SAMN12604809, study PRJNA352737) | marine metagenome | biome: ENVO:00000447; feature: ENVO:00000209|ENVO:00000569|ENVO:01000036; material: ENVO:00002151; isolation source: viral sequences binned using virsorter ...
ATCGTATCGAGATTGTTAGCCCCACAAGCAATGGTACATCCACGCACCGTCACACCCGCCGCCGCAACATTAATCACTGCCGTTTGTGATGCTGTACCTGCTGCTGGAAAATGCAGGTTTTCGATCACGACATTAGTGCCAGTGACATTGATACCATCAATAGCTGCATTAATGGTAATCGAGGAAGGGTTGATATTGCCAGTTGGAGCTACCCCAGTTAGAGTCACGTCGTTCTTGTCTATCGTCGTGACAGCTGTGTTAGTGATACTACTGGGCAAGATAACAATCGTGTCACCTCGGCCTGAAACAACCTTATCCATTACCTGGTTAAGACCTGTGGACGCAGAAGTCGTAGTACCCAGAAATGGACGCTTAGGACTCAAACCACTGTGATTTGCAGATGCCCCAATACCACGATATGCCGCGACATTGACGTTGTCACTTTGTGCCCCTCCTACGAAAAATACCTGACCACCAGGCTTTTCGAGGTTGACCCACTCCCCATGTACAACTTGAAGATTAGCCATTCTTTTCCTTTCGTGACCGGGGGTTTCAGGTTTAAAACCCTACTCCCCCCGCTCTGACTTGGACCTCATGCACCTTCCATGAGGCGAGTTTTGGTCACTACACGCCGGGTGAGCCGAAGACTCCCCGAGGATCACCCCAGCCACTCGACTGAGCAAACTGGAACGTGACCTTGTAGTCCTTCGTGTCGAAATCGTACTCATAGTCAGACCACGGTTCCTCACGGGTATAAAGCGTGAGATCATGATCTTCCTTGTCCCCAATGAGGAACCAAGCGTCTGTATCGGTCAGGTAATTCCAAACCAACACATCCGTCAAACCCTCCATTGGATTGATCGCATTCGTATCGTCTTCAGGCTGACGCTCCGAGCGGATCAAACGGTCAGCATCGAAACGCAGTTCCTTCGGCACAAGAAGATACTTGGGCTGAATCTGCAAACGACGACCGCCGCCAGTGCGAAAATCAGAGAAGTCAATATGCGCCTGTTCGAGTGAGGTCTGGCTCAAATCAGCCGCCGAACTCAACTCATTGGCATAAGTGGCTCCATTTTCACGCACATGAGCATCACTAAACAACGCTACGCCATCAGCACCTGTGTAACTGCTGCTGAAACCACGGTTAAAGTGGTTAGCAATGATAGTTTCCTCTGTAGCATCAGCTGAACGCGAGAGCTCAGTGGACAACTTCTCCATGATGCCATACAACTCGTCCCGGTACATACGCCGCGTGATCCTAAAACCGTTGGCGTAGTCGAGGTGAGTGTACGTCTGGAGGAATCCTTCGTTATTCGACAGATAGGTTATGGCCTCGCCCTCGTTTACCTGCTGCATGAGGTCGATTCCACCTGCTGTCATCGAGTGCTCCCTGTACTGAGAACTCTCTTCTACGTTGAAAATAGAACGCCCAACTGCTGGTCTCTCGTTCCACTTATGGAATAGGATTCGATCTATTCCACGAAGAGTCGTTGCATTGGGCCAATTTGAGGTCTGTTCGATACCGGCCATTAGTTATATCCCCGCTGCAACGGTGAGTAGACCTTCACCTGCGTTAAGCTGACATACCCAGTCAGCATTGTCTGAGTCAGGATCATTGTCCTCTCGATTAACTGCATCAAGAATGACGAAAGCACCTGTGGCTTCCTCTTTAGAAGCTGCCCCAATCTCGTGCCCCGACAAAAACGTAGTGGCACTTCCAGTTCCTGCCACATGGTCAAACAAACTGAACAAAAATGCAGTAGAGGGAGATCCTGCACCATCATCCTGTGCAACGTACAACTGATCTGGGTGATCCGAAATCATCAATGGATTAGACGTCGTGGTAGCTGTCGAAACTGCAATATAATTCATCGCAGATCCGATTGTTGCATCATTACCAGCAGCTGCCGGAGCACAAGCTCCATCAGCTTCTGCCATGACTATATCATTAATAAATACAGCCGTGCCATTAGACGCATCCACTGAATAAGGATTCTGCCTCAAAAGCACTCCCTTGGGGGAGAACCCCCTGGGCAGATCAGTATTAGCCATGATTGGCTCCCTTCTGTTCTATTACACGTCTTTCTTACGTGTAAGTTTTTGCGCCAAAGCTGACGCACAAGCGGTCCGTTCTACTTGTTTTTTAGTTTAAATATTCTGACTTCCATGTCGATCTTTAATCATCATACCTGGGCCTTGAGCAGCTTCTTCTGATTCCCTTCGACTGGCCAGAGCACGAGCCACCTGTTTGGCTCGACTCACATCCAGGTTACGCTCTCTCACCAAGTAGTCAACTGTTCGTTTGGTATACTCATCCTGTGCTTCTCGAACTTCTTCAGCCCGAGAATTGAGTTGCTCTACAATTCGGGACTCTTTCAACTTCTGACGTTTCCCAGCCAGTTCGTGGGGTATTTCCATGTAAATCAGTTCGTTCGTTCGCATGGTATTGTCTTCAGTTGAAGGCTGTTTTGCCCCTCCCTTAGTCCCGTTAAGACCAACAAGTTTAGCCCCTTGTCGCTTAAAATGGTCTATACGGTCCTGACGCACCCATCGCCCTACCGATCCATCCTCCTCTAATCTGCGAGAAATATCCGTAGGAACTTCGAGGTAATTATAACGGTCCAATTCCTCAACGTCAGAAACACCTGCGGTAGCTAAAAGTTCGTCAGAAGATTGGGAAGGAGGCGTAGGCTGGATTGAACGAAGGTCTAAAACTCCGTGATCGTAGAGTTCTACAATGGTATCTTTATGACGTCTTTGAATGTGCTGACGCATAGAGTTCTTGGTTTCTTTGTCAGACCCATAGGACCAGGGTTTCCAAGAACAAATACCACAAAGACCTTGATGGTTTTTTATGGATTCATCCGTGGCCCAACGTACAGCCTTCCGAAACTTAGACTCAGTATCTTCAACCTTCTCTGCTGGAGCAACTTGAGTAGATTCACTCATTAATTAGCCCTCCCGTAATTACCCGCAGAAAGACTGTCGATTTTCTCTGCATCCTCTTTTGACATCTTACGAACAGACGCAAAAGGAGAGCGTGAAGGGTCTATAGAATCAGGGGTAGCTTCTCTTTGGGGAGGAGATCCATTACCTCCAGGCTGCAAAGGATTAGTTGGTCTTTTTCGAGAATAAGGTTTGATTTTACCCTCCTTAATTAAATCGTAAACGACGACCTTGAGGGCACCTTCAGCAGCTTGTGGGTTGTTCACAAGTTGAGCATAAGCCGGGTCGGATAGCCTGGTAGTCCACTCACGTTGAACTATGGACTTATCCGCACTTCCAATGACATTACGCTGCACAAGTTCATCTACTTCTCTGGTAGTTGCGTACCCAGCATGAATCTGGTCTCTTACTCTACCCGCAGATTCCCCTGCGATTCTTCTTACTTCCTCTTCGGTCAGATTATTAGTGTTCGTTAAACCTCTTAGTTCAAGGTGACGATCAATAGCTTCACGAGTCCTACGTCCTACCTCATCATCAGTATATAGCCCTGCGATCTGGTTATCCACATCTGATTCAGTATTTTGAGGCTGTGCTTGAGATACTTTTAATGCATTAACTTCTGCTTGCAATACAGCCTCTCGTTCCGACCATTGTCGATCCCTTTCCTTTACTACGTTCTGTACAAATTCTCGTGCATTCGGGGAAGGATCAGAGGGATTAAAAGGGTCACCAGAGGGAGCTTGAGATTCCTCATCAGAAATCTCAGCTACCTCCGATGACTCATTACTCCCACTTGGAGAGGTTTGAACCTCTTCACTTAGTTCTTCTGCGGGTAATTCACTCATGGTCCGTTCCTTTCATTCTTAGTACTGATGCTTGGCCGATTTAGTCGTCCGAGCTTTGTTCTTACCCGATTTGGTTTTGGGAGTGCCTTTCTGCCCCGATGCGCTTGCCATACGAGGTTTGTGGACTTTGACGTCTTTGTTCATGACTCTGACTCCTTATCTGTGAAGTAGTACTCAGCTTGATCGCGTATGGCAATAATTACATCGAGCCATTGCGAACGGGTGAAATCTGTGGATGGGATAACCAAGGGGGGAGAGGAGTCGGGATTGATAAGAACCCAATTACCTCCTCCTCCGATAACATTACGAACTACTGCATCACGAGCTTGTTTGGGTAAGCTGTTAGCGTGTAGTGCGGTAGAAGTCATAGTTCAGACTCTGGTCCTGGCTCTCGTTCACTTTGTCCCCGAAAATCCCCCATGCCGTCGTCACGGAAATTTTCCATGCGAAGCAATACCCGTTTAATCCCGTCAACAATTCCAGACTGGTAATTGATACTATGAAGCTCCGAGCCCCGACTGTCAAGTGCTAATTTATGGATCTCTTGGTCTACCATAGAGTTAACGGCTTCAGTTAACTCCTCGAAGGCAGGATTAGTAACTAAGTCCCTCCTGGAGCGTGTGATAGATATAGGTAAAGTGTTTACAGTCATGCCGGAGGCCCAGACGGAGGAGGTTCTACCCCCGGAGAAGCATTCACATCTCCACCAGCTCCTTGCTGCTCAACCCCCTGAAGGCTGGCTACATTTCGGGCATTAGGCTGCCCTCCCCCACCAGGACCAGGCATTCCAGGCATTCCAGGCTGCCCTGGTCCAGGTCCCTGCATCATACCCTGAATCATCATCTGAGACTTACTCTCCATCTGAGCCCTCGTTTCCTCCAAATGAGCTTGGTGCCCTTCCAAATTAGGAGACCCTTGAGCTAAATAAGCGGGGTCAGCAAGGTGCTCAACATGGACTTTATGGTGTTCTTGGTCATTATCGGAGGGATTTACCGGAGCAGGCTGTCCTACACCATAAATTTGTTGGTCCATTTCCCCATTTTCTTCATCCGGGGGCTTGGGAACACCTTGGGACACTGCATCTTTAGGTCCGATGAATAATTCTGGGTCATCGAAACCCTTAGCTCTGAACCAAAAGTTCATAACTTCCCACAAACGCCCTGGGTCTTGCATAATAAGAGGACTTGTAGGAGCTATCTGCATTAAAGAGTCGGCCTGTTGAGCCCTCATCATCTGGGAATACATGCCTTGGTTTGAACCAAGAGTAAAATCGTATTCCCCACGATACCAAAGGTCTTTACGGGACAATTTCTGGGAGAGAGGCCCTTCCCGCCCCTGTAGACGTATAATTCGATCGTCAGGGCCAAACTGAATCTCAGCTTCGTAAATCAAATGGCAGAACTTGGAAAATGCCATCGCATCAGACTCAACTACTTCACCCACACGAGCCATAGCCTCTTGCTGAGTGCCAACAAAACCAGTTGCGTGGCGAGCAGCGGCACCCCGAGTTGGGCTAACCCCCAAAAAGAGGTCAGTAATCCCTAAAACACGCTCGACCAGACTGTAAAGTAGCTGTTCTTCCTGATGGTAGAAGGATGTAACGTTCTGCATCTGAGGGAATTGAATGTCCCTTACATCGTCAACCGGTATACCCTTACCGGGACGTAGAACAATTCGTTCTGGGTTAATCCCCGAAGTAGCCCGGTAAAAGAAAAAGGGCATGTTAGTAGCAAAACCCACATCCATACGCATGTTATGGATGGTATCCAACTCTGCACTTAAGTCTTTTACAACCTCCATAATACCCATAGACAAACGTCGAGTGCCTACGGTCTGAAAATCGAGCTCGACCAAAGGACGCCGATTACGGAACTGGAGGTCGGAAAGACGAAAAGCTCCTAAAAGAGCTTTCGGGGATACTCGATAGAAGAAAATGCACTCAGTTTCTTCAAGTTCTCCGTCTTCGTTCGGAAGTTCCCAGGGCATCATCCAAGTAATGACTTCGAACTCTGGGTTCATCCGGGCTTTCGGAGAACGAACACGTTGAGTTTGTGCCCGATCTCGACCCTCTATGTAATCTTGAAGTTTTACACGTTTTTGATTCTGAGAACTACCCTGACCTGAACCAGAACGATCTTGAGATGGAGCCTCTTCTAACCAGTTAGAACGTTCTGACAATTCCTTCTCAGCATCAATATAGGGATAAGAAGTGCTTCGCTTCTGCCAGATTAGAGAAAGAGGCTCCCACTGCCGAATACCAACCCAATCTGCTCCAAGAGGATTTGAAGGACCAATGGGTTGAAGATTAGTTCCTTCCATTGGTTCAATAATATCATCCCAGTCGAGAGGAACCAAGAGAGGGCCATCCATCTTAGTTTCTCTTTTAAGCACTGGGGATTGAGAATCTGCACTTTCTATTGGAACCCCTTCTTCATCCGTAACAATATCACCCTCCTCATCGAACTCGTAACGAACTTCATCCGTTACTCGATACAGGTAATCCTCTGTAGCCCAAGGCAGAATGCCTACCCCACGACCATGAATACACCGGGTTTTGGACATACGAGACCAATTAGCCCGAGCATCCATACGCCTTGGCTGCAAATGCCATTGGATCAGGTTAGCGGAGTCCCGAGCAACTTCCTCATCATCATCTTCTGTAGGATGCCCTACGACTTGCGGATTCTGCCCCCAAATAGCTGACACCAATCTTGTGTTATACGCATCAACCAACCAATAAGGCATCTGGATGTGTAAATTTGACGATCCAGGCCACGGACCTGAATTTGGACCTCGAAGATTTAACTGACCTCGAAAGGCAAGATCATAATCTTGATGTTTTGTCGCGTAAGAATCTCTGCCTTCCACCGTTTGCCGGTGCAACTCTGAAATAGTATCGACAATGTTCTTCTTATCCTCCTCAGACAAATCCAAAGGTTCCGGGTCTGGAAAGTCTGGAGGTGCCGGACGAGAAGGTTGAGAAGTGGGTGAACCGTTCGCCCCAACCGGAAGAGGGGGTAGACTGATCCCTGTAGGGGGAAGGCCAGGAGGAGTACTGACTTCAGTCATGCCGCCTCAGCGTTCGGTTCACCCTCAACGAGTTTTGCAAGAATATCCTGTTCACGTACAACAAGGAAAGTATCTCCATTCTTGGAGTAAGAAGTCCCGGCATGTCGGTTAATCATGACAAGTTCACCAGGTTCGGTTTCCATCGGTTCCCGTGATCCGTCTGGGTTCTTCAATCCTGCACCCACAGCTATGACTTCGGCGCAATCTCCCAGTTCTTGTGCTTGGTCTGGTATAAGAATGCCTCCCATAGTCTCAGACTCTCCTCGGTCCACTCTCTGCAAAAGCACCCGATCCCCCAGCATTACATCTCCGGCTTGCAAACTCATACGTGGATCTCCTTCGTATTAAAAAGGTCCAGTTGGTTAAGTCGATCCTGCTCCACTGCTCCGAGAAGACCTTGAGCAATGAGCCAGTCAACAACGAATTGCCAAACACCCGCGGCATGAAGAGCCCAGCGAGCGGATTGCATTTTCTCCTCAGATCCTTCTGGTAGTATCCCTACGATCTCTACAGGTAGGGAGTAGGCAAGTAAAGTCTGACGAAAATTGTCTAAGAATGAAGTGTTGTGTTCCTCTTCGAGTAGGACGTCATTGGGGAAATCCTTCTTCCAATTATCCAATACTTCGGTAGTTCCTGACCAGTCTATGGCGTTGTACAAGTCCATGACGGTTAGATTACCAGGAGCCATATTAATATCCTGTTGGATTGCGGCTATTGGTAGAGGCTAATTCATGAAGACTCTCTTCGTAGTCAGGCAGATCGGTTAGAACTGCACTGTTGTTCAACCCATGCGTAGCTAACCACAACGCGATAGTTCCTCCTGGTTGGTTCGTTCTCACAGACTGTAGTGTACGATAGACAGGGAAATCATCAAGGAACAGGACCCTGGGGATAACACGACCATCAGCTCCAACCATTGCCCGGTCTGTTCGAGGGTCAACGGCAGTTGTATCCATCAGTCCGTTTAGTTCAGCAGTGATGGTGTTAGTATCAGGGAGCTCCGTTGAGGAGACAACGGCTGTAGTGTCAAAGTCTACAAAAGTAGGCCAACGAGTTCTGGCAGAGGCTTCTATGTTTGGCTGACGGTAGTGAGAGATACCTTCTACCCTCTGTAGAGACTCCATCATATGGACTGGTTCTTTAGGGGTAAATATCCGAGTAGCTCGATGGTTGTCCTTTAGCTCAAGAACCCGTCGAAAGACCTCGGCTGGAATGTCGGTGTCGAGAGCTTCAGCCAGAACCACATGAACTGATTCTTCTTTGTCTTGGTATTTGAACCATCGCTCTCCAACAACAGTTACGAATAGAGGGTCAAAAGACAACCCGATAACCACACGCCGGAAAGGTAGTTCAACCTTACGCATTTTAGGTGAAGGTATTCCGGTCAGATCATAGGTCTTCTCGTCCGCAGGGGAAGGCATAGGGGTTAGCCACATGGACGTGAGTCCTTGTCCTGTTGGGTAAGTGGCTATGTGTTCGTTCATGCTGCCATACCCTCAAATACGTGCGGGGTTCGAACGTGCAGTTTGGACGACCAGGCGGGGTAGGTTCCATGCCCATGTTCCTGACTTGCACCCATCAAGGCCATAGCTAACGCAACCACTACGTCAATCTTCTTGGTTTGAACCAACTTGATGATCCTCCACCCGCGCTCCGTCTGTTTGGCAGATGCCCAGGAGAAATGGGACCGTAGCTCGGCATCATCGGGTAAAGCGAGTCGGTTCTCGGTTAGGGTAGAGTGGAGGGTGTTTGCGGCTGCGGTCATTCGGGTTTGCTGGTTGACCTCGACGAGACGGTGACCGTGGCCGTTGGCCCGGAGACGTTGGGTCAGTGTGATGGCTTGGTATGGGTCGTACCATAGTCCCGCTACTGGTGAGTGGTTGAAAACATGGTCAAGTACTGGTTCTACTTGAGTTACAAGGTCAACTGGCGGTTGCCAGATACGATATCCCCAAACGGTCCAACTGTCAAAGGTGTCATCCGGGGCTACTCCGACCAGGGCGCATGTGTCTCGTTTGGTAGCGACGTCCAGTCCGAGATAGACAACGGGGTCGTCGTAACGAACTGGTTTTGGGGTATTGAATTGTTCATAGGCAGGCTCACTACCCTCCTCTACAGGAGGCTTTGTTATCTCAAACTCGCTGGGTAGTTGAGTCATGCTACGAGTAGCTTCCTGTTGAAGTTAGGGTTGGTCTGGGCCAGGAAGTCGTGGTAGGCCCGGCCCTGTCCGAGAACCTTCGGGACCTCTTCGCGCTCGATTGCCTCGAAGTGGAAGTCGTGCAGTCCGTTGGTTCTTGACCCAAGGTTGACGTGATGGTCTGCCAGGATGTGGTCGGTCAGTACCCCGCTATACCATCGTCCGTTTACCCATACACGCCACCATAGAGTCCCGGTCAGAATACGTGACCCTGAGTAACTTGTTCGTTCCAATCGTTCCAGTCTGAAGACCTGCGCTGGTAGTTGTTCAAGTCCTTCTGCCTGACCGGTTATGTGATAGAATTGACCCAACTCCAGTTGTCCCTCACGCGTCGGAGACACGCGACGGGTAGTGTGGACTGAACGACTGTTCCGGTAAGACTCAGTTGGTGCCGTCACTACGCTCATTGCCTACCCTCGTTCGCGAGCTGCCCCGGTCTTGTGACGAACACTACCGTCATGTCCGTATACGATACCATCACGTTTGACTCCTACGATGTCGTCCGTGGACCGCCGCCGCGCTCGCATCCATCGCATTCGCGTCCTCTCCGCATGGGCCGGGTCAATGACCCACCGAAACCCTCTCGGCAAGTTCACATTCTCCTCCCTCACCGCCTGCACATGCCCCTGCTTCACTCCCTCTTTCAACCACTCGACACTTATTCCCGTGTGCTTCGCAAACTCGGCAATGCTCAAGAAGCGTCTTGACCCCCGGTCCTCTCTGGACTCTCCCCTCGTAATAGTTCTCGGAATAGGGTCCCCACTTTTAGCATTACTAAACCGATGCCAGGCCAGTGTGGGGGCGATGACTTGGTGGAAGGGGGCCATCCTTAGTTCGTTCGTTCGTTCATGATACTACTTGGTATCACTTGGTATCACTTCGTATGACTTGATACTACTTGTTACTACTTGGTAGTACTTGTTACTACTTGGTATCACATAGTATTGATACGAAGTAGTACTAAGTGGTAATGATACTACTTGGTATTTGGTATCAAGTGGTACTGATACTATGTGGTAATTGGTATCATATGGTATTGATACTATGTGGTGATATATGGTGATAAGACTATGTGGTGCTACTTACTATAAGACTGTCCTACGTTGTACCCCAATGTACGGTATACAATAGTCAAGATAATTGGGGTTGTCAACATAGTTCAGACGCGGAAATTGGAGGTTTCGGCAGGTAGTTTGGAGGGTTCAAAATTGGTTACAACGGTACCCTGGAAACAGCTGAAAACCCTGGGACCCGGTTAGCTGGTGGAACCAAGGGGAAATATTGCTTGTTAGTTACTGGTGCCGGTTGTATCTTGGAGGTCCATATTGCTTGTATAATGTAAGGAACACCAACCCAACCATAGGAGCGTGCAACATGTTTCGAATGAGCGAGCGTGGAAGGTGCAGCGTGGACTACTGTGGCGTAACTGACCAGCCAGTACCCGGTAGGGTAACATCCACCATCAGAGATTGCCCGGCAGTCCAAGATGATGGTCACGAGATTGATTTTACCCTACAGAAGGATAGTGACGGTAGGACCCGGCAGTATTGCAGTCGTCACTACATGCAGATTAAACGGCATGGAAAACTAACGCCAGAGTCTGAACGTAGGTCACGGACAACCGGAGAGAAACCGGCAGAGAATGCACCAACCAACCAACCTTTGCCGTCAGTACCGTTGCCGAAGTTTTCGGATTCTGAACCAACCCCGGCACCATCAGTACCAACTCCGGCACCAGCACCAACACCAGCACCAGACGTGACCGATTTAATCGATGATAAGACCCAACGGTTGCTTGATATGCTGAAGGAAATTGTAGGATCAGACGACCGTATTGACGGGCTGGTGGCTGACGTCAATCAGATCAGAGTAACTAACGGAATCCGTGATAAGTCACTAAGGGAATTGACGACAGAAATCACGGACCTTAAGAGTCGCCAAGGTGGTAGTCACACAATCAAGATTGTTGAACGTGACCGTACACGAGAAACAGAAGTAGAAGGTCCGCTTCACCCTATGGTGGACAAGGTTACATCAGTACTGGCTCAAACGGCTCGTTGCATGCATGTATGGCTTCACGGTGAATCACAGTGTGGCAAAACAACGTTAGCTCTACAGGTTGGTAAAATCTTAAACCGTGAGTTGGAGGTTATGGGAAAAATCAGTCACGAGTCTTCATTGTCTGGTTATGTCGCCAACCTTACAACCGGAGAGTATTTGGAAACGCCATTTTATAAAGCGGTTAAGTATGGCAAACTCCTATTGTGGGATGATGCCGATAGGTCGAACCCGGTTGCGTTGGCGTGGGCAAATATGGGAATCGCTAACGGTCTGGTGACGTTTGCCTCCGGTGAGACCGTAGAGGTGCACCCAAATTTTCGTTTGATCTTAACAGCCAATACAACCGGTCACGGTAGGTCAACAACAGAAGTTGCAGAGTTTCAAAGCATCAGCACCCGGAAGCGATTCATTTTCTTGCATATGACATATAACGAAGATTTGGAGAGGTCATTAGTTGGCAACGACATCGTTGCTGTTGACTGGGTCAAACGTTGTCACCAGATCCGAAAAGCTATGGCATCGACTGGTGTTCAACTACTGACGACGACGTCAGACATCTTGAACGGTCTGGTATTGCTCAAAATGGGTTGGAGTGAATCGGACGTGCTGAACGCTACAATATTTCAGGACATTGAATCGAGCCAACGTAACAAAGTTTTAGACGCTGCAAACAACGGAGGCTTTTAGCATGTCTACCCCGACTCCTTTCTTTGCTGATTACAAAAAAATCACGGCAAAATTTATCGGCAAATGTTCGTTGTGTGAAGAGACCCACCTTGTTGGTGCCAAAGTTTATTGGAATAAGAAAAAACCCAAAGGCAGAAAAATTTTGTGTATTGCATGTTACTACGGTAACGGTTCAGCACCAGAGCCAACACCGAAGCCGATTCCCGAGCCAACACCAGAGCCAACACCAGAGCCACCACCACCAGCCAAACCAACACCAGACATGCCGAGAATATTCCTACAGACTTGGACGTCGTTCGATGCGTTCGTTGACTACGTTGCAACGACTCCAAGTTATAAGCATTGGAGCAAGCGAGGCAGAGCGAGGCGAGACGGTAAAGATGAATTCAACGACTTCACCGGTTGGAGCGAATCGCTGGTGTTGGCAAGGTCTGGTTGGCCAGCTGGGCTTAAAGATGTTTCCGGCGAGGTCGCCAAGATTTTAGGTAGCAAGCATTCTAACAAACGGGTTGACGGTTTCGACGTTGGCGTCGTTGGATTGTTTCCCGAGGTTGGTGCGGTATTAACCGGATCACCAATGTGCCACGTCACAATCGCTGACGGTCACGAGATGGTTAGCAAGGTTGTCAGATTGACCGTTGACCTTTGTACCAATGCTTACACGACAAGCTACATGATGAAACTCTATGGGGCGGCACTATGCATACTGATTCAAACAATGGAGAGGTCTGGCGACTCTGTGGAAGTTGTAGGAGCATTCGACGTCGAATCAATCAAGCACATTGGTTACACACTGTGTCAACGGATTAGACTCAAAGATGCTGGTCAACCGTTAGACATGGATAGGTTAGCTTTCATGTTGGGCCACCCGGCAAGCCTTCGCCGGTTGGCTCTGCATGCAATCGAGACAACGGAGTGGTCTTACCTTGCCGGGTTCGAGTCTGGTCACGGCAGAGCAACGTTTGTCCCGTCACCAGCTGACGGTATAGTGATTAGAGGTTGTTACCATCACGAAATCGAAACGACATTGAAAAAAGTTGAAAACCAATACAACGAACAAACGGTAGGAGGTTGACTCGTGACAGAGACAACACCAGCACCAGCACCAACGGCAAACGAAACAACCGGAGAGTATTTAACCGAGTATAAAATCCGGCTTGAAAAGGTCGGAACGGTAGAAGGGTTCAACGGGGAGTTTTTAACTGCCGGAGATTTAGAGCCTCTGTGTCGTCGAATGATTGGAGATTGTGACCGTGAGTATTTGATCGCTGTTGCATTAGGCCCCGATGCTAAACCGGTTGCAGTTCACACTGTATCGATTGGAACACTGACGGCAGCATTAGGACATCCAAGGGAAACGTTCAAATTTTGCATCCATACTTCAGCACATGCTGTTGTGTTGGCACACAATCACCCATCACCAGACGTCACACCATCTGGTGCCGATCTTAGTGTGACCAAACGAATGATTAAAGCCGGTAAGCTAATCGGTATACCTTTACTGGGTTCATTAATCATTGGAAGAGACGGTAACTGGTCTGATGTTTTTGACCACCTCCAAAGCAAGCCTAAACCACCACCAACCCAACCAGACCAACCAGAGCCGTCAG
>VTLG01013581.1_pt1 | contig 13415 bp, 16 predicted proteins | sample 4694571 | NCBI WGS metagenome assembly VTLG01 (sample SAMN12604809, study PRJNA352737) | marine metagenome | biome: ENVO:00000447; feature: ENVO:00000209|ENVO:00000569|ENVO:01000036; material: ENVO:00002151; isolation source: viral sequences binned using virsorter ...
GAGATGAAGTACTTAAAGTATTAGATTCACCTATGGGTTCCGCTGACAAACATGAAGGTGTAGTAATCAGGGATAAAAGTATAGCTAATGTTCCTTTTAAAATCACTGGAAAATTTATATTAGGAGGTATGACCTCAGACTTTTAAAAAATAAAAAATGGACATTAAAAAAAGAATTCAAGAATTATCATTAGACCAAAAAGCTAAATTATATTTTATGGGTCTAGTTAGACAAGGTAAAATTGATAGATTACCTGAAGACCCTAAAGCGGCTTACGTTAGTATGATGATGGATAAAGATGACTATGGTCGTAGTATTTCTGGTAAAGATAAAAGAACTTTTATGGAACCAGAAGATTCAATGCCCGCAGCAAGAGCTAGAAAATTAGCAGGCATGGAAGATGACGAAATGGAAACTAGATATGATTATGATGATCCTATATTTGAAAACTACAATAAACAATCACTTCTTAAAGCATTAGGAAGTGCAGATGATGCTATAATTCAAACACATGTTTCACCAGATCCTTTAGGTAGAGGCTATGAAAAAGGCGCAGGACCAGACGGTGACTTTGGTTATGGTGATTATAGGCTTGATGGTCAAGAATATTTAATTTATAATCCAAATTCTAATAATAAGGATAGCGCTGCTATGTGGAATAGTAATGATTATGTAGTGGCTTTAGATAAAGATGGAGAGAAATATAAAATAGCATACTCTGATATAATGAGAATAAATTCATCTATCAATGAAGGAGACACTTACGAAAAAATGGCTGCTAAAGGTAAAAAAGCAGGTAACCTAAAACAAGGTACAGTTAGAAAAAGACTTAGAATTAAAGACGGAGAAAAAATTCCTTTAGCAAGAATAAATAAAGCGATATCTGGTCTTAAAAAAAGAAAAAGTCTAAGTGATAAAGATAAAAAATACCTTAAAGCACTTAATTTAGCTAAAACATTAAAAACAACTACTAATATTAAAGAAATAGCCACTGAATTAGGATATTTAAATGAAGAGGTTAAAACTACTTTAAAAGATTTAACATTTAATATGGTTGTTAATACTTTTAGTGATAATTATAAAGATGTTCAATTTACTCGTAAACAACCAGATGGAAAAGATGGACCATATTATAGAGATGCTATAAATTTCCCAAACGCAGATGATACTTCAACTAAAATAGGGGATATGAGTGCTTTTAAAGATTGGAAAGATAAAACAATGAAAAAGTTTGGAAATGTTTCTATTAAATTAGACCCAAAAGAAGATATATGGTTTAATAAAGTAAAAATAATTGATAAAAAATTTAGTGATGCAGAAGCTGGATTCGTAAAAAGTAAACAAGATTTTATAGATAAAGAAAGAGAATTAGGTAGATCAATAGATTAAAGTTATGTTAAAAAAAGAATTTAAAAAAAAAGATGTACAAAGAGCTCGTAATTTAATTATGGGCAATTCTGGTGCTTCAACTAACACACAAATAGGTTACAATAAAAAAATAAAAGACCATAAAGAGGGAGACATTTGGACAGAAGGTAAAAAAACATGGACTATTAAAAACGGTATAAAACAAACAGTATCTAAATTAGATGTAATTAAAAAAGAGGTACATATACCCTTAAGTTGTCCATGTTGTAATAAAATAATGAAACATAGACTAGATAAACATAATTATAAAATTCATAAGAAATGTTTTGATTGTGTTATTGAATTTGAAGGAAAATTAAAACATGTACCTGGAAGATATGAAAAATATTTAAAAGAATTAAAATTAAAAAATAATCTTACATCATTAGATGAATTAGAATCATATTTATTAGATGCGGTAAATACTTCAAATTCGGGATATGTATCAGAAGATGGTGTTGTTGAAAGATGGGTAGGAGGAATTGACAATGAAAAATGGACTAAGGATATTAAAAAATACTCATCTAAAACAAGAGAAAAATTAGAAAAAGAATTAAATGACGAAGAAGGAACTAAGAGAACTAATTAAATCAGTAATAAAAGAATATACTGGTACTGGTGCTATGGCAGCTTCTGGACCCGTTTCTCATTCTGGTAATAATGTTACTTCTCCTAGACCTTTTCATAATGATGAAGAAGAGTTAGACAATTACACTAAAAAAAATGTATATGGTGGTGACGGAAGACACTATAAAAATGAACCAGCTACGCCAAGTTATCCTAATAGAATGAAATTTCCTAAATTTTAAAAAATGAAAAAAAAAGATATAATAAATTTAGTTAAAGAATCAGTAAAAGAAATGAGATCATTTTATGGTGTTCATGATACTTACGGAGCTAGTCCTCGTCAAACAAGAAATTTAAGTGGATATCCGGGCGTAATGGAAGAAGAAACTTTCAATGCAAAAGATGAATATGAAGACTTAGACACATCAGAAAGAGAACAAGTAATTGCAATTGCTGGTGGAAGAGAAGAGGACGAAGCAGTTATGGATTATGAGGATTTAAAAGCTAAATATGGTGGTTTTGACGATGCTATAAAAGATTATGTAATGGAAAACTTAAAAGAATTTACTGATTATGGTGGGGAAGGAAGATACCCTAAAAAAGAAGACCCAGGTGATATGTTCCAACAAAAGGAAGTAGAAGATTTATTTCCTCATGGTATGGCTTCTAGAAGCGATAAAGCATTTCTTAAAAGAGTAGAAAAACACGCCGAATGGACTGAAGAATCTGGTATGAATAATACTTTTGTTCATATGCAATATCATGAAACAAAAGGTTTAGAAGATGAGTATTTTATTTACCAAACACAACATTATAATAGTAATTATGGTGATAATGACTATAGAAACCCTAAATTTACAATGTTAAGTATTACAAAAAACAAGGGCACTAAAAAAGAAGAAGATTTAGGTTCATATATTGTTGACACTAATGCTTACATAAGAGATTTAAATAAGTTTGATGAACAGGGTAACTTAGGAAAAAGAGTAATGGAATCACCTATGTTTAGAACAGGGATTAAAATGGATATGGCTCCTGAAGTAATGGCCCCAAGAATTAAAAAAGTGTTTAATTTAGTAAATGGAGCTAAACATCCAGTAAGAACACCAGAATGGCATAAAAATAGATTTAAAAACAAATATAGAGATGAATCTGGTCGACCAATTCCATTTCCAGAAACCCTAAAAGGTATAACTAAAAACCAAGCATTAGCAATGAATAAATACGCAAACGACATGAAAAATATGATAAAAGAAAAAAATTACTATGGTAAAGGAGCTAAGGACGATATGATGAAAGATCCAGCTTTTGGAGCACTAACTGGTGATGCTAAAGCATCAGCACTAGATGATTTAGTAAAAGGAAATATGGTAAATTTAGAAGCATTAGAACTTACAAACGATGTAGGTAAAGATGATTATATTGATGATGAAGGCAGAATGGCAAAATCTCAACTTTATAAAATGGGTAAATATGCTGTTAAACTTCATAGAATGTTAGATGACATGGAACAATTACCAGCATGGTTACAAGCTAAAATTACAAAAGCGTCTGATTATATGTCTATGGTTTACCATTATTTAGACTATGAATTTGCAAGACGTGATGGTAATTTAATGGAAGAAGTAGATAAGTATAAAGAAGAAATGCTAAAAGAACTTACAGAAGAACCAAACGAAGGAAATGCCTTTGCAGTTGCAAGATTAAAAGCAATTAAAAATTTAGAAGATAAAAAAGCAAAGGGCGAAAAAATTAAACCAGAAGATAAGGAATTTACAGCCCCAAATGGTGAAAAAAAGCCCCTTACTAATGTAAGTGACGACGATATAAAAGCAGCAAAAGAAATATAATGAAACAACTTAGAAAACATATTAGAGAAGAAATTTCTAGATTAATGGCAGAAGAAAAATACGCTGCTCCACAAGAAATTACAGATGCTTTAAAAATGGTACTTAAATTAGACCCGTTAGTAAGATATGTTGACACTTTAAAAGCAGCTAATACTCTTCCTCCATCATATGAAGTAAGACTATTAAATGGTACTTCATTTATGATATATTATGAAGACTTTGGATTAATGATAAAAATAGGAACTAAGGATTATTATTTAGATGATGCTAAAGAACTCTTAATGGCTAAAAAACATATAAATAAATTACTTACAGACCCACAAATGAAAAACCCAGGAGAAGAAACAACAGACACACCTGAAGAAACTCCAGTAGATGAACCAGCTGAAGAACCAACTGAAGAGCCAGCTGAAGAACCAGAGGCATAATGGACTTAAAAGAAGCATTAAAGAAAATATATGAGGTAGCTAAAAAGAAGTATCAGTTTGAAAATACTCCTAAACTTATTTTACGTCATAACCAAGCTAATGCAGACAATATATTAGGCCAAACAGCATATTATAGCCCATCAGATATGTCTATTGTATTATTTATTACAGATAGACATCCAAAAGACATTTGTAGATCTTTTTCTCATGAATTAGTTCATCATCACCAAAATGAAAGAGGTGATTTAGAAATGGGAGATTCTTCTTCCCCTACGTATGCTCAAGATGATAAACATATGAGAAGAATGGAAATGGAAGCATATTTAAAAGGTAATATGTTATTTAGAGACTGGGAAGACTGGTATAAAAATTATAGAAAAACAAACCAAAAATAAAACGTTATGTTAGATAAATTATTTGGCGGTGGAGCCGCAGACTTAGTAAAAAATGTAGGAGGTGTAATAGATAACCTACATACATCAAAAGAAGAAAAACTTGCTGCAGAGCAAAAGATTAAAGAATTAATTGCTAACTACGAAATTGAAATGGAAAAAAACATTACAGATCGTTGGAAAGCAGACATGAATAGTGATTCATGGTTATCAAAAAATATAAGACCATTAGTATTAGCATTTTTAGTGGTTTGTACAGTTTTAATGATATTTATTGATGCAGGTTCTATTAACTTTGTAGTAGAACAAAAGTGGACAGATTTATTGCAATTAGTATTAATAACAGTAATCGGTGCTTACTTTGGTGGTAGGTCATTCGAAAAAGCTAAAAAAATTAAATAATTATGAAAAGATTTATTTGTGATTTAGTATATGCACTAACATTTAGAAATTTATGTATTGGTTGGTGTAATTCAAAACTAAAATGCGATTGCGATTGTGATTGCTAAAAACATTTAGTCCGATTCATAGCCGGACGATTTAAAAAATTAAGAAAGGAGCTGTGGCCCAATCATTTGGATTGGGTCACTTTTTTTTGTACATTAACTAAAAATAAAAATTAAAAATGACTAAAGTAGTAATTGTAGGAGCAGGAGTTGCAGGCATAAATGCAGCTACAAAATTAGTAGATAATAATTTTAAAGGTAATATTGTTATTATTGATATGGGTAAAAATCCATATGATAGATTACCTGAAGAAGTAATGACAGGTATGTTAGGTGCTGGAGGTTGGTCTGATGGTAAATTAACTTACCATACTTCAATAGGTGGCCAATTATCTAAATACTGTGGAGATGAAAAGGCAATGGAATTAATGGATCAAGTTATTAATAATTTTAAAAGATTCCACCCTAAACCAGAAGAAGTACAATGTTCAAACCCAGTTGCGGAACCAGATTTTATTAAACCTTACTTTGGGTTAAGATTATTCCCAGTATGGCATGTTGGTACAGATTATTTACATGAGATTGGTAAAAATTGGTATAATTACTTAAAGGATAATGGTGTTAAATTTAGATGGGAAGAAAAGGTAACTAATATCGATTTTAATAAACAAGAAGTTTACACAGACATTTCACAATTTAACTATGACCAACTTATATTTGGTGTAGGTAAATCAGGAATTGATTTTGGTAAAGCGTTAGCAGAAAAATATGAATTACCTACAGAACCTAAATCAGTACAAATTGGAGTACGTTTTGAGGCACCACAAAAACACTTTCAAAAATTAATTGATGTGTCTTATGATTTTAAATTATATAGAAAATATGATGATAAAGGTGTATCATTAAGATCATTTTGTACTAATAATAATGCAGCTTATGTAGCTGCTGAACACACTTATGGAGACATAAGTTATAATGGTCATGCTAAAAAAGACCCATCATACAGAAATGACATGACTAATTTTGGTATTTTAATGGAAATTAGAAACATTGATAAACCATTTGACTGGTCAAGAGCAGCAGTAGAAAAATTACAACATGAAGGTGTAGGAATGTTTTATTCACCATCACATAGAGTACCTTCAAAAACATCAGAAGGTGATTATGTAAAAACACACGTTGTAAATAGTATGGATCCATTATGGGAAGCTATTGGTGATTATGCTTCATATATTCACGACTTTATTGAAGATATGGAAAAAGTATTCCCAACATTAGGTAAAGATTGGGGTATTTACATGCCTGAAGTAAAATATTTATCACCAGAACCATTAGTTAATTACGAAGATTTAAGTCTTACTAGGTTTCCTAATGTACATTTTGTAGGTGATGCTTTAAGTGCAAGAGGTATCACAGTATCAGGAGCTCAAGGTACATATGTTGCTGAAGCATTATTAATAGATGAAGATCATAAAGAAAAAATAAAAAAATATCCAGACTTTGTAGAAAATATAGAATTTTAAATTATGAATGAACAACAAAAAAGATATAAGGAGATTCAAAGTTCTCTTAACCCAAAAACTAAAGTAAGAAAGTGTTATAAAATTGAAGAAGACGGAACAAAAACAACAGTGCGTGTTTTAGATTTTGGTAATAGAGCAGTATTACATAGTGATGATGGTCCCGCTTTAATTAATAGAGAACAAAAAAGAAAAGAATACTATTTAAATGGTATTGAGTATGATTTCGAAACATGGAATGAAATACAAAAAGGTAAAGAGGGTTTACCTTGGTATAAAAACCCTGCATTTAAAGGAACAGTAAGATTTTAATATGAAAATAGGTTTTTGTGGAACAATGAGTGTAGGAAAAACTACACTAGTAAATGCTTTAAAAGAGTTACCTGAATTTAAAGACTATACATTTAGAACAGAACGTTCAAAACATTTAATGGATTTAGGAATACCATTAAATACAGATAGTACTTTAAAGGGACAATTAGTTTTTGCTTCTGAAAGAGCAGCTGAATTAATGCAAGAAAAAATTATAACGGATAGAACAGTTATTGATGTTATGGCTTTTTGTGATTTATCTACATCTATGGAGGAACACGAAAAACATTATTTAAATGCTACTTTATACTACTTAATAAAGGAGTATGACATTTTATTTTATGTTAGTCCTGAAGGAGTAGAAATAGAAGATAATGGAGTTAGAGAAACAGATGCTGAGTATAGAAATGCAATTGATGAAAAAATAAAGTCACTTACACAAATGTTTAGAACTCATACTTTTACAATTAAGGGTACTGTAGAAGAACGTATAGAACAAGTTAAAACTACTATAGCTCAATACGTATGGCCAGAAGAATTCTTTTAATTTCATGGCAAATACTAATATAAAACAAATCATAAAACAGGAGTACATTAAATGTGCTAAGGACCCTGTATATTTTATGAAAAAATATTGTTATATTCAACACCCAACTAGAGGTAGAATACAATTTAATTTATTTCCATTTCAAGAAAAAGTACTTACTTTATTAAATAAAAATGATAGAAATATCATCTTAAAATCTAGACAATTAGGTATTTCAACTTTATCTGCGGGTATTTCTTTATGGATGATGGTATTTCAAAAAGATAAAAACGTATTAGTAGTTGCAACTAAACAAGATACAGCAAAAAACTTAGTAACAAAGGTAAAATACATGTATGATAATTTACCCTCTTGGTTACAAATTGGGTTTGTTGAAAAAAATAAATTAGCACTACGGTTAAAAAATGGCTCCCAAATTAAAGCAGTATCAGCAGCAAGTGATGCTGGTAGATCAGAAGCAATTTCTTTATTAATTATAGATGAGGCTGCCTTTATTGAAGAAAATAGAATAGAAGATATTTGGGCATCATCACAACAAACACTTTCAACTGGTGGTAGAGCAATTGTATTATCTACACCAAATGGTACAGGTAACTTTTTTCATAGAATGTGGGTTAAAGCCCAAGAAAACCAAAATGGATTTATTCCTATAAAATTACCATGGACAGTACATCCTGAAAGAAACCAACAATGGAGAGACCAACAAGATGCAGAATTAGGAGGAAGAATGGCAGCACAAGAATGTGATTGTGATTTTACAACTTCTGGTAATACTGTATTTGATCCCGAACTTTTATCTTACTATGAAAAAACATTTTTATGTGAACCTGTAGAAAAAAGAGGTATAGAAGGAGGATTACATATTTGGGAATATCCAGATTATACAAGAAAATATATGATTGTAGCGGATGTAGCTAGAGGTGATTCTAAAGACTACTCTGCATTTCATATTATTGATATTGAAGAAGCTAAACAAATTGGTGAATTTAAAGGACAAATAGGCACTAAGGAGTATGGCCATATGTTAGTAGCTATAGCTACAGAATATAATAATGCTTTATTAGTAATTGAAAATGCTAATATAGGATGGAATACTATTCAAATAGTAATAGATAAAGGCTATGATAATTTATATTATTCACCTAAAGGTGATGCCGCAACGAGTGCAGAAGCTTTTTTAGCGAAAGGATATGATGTAACAGATACATCTAAAATGGTACCTGGTTTTACTATGTCTATGAAAACAAGACCCTTAACTATAGGTAAATTAGATGCTTATATGAGAGAAAAATCAGTAATAATTCAGGGAAAAAGAACATTAGAAGAATTAAGAACTTTTATTTGGAAAAGTGGAAGAGCAGAAGCCCAAATAGGATATAATGATGATTTAGTTATGTCTTTAGCAACAGGGTGTTATGTAAGAGATACAGCTCTTAAATTTGCACAACAAGGAATAGATTTAACAAGAGCTACATTAAAAAACTTAGGAAAAAATACCCCAGGTATTTATACACAAGGGGGTGTAAGTAAAAAACAAGCAGGATGGACCCAAGACTTAGGAAATCATGGTACGGAAGATTTGACTTGGCTCCTCTAATATATTTATAACAAACAACTAAATAATGGCAGATACTAGTTTATTTTCAAGATTACAACGATTATTTTCAAGTGATGTAATCATAAGAAACGTAGGAGGAAAGAGACTCAAAGTAATGGATACAGGTAGGATCCAAAAATATGGAAACCTAGCTACAAACTCACTTTATGATAGATTTACACGTCTACATAGACCTGTAGGATCTTCATTACAATATAACCCAACACTTAATTATCAGTCAATGCGACTACAGCTTTATAGTGATTATGAAGCTATGGATCATGATCCAATTATTGCAGCTGCACTTGATATTATTTCTGACGAAACAACTTCAAGAAATGAATACGGACAAGTATTAAATATTAATTCCCAAGATGAAAATATTAGAAAAGTACTTCATAATTTATTTTATGATGTTTTAAATGTAGAATTTAATTTATCTACTTGGGTTAGAAATATGTGTAAATATGGTGATTTTTATCTTAAATTAGAAGTATCTGAAAAATTTGGTGTATATAATGTTATACCTTTATCTGTTTATGAAGTAGTAAGGGAAGAAGGAACTGATCCAGAAAATCCTTCTTACACTCGTTTTACAATGGATCCAAATGGTTTAGCTAGTGGTGCTACTAATACAATTAGACGAGACCAATTCCAATTAGAAAATTATGAAGTTGCACATTTTAGATTACTTACAGATTCTAATTATCTTCCTTATGGTAGAGCTTACTTAGAACCAGCTCGTAAAGTATTTAAACAATTAATGTTAATGGAAGATGCTATGTTAATTCATAGGATAATGAGAGCACCTGAAAAAAGAACATTTTATATTAATGTAGGGGCTATACCACCAGAACAAGTAGAACAGTTTATGAATGAAACTGTTAACAAAATGAAAAAAACACCTTACATAGATCAAAATACAGGTGATTATAACTTAAAGTATAATATGCAAAACATTACTGAAGACTTTTATATACCAGTTAGAGGTAATGATAATGCAACTCGTATTGAAACTACTAAAGGTTTAGATTATGATGGTACTGGTGATATTGAGTATTTAAAAAATAAAATGATGGCTGCTCTTAAAATACCTAAACCATTTTTAGGATATGAAGAAGGAGTAGAAGGAAAATCAACATTAGCAGGTATGGATGTTAGATTTGCTCGTACTGTAGAACGTGTTCAAAGAATTATAGAATCAGAATTAACTAAAATTGCATTAGTACATTTATACTCACAAGGATTTAATGATGAGCAATTAGTTGACTTTTCTTTAGAATTAACTACACCATCTGTAATTTATGAACAAGAAAAAGTAGAACTATTTACTGCTAAGACTACTGTAGCAGGAGATATGTTAGATAAAGGTTTATTTTCAAAAGATTGGGTTTACGAAAATGTATATGGTTTATCTCCTGATCAATATAATGATGAAAAAGATCAACAAGTTGAGGATGCTTTTCACAAATTTAGAATGGCACAAATTGAAAATGAAGGAAATGACCCAACAGAATCTGGTATGTCATATGGTACTCCTCATGATCTAGCTTCATTATATGGTAATAAAAGAGATAAAGCAGTAGGCCCTGCTCAGGTACCAACAGGATATGATGAAAAAGAACCAGGTAGACCAGTAGAAAAACCAACTACATATGGTTCTGATAAAAGTAATTTTAGTAGAGACCCATTAGGTAAAGGAGGACAATCAGCTCCAAAACCAGAAAGACCAACAGATACTAATAAAGTTTCTACATTTGAAGCTGCTAGTCTTAAAAAGTCTCTTCAAAAAATTCGTAATAAGAAAAAAATCTTAAACGAAATAGATGAAGATGGACTTTTATCTGAAAAAAACATCAAGTCTTAGGAAGGAGTCTATATTTATATACAGATAAATTGCAATTTATAATGAAAGTAAAACATTCTAAGTACAAGAATACTGGAATCTTATTCGAACTCCTTACAAGGCAATTAACAGCAGATACTATTGCTGGTAATAATCCAAGGTCCTTATCAATTATTAAAAAATATTTTAGTGGTGATTCTGCTTTATTAAAAGAATATAAAATTTACCACACATTTGTAGGTAAAAAATTTAAGGAAGAAGGAAAAGCTACAATGTTAATAAATACATTAATAGAAGCGCATGGAAAATTAAACAAGAGCCAGTTAAGAAGAGAAAAATATAATTTAATTAAAGAAATTAAAGATACCTATGATATAAATAATTTCTTTAAAGCTAAAATCTCAAATTATAAAGTAATGGCATCTATTTTTAATTTACTTGAAAATAAAAATGCCTCACCTTTATCAATAGTAGATTCAAAAGTAACACTACTTGAACATATTACAGGTACAACATTAGAAAATAAACCTAAAAAAGATGTTGTAATGGAAGATTATGTTAAATATGATAAAGATACTAGATTACTTACTTATAAAGTTTTACTTGAAAAATTCAATGACAAGTATAGTGGTTTAGGAGAAAACCAAAAAAACTTATTAAAAGAATATGTTAATAGCGTTACTAATAGTCCTGCTCTTAAGTCTTTTATCAATAAAGAAATTAAGACGGTTAAAAATACAATTACTGGATATTCTAAAAAAGTAGAGGACAAAGCAGTAGTTGTAAAATTAACAGAAACAAGAGATATGATTAAACCATTATGTAAAAAGTCATCAGTTAATGATGACAACGTTATTAACTTGCTTAACTATTATGAATTAGTAAACGAGTTAAAAACGATTCATGGTTAGTCTTATTGACATATATAATATAAAAGAATCTACTTTTAGTGAATTAAAAAAAGATAGAGATCCTGCTAGGGGAAATAAAGCTAAAAATAGAGAAAAAGATTATGAATTAGTTAGTGGAGAACCAGATCCTGTAACAGGAAAAATATCTTCTAAAGTAGTTCGTAAAGTTTCTGCACCTAATATGCTCGCAGATTTAGAAGCAGAAGTTCAGGATTTTAAAAAATTAACGGATGCTAATCCAAATGATATAGTATTATATAATATATTTGTAGATTTAAAAGATTTATATAATAAATTTAGAACACACGTAAGAAAAAATTATAATGAGTAAAGATACTAGATTTTCAATCCATGACTGGCAAGCTAAACAACGTTTAAAAGAACAAGAACGTCCATTTTTTGCTAACCAAAAATATTATGATTTACTAAATGATTTAAGAGATGAAGGTAATTTACATAGATATGGTATTGTTAGATTACAACTAAAATTTGGTTTAAGTGAAAAAGAAGCACAAGAAATATATGGTGAATATATAGAAGATCTTAAAGCAGAACAAGAACCAGCAGCTGATTTTTATTTAAAAGATTTAAATGAAGCAAAAAACACCGAATTATCTAGAATGGTAAATCGTTTTATTCAATCGATGGTTAAAAAATTTGGCCCTAATTATTCAGAACAAGATGCTGTATTTGCTATTATGGCTACTTTAAAACAAAAAGGTTTTGATGGTGTGAATGAACACCATGCTGGTGATTACAATCCAGGCTTTTTAAAACAATCTGTAAATACATTTTTAGATAAATTAAAGAAAAAAACAAAAGAAGGTAAAGATTATAAAACAGTAGAAAAAATAATGGAAAAATATTTTTCTGCTAAAAAGAAAAACGAAAACGTAACAAGTACAGGAGCTTCATTTTCAGGTACAGGTATGGGACATTTTGGTAACACTACAAAGAAAAAAAGAAAATAATATGCTATTAACAGAATACAGACCATTTCACGTAGATAGACAGTTAGCAGAAGCTACACTAAAAGAAAATAGACCCTTAGTAGTTAAAGGTGTTATTCAAAGGGCAGAAGCTAAAAACCAAAATGGTAGAATATACCCAAGAGAAATATTAGAAAGAGAAATTAATAAATACATTGAAGGTCCCGTTAGAGAAAAAAGAGCATTAGGTGAATTAGATCACCCAGAATCTTCTGTAATTAATTTACAAAACGTATCTCATAATGTTACAAAAATAAGAATGACAGGTGATGATGTTTATGGTGAAGTAGAAATATTACCCACACCAGCTGGAAAAATATTACAAGCATTATTTGCTTCAGGTATTACAGTTGGTATTTCTTCAAGAGGTATGGGTTCTGTAAAAGAAGGATCAGGTGGTACAGTAGAGGTACAAGATGATTTTGAATTACTTTGTTTTGATTTTGTTTCTACTCCTTCAACACATGGTGCATTTATGACTCCAGTAGGTAGAGCATTACAAGAGGGAGTAAACCCAATTCAAGAATATAAATATACAAATGTAAATAACATAATCCGCGATATTATATGTGATAATACAGGGGTTTGTAAGTGTTAGTTGTG
>VTLG01001345.1_pt1 | contig 13414 bp, 22 predicted proteins | sample 4694571 | NCBI WGS metagenome assembly VTLG01 (sample SAMN12604809, study PRJNA352737) | marine metagenome | biome: ENVO:00000447; feature: ENVO:00000209|ENVO:00000569|ENVO:01000036; material: ENVO:00002151; isolation source: viral sequences binned using virsorter ...
GGTAATCCAGTTAAAGAACCAGGATTTATTGAAAGACAATTTAGAAAAATTCCTAGTTTATTAAAAGATATAGCTTTACCTGGTGCACCTGGTTTTAGTAGCAAACCACAAGCAAAACCATTAGGTGATACACCAATGCCTATGAAAATGGCTAGTAATATACAACAAAAAAATCCAATTACTAACTTGACACGTAATGAAGAAGCATTACTATCGCCAACAGAAAAGGTAATAGCAGGGAGAACTTAATGGCTAAAAATGCATTACAAAAAATAGAAGATCACGAAAAGCTTTGTCGGATCATGCAAAAACAAACACATGACAAGATAAATAAGCTTGAACGTCAGATTAACCGCGTAGAAAGCATTTTGTTAGTGTCTACTGGAGCGTTGATATCAGGTATGGCATATGTTATATTTGCATTAATTATTAGATAAAAAATTTTCATGAAACTTTCAAAACATTTTTCTTTAAAAGAGATGACCAAATCGATGACCGCGCAACGTAAGGGCATAGACAATACACCAGGAGCTGGTGAAATTAAAGCTTTAGGTGATTTATGTTATGAGGTGCTCGAACCGCTTCGAGCACACTTTGACAGGCCAGTGACCATTACCAGCGGATACCGGAGCGAAGCGTTGTGTGAAGCAATCGGCAGCAAAAAGACATCGCAGCATGCCAAGGGGCAGGCCGTTGATCTAGAAATTTTTGGAGTGCCCAACATTCAGACAGCTTACTGGCTGCAATCAAACGTAGATTTCGATCAATTGATCATGGAGTACTACGACAAAGACGACCCCGCAGGCGGATGGGTTCACGTAAGTTATCACGAATCAGATTCAAATAGAAAACAAGTATTAACCTTTGACGGAAAAAAATACACCGAGGGCCTACCAGAAATGAAATGGTCTGGCGGAAAAGTAGTAAATTAAAAAATTACAACGCGACACACGTATATATCCTATTATATCCATGACTTTAATTCTTCTCCTAAAACTTCTGATGCTATATTTATTTTTTTGCGTAGAGCTTGCACGATTTTTTCATCCACTGTATCGTCCGCCATTAAATCAACATAAGTTACCGATTTTTTTTGGCCGATCCTGTGTGCTCTGTCTTCTGATTGCAATCTTTTTTCTAAGTCATAACCATTAGAATAATAAATTACGGTATTTGCAGCTGTCAAAGTAATGCCATAGCCGCCCGTAGACGGCGTTCCAACAAGAAATCGACACCTAGGATCACCTTGAAATTTTTTAATATTAGGTTGTCTTTTTTCTTGAGAAGTTAATCCATAATAATCAACAATAGATTCTTGCCCATATTTTTTACTAACAGCTTCTATTATATTGGTAATATCATATTGATAATGAGCCCATATAATTGCTTTACCTTCTATTTCTTCTAAAACATCCATGAGTTCTGTAATTCTATTGTTAGCAATAGATTTAGTAGTTCCATCATCTGCTGTAAAATGACCACAAGTTATTTGTTGTAGTCGCATTAATTGTGTTAATGTATTGACTGTGGTAGATTTTTTACCTTCAAGAATAGCAATAGCTTCTTTTTTCATTTGTTCGTAAAGTTTTTTTTGATCAGGCGACAAGGTAATATGTCTTTTAATAAATATTTTATCAGGCAAATCTAAACAGTCTTCTTTTAATACCCTATAAGAAAAAGGTTTTAATTTATCAGACAGCTCTGGTAAATTTTTAAAACCATTTACTACTTGTATTTGTCTACCGTGCATATGTAATGTTTTCATTTCTGCATATCTATTTCTAAAAGCATAATAAGAAGTAAAATCTAACAACCATGGACTTAAAAATTCACACTGACTGTATAAATCTAAAGGATTTTTTGTAACTGGTGACCCTGTCATTATTCTTCTGTATTTAGCTTCTTTAGATAATGTTAAAATATTTTTAGTTCTTTTTGCTGTGGGTGTTTTAATAGTTGTAGATTCATCAATGGCCATTAAAGTTTCGTGACAATTCATAAATTTAGTTGCAAAAGTTTTACCTTTTTCTGTGCTAAAAGCTTCTACATTCATTATTAAAATATGTAACGATTCTTCAACTTCAAACAAACTTTTTAATTTTTCTTGTTGTTTTTTTGTAATGTTTGATTGCCACAAGATAGTCACATTCTCAATATGACCAGGAAGATGCGCAGGTAACTCATTATTGTACCAAGTACCAACAACACCTTTTGGTGCAACAATTAAGGCTCCGTTAATTTTACCTTTGTCATAAAGCATAGACATATTATCTATTAATACTTTTGTTTTACCGGTGCCCATTTCCATAAAATACGCATACGTTTCATGATTCCATGACTTTTCTAAAGCAGTCATTTGATGCTTGTATGGTGGTGTCTTAAATTTGTAATTCATATTCTTTCTAGTTGACAACATAACAATTCAGACTTATATTGTCAAGTCATGAAAGAACATAAAGTTTATGTAATACAAGAAATTGCTGGTAGTGCCGATGGTAGACCTAAAATAAATATTATGGGTGCAGCTTCTTATTCTACAACCAATGACTTTATTTTTTTATTACCAGAGTTATCACAAATAATTTTTTCGCCTGGACCATTAATTTTTAAACTTAGAAAAGGTTTAAAAAATTTTACTACGGACGATTATTTATTATTAACTGGTGATCCTGCAATTATTGGAGTAGCATGTTCCATAGTTTCTGACATGACTAATGGTAAATACAATTTATTAAAATGGGATAAACAAGAAAGAAAATATTATCCTATTGCTATTAATTTATACGAGAAAGGAGAAATAGATGGCAATTAAACAAACAGTAAAATTCAAAAATGAAATAAATTTTGAAGAAGACCAACAAAATGTTTTAAAAAAAACAACCAGCTTACAATCTTTAGCTGATCAAGTAGAAAGATTAGAGACAATGCAACAACAACTTGAAATACAAGAAGATGCTGTAAAAGAAAAGAAAAAACAAATTGATCACATATCTGGAGAAGTAATTCCAACTATGATGTCTGAGATGGGACTATCACATCTTAAACTAATAGATGGGTCGACAGTAGATGTTAAACCAAATTATAGTGCTAATATTTCTGTAGCAAACAGAGAGAAAGCATTTCAATGGCTTCGTGAAAATGGCTTGGGTGATATAATCAAAAACGAGATATCCGTATCATTCGGTCGTAACGAAGATAACAAGGCAGCTGATTATGCTGCTCTTGCAGAAGAGCGTGGGTTTCAACCAACACAAAAGCTGAAGGTAGAACCCATGACTCTCAAAGCGTTAGTCCGTGAGCGTTTAGAGGCAGGTAAATCCATGCCAACGGAAATTTTCAACGTGTTTGTTGGAAATAAAACAACAATAAAAAGGAACAAATAAACATGAACCAAGTAACAGAGAAGAAACAAGGAGCGTTAGCAGTCAATTTGTTTGAAGCTGATGCAAATCAAGGTGCTCAAAATATATCGCAAGAAGATCTTGCGTTACCTTTCCTAAAAATTTTGGGACAACTATCTCCAGAAGTAAATAAAAGAGATGGTAAGTATGTCGAAGGCGCAGAGCCTGGCAAAATAATCAACACAGTTACAAACGAATTGTTTGATAAAATTAGTGTTGTACCTTGTCATTACAAAAGACAATACATAGAATGGCAAGACAGAGGTACCAGCAGTGGTGCACCTGTTGCAATTCATAATGCAGACAGTGATATTGTTAGTCAAACGACTAGAGATAAATCTTACAAAGATAGATTACCAAACGGAAACTATCTTGAGAACACTGCAAGTCACTTTGTATTAGTTCTTGGTAATAATCCATCAACAGCTTTGATTTCCATGAAATCTACACAATTAAAAGTTAGTAGAAAATGGAACTCATTAATGATGGGTATTAAATTACAAGGTAAAAATGGTTTGTTTACACCGCCAACTTACAGCCACATTTATAATCTATCTACCGTGCAGATGTCTAACGACAAGGGCACATGGTTTGGATGGGAAGTTGAAAAGATGGGTCCAGTAGAAGATAAAGCAATCTACGATATGGCAAAATCTTTTGCAACAAGTGTTGGTAAAGATCAAGTGCAGGTTAAACACGGATCAGAAGATACTAAAGACTCAAATCCTTATTAATCGAACCCTGGGTAGTGGGCGTCGAAGCTAGCGTGGAAACGCCCACGCATAATTTATGTTTGAAAAAATATTTAAAGGATTAGAGCGAGCTCATGGTTGTACTAAAGTAAGTACGCCGGCTGAGAATGGTGTCAAATTAAAAGGACAATCATTTGTAGTACGTCAACCAGTGACCACGGAACTGTGGACTATGCATTTAAATGGCACACAGAGTCTGGGCATCATACCTATTAACGAAGATAATAAATGTGTGTGGGGTTGTGTAGATATAGATTCCTATGCAGGCTTTGATCATAAAAAATTAATTAATAAAATAAAACAATTTAAACTGCCTTTGGCTGTGTGCAGGTCAAAAAGTGGGGGAGCACACGTCTTTCTCTTCTCTGAACAACCGGTAGCAGCAGAAAGAATGAGAGACAAACTAACGGAAATAAAAACACTACTAGGATACGGTGGATCAGAAGTTTTTCCAAAACAAATACAATTAAAATCAGCGGATGACACAGGAAATTTTTTAAACTTACCATACTTTAATGGTGACAACACAACACGATATGCATTTAAAGAAGATGGTAGCGCTGCAACATTAGAAGAATTTTACACAATATATAATACAGTTAAACAAACAGATATTACAAAGATAAAAATAGAAAGACCACAATCAGAATATTCTGATGCACCACCATGCATAGAACTTATGGCCATGAATAAAATACCTGAGGGGGGTCGTAATAATTCTATGTTTCATTTTGGTGTATATGCTAAAAAGAAATGGCCAGCAGAGTGGAAAAGTAAAATGACTTTATTTAATGCAACGGCGTCAACAACACCCCTTAGTGAATCAGAAGTAGAAATAATTAAAAAACAACATGACAAAAAAGAATGGGGTTATAAATGTAATGATACACCAATGTGTAATCTTTGTGATAAAAAATTATGTAGAGAGAGAAAGTTTGGTATTGGTGAAGAAATAGTGTTTCCTGCGTTAACTGATTTACAAAAAATTAAATTAGAAAAGCCATATTATTACCTTAATGTTGATGGAGAAAGATTACATTTAGAGAATGTAAAATTTTTAAAACAACAAAGTTTATTTCAGGAGGCGTGTATGGAACAATTAGATTTTAAACCACCTACAGTAAAACCAAAAGATTGGGATATGATAATAAATCCATTAATGAAAAATCACGAACCAATAGATCCACCAGAAGGAGTGACCACACAAGATCAATTACAGAATCATTTAGAAGAGTTTTGTTTGGATCGGCATATTGGATCCGATATAAAAGATTTAAAACGTGGTGGAGTTTTGACCAAAGATGGGCAACATCATTTTATTTTTGATAAATTTTATAATCAATTTTTAATTAGAAAACGTTGGGACGTGCCATACTCACGTACAGCACAGATGTTAAAAGAAACCTGTAACTGTGATGACAAACGTATTGGTAAAGAAAGAATATCTGTGTTTGTAGTAAAACAATTTGATAAGAAAACAGAAGAGTATACACAAAAAGAATTAAAACCAAAGGATCCGTATTAATGAGAACAATAGTTTTAGGACCACCAGGTACAGGAAAGACAACTACTTTGTTAAATAAAGTAGATGACTATTTAAAAGAAACAGATCCTGACAAAGTCGGATACTTTGCTTTTACACAAAAAGCTGCATACGAAGCAAGAGATAGAGCTATAAAAAAATTTAATCTTACAGAGGATGACTTACCATATTTTAGAACACTGCACTCACTTGCTTTTAGAAAACTAGGCATAAAAAAAGATCAGGTCATGCAACAAAGACACTACAAAGATCTTGGAAAAAAATTAGGGTTTCCTGTAACCTATGCAGAATATCAAGAGGACCAAGGCAGTATATTTAGTTCTGATAGTGAATACTTACGTATTATACAACTAGCACAATTAAGAAATATTACACCTGAACAACAGTTTAATTTACATGAACACACGCAGGATTTGGAGAGAAGCACTCTTAGAATTATTGCAAACGAATTAGCAAGATATAAAAAAGAATATAACTTAATAGATTTTAATGACATGATCTTAGAATTTACAAAGTCAGATAAGTCACCAAAATTTGATGTAGTATTTATAGATGAAGCACAAGATCTATCGCTTATGCAATGGGACATGGCAAGAACTATATGGAATAAAACACAAGATTCTTTTATTGCAGGTGACGATGACCAAGCAATATACAAATGGGCTGGTGCTGACGTAGATTCTTTTATAGCTTTAGAAGGACAATACTTACCGCTTACACAATCATTTAGAATACCTGCCAAAGTTCACGGGGTTGCTATGGGTATAATAAATAGAATTAGAAATAGAATAGATAAAACATGGCAGCCAAAAACTGTTCAAGGTAGTTTACAAAGACACTACAATGCGGACACAATTGATATGTCATCTGGTGAGTGGTTGGTCCTAGCTAGAACTAAATATTTATTAAAAGATGTAGAAGAGTCTTTGTATCAACGTGGTTTATATTATTTATCTAGATTTAGAAGAGGGACTGAAAAAGATTTACATGAAGCAGCAACAGCGTGGGAACAGTTACGACAAGGTCAATTAGTTTCTTACAAACAAATTGAAAGCATATCTAAATACATGACATCTAAAAATTGGCATAAGAAAAAAATAAAAGGTATGACTAAAGAATCTTTTTATGGAATAGATCAACTTGTAAAAGATTATGGACTACAGGTTAAAACAGTTTGGTTTGAAGCGTTTGATGATGCAGGCCAAACTAAAGTAGATTATTTAAGAAAGATGAGAAAGAACGGTGAAAGATTAAATGAGAGACCAAGAATAGAATTGTCTACAATACATGGTGCAAAAGGTGGTGAAGCACAAAACGTTGTGTTGTTGACAGATCTAACTCAAAATACAATGAAAGGTTACGAAAGAGATCCAGACGATGAGAACAGATTGTTTTACGTTGGTGCAACTAGAACAAAAGAAAACTTACACATAATAGAACCAAAAAAATATGAGAAGGGATACTTACTATGAAACCATACGATAAACAAATCGGAGGATCGCATTATCAAAAATACAAAATTCAACCAAGCAAGTTTGTAATAGAGAATGAATTGCTATATCCAGAAGGCTGTGCTATAAAATATATAATAAGACATCGTGACAAGGGAAAGAAACAAGACATATTAAAAGCAATACACTTTTTAGAAATGATTATTGAAAGGGATTACGATGCAGATACCTCTATTTAAACCACAAACAGAGTGGTTGCCTCCAGAAAATTTTCCAGACTTATCTAAGTATGATGAAATAGCAATAGACTTGGAAACAAAAGACCCCGATCTAATGAAGATGGGATCAGGATCTGTAGTTGGTAAAGGTGATGTAGTTGGTGTTGCTGTAGCTGTACCAGGATGGTCCGGTTATTATCCAATAGCTCATGAAGGTGGTGGTAACATGGATCGTAAAAAAGTTTTAAAATGGTTTCAAGATGTATTAAACACACCCGCAGATAAAATTTTTCATAACGCTATGTATGATGTGTGTTGGATACAAGCGCTAGGTTTAAGTGTTAGCGGTAAGATCGTAGACACGATGATAGCATCGGCTCTTGTTGATGAAAATCAAATGCGCTATGACTTAAACAATTGTGCTAAAAGATACACTGGTAAAACAAAAAGTGAAAGTGATTTATATGCAGCTGCAAAAGATTGGGGTGTTGACGCTAAAGCAGAAATGTATAAACTACCTGCCATTTATGTAGGAGCATATGCAGAAAAAGATGCTGAGATAACTTTGGAGTTATGGCAAGAACTTAAGAAAGAAATACTTCACCAAGATATACAATCTATTTTTGATCTTGAGACTGAACTTTTTCCTTGCCTTGTTGATATGCGTTTCTTAGGAGTTCGTGTAGATATTCAAGCAGCGAATGAATTAAAAGACAAACTATCATCAGAAGAAAAAGAATGCCTACAAAAAGTAAAAAAAGAAACTGGAGTAGATACCCAAATATGGGCTGCTCGATCGATTGCGCAAGTTTTTGAAAAACTTCGCCTACCTTTTGACCGAACTGAAAAAACAAATTCTCCATCATTTACTAAAAACTTTTTACAGAATCACCCCCACCCGACTGTGAAACTAATTGCCCAGGCCCGTGAAATAAACAAGGCCCATACCACGTTCATAGATACCATAATTAAATACTCACATAAAGGTAGAATTCATTCTGAAATAAACCAGCTTCGATCGGACAATGGCGGAACTGTGACCGGTAGATTTAGCTATTCAAACCCAAATTTACAGCAAATACCAGCTAGAAACAAAGACCTTGGACCTTTGATTAGGGCCTTATTTGTGCCCGAGGAGGGCCATAGATGGGGTTGTTTTGACTATTCTCAGCAAGAGCCTAGGCTGGTAGTGCATTATGCAGCTTTACAGAATCTCTATGGAGTGGGCGAAGTATTGGATGCGTATCGCGATGGCGATGCAGATTTTCATACGATCGTTGCTGATATGGCAGAGATACCTAGATCACAGGCCAAGACAATAAATCTTGGTCTGTTCTATGGTATGGGTAAAAATAAACTACAAGCAGAACTTGGTATTAGTAAAGATAAAGCTGAAGATCTTTTTAAACAATATCACAACAAAGTTCCGTTTGTAAAAATGTTGATGGACAACGTCATGCACAGAGCTCAAGACTCTGGTCGAATCCGTACATTGTTAGGAAGACTATGCCGTTTCCACCTATGGGAACCCAATCAGTTTGGTATACACAAAGCATTGCCACACGACGCAGCGCTCTTGGAACACGGACCAGGGATTAAAAGAGCTTACACTTACAAAGCATTAAATAAACTTATACAAGGATCAGCAGCTGACATGACAAAAAAAGCTATGATTGATTTACACAGAGAAGGTATCATACCGCATATACAAGTACATGATGAACTTGATATATCCATTAAAGATGATCAACACGCAGAGAAAATAAAAGAGATCATGGAGTCTGCGGTTGACTTAGAAGTGCCTAACAAGGTAGATTACGAAGTTGGTCCTAATTGGGGCCAAATAAAATGAGGATAAATTATGGCTTACTTGAACGCAAATATTCCTGTACAATATGCTCAAATAAAAAAGGAGTATTTATATGACCTTAAAAAACATCACGGAGAAGTTGAAGACTGCATTATCTTTGGCATTAGCTGTATTACAGGTCGTGCTATCTTATGGCATGCACTTATGGAAAACGGCGCTATCTTTTATCGTCTCCCGATATCTGCCTTCATACAAAGAGGCTTTGACCCAAAAAAAGTTCCTAGACGTAGACTTGACGAGTTGGAGTTATGGAATTCTTTTAGTTATTATCCTGCTGTCACTGCTTACGATATTTTAGAAGCACAAGCTGGTAAATATATTGGTAAAGATAAAAAATGGCACCACGGTAAATACTTATTTACTATTGACTTTGCACACCCAGAGCCTAATATACTAGACACTGATCATTCCGAGATCCCGCACGAGCATAAGTGCGCTCACATACTTGCGTTGGACGACGGCAACTATGCGGCACAGCCAAACAATAGATTAATTTGGAACATACCTTCGTTTACTGTAAAGGATAACACTCCTGATTGGAAGGTCCAAACTAATGAATGGAATGTAGAAGATGTTAGTCAATGGCGAACTGAAGACACTGACAATTTTTTCTACGAAATTGAGGAGAAAAACAATGATTGAAAAATGTAAAAATATTTGTTGCAAAATATGGGAAAAAATTAAGAGTTGGTTAATTAAATAATGGATTTAGCAGCATTATTGAAAAAAAATTTTGTATTAGTTCCGGTCGTGGCATCGATCCTGGTCGGAACTTTTACTGGCGTTAAGTATGTAGTTAATCTTACAGACACTATCAACGGAAACAAAGCAGAGATAGAAAAATTACAAACTATGAGTATAGAAAATATTAATAGAGATATGAAAGTATTAACTGACAATGTAAACACAGTTATTGCAAAATTAGAAAGAGCTGAAGGCACATGGGAAATGGCTGAAAATTTATACGAAGTTCTAGCTGATAAAGTTAGACAAATGGAATACGACATCAAAGACTTAAACAGAGAGATAAACTATTAGGATGAACTATGGAGATTGCCAGGATGAACTACAAATTTACAGCGATACTTATAGCATTATTATGTTTCATGGCTTTGTTTATGGAGCCAGCATATCCTAGAAACGAATATCTTAACGACGGTAATACAAGATGTGGAGAGGTAGATGTATCTGTATCTAATCGTGATTACGAGTATGATAATTATGATCGTAGTTGGAACGAAAGTAACTCTCAAGAATTAAGATTAACATTTAGAAAATATTTAGGCACAGATTGTAAAACTTCAAAAGAAAATGCAGCTATAAAACAACAATTAGAGTTAATGAAAATGTGTAATAAAGTTAACAGAAACCCTAGTTTAGCACTTAATGAAAATTTTGCATTGTTAGTATCAAAATGTAGAGGAGTGGTGCCACAAGTAGATGAAGTAGAAACTATGCCTACAGGTAGTCTTTGGGATGAATTAAAAGATGATTATATCAAAGCTAATCCAGATTCTAAGAGCATGGATAACAATAACTCAACATTGAAAATGCCTCCAAAAGATTATATACTGCCTCCACCAAAACCAAAAGATGAGTAAGAAACCTTTAACAATATCTGAATCAGCTGCCGTACAGATGCCTATGAAGACGGTTGCTAGTTTGATCGCGCTCGTCGCAATTGGAACCTGGGCATATTTTGGTCTTCATGAAACACTTAACAATCACGCTACAAAAATAGAGTTGATGCAAAAAGATTTAGAACAAAACTCAGAGTTTAGAATTAAATATCCACGAGGAGAACTTGGTCAGTCAAGTGGAGAGGCAGAGCTTTTCATGCTGGTGGAACACTTAGCAGGTGTTTTAGAGGACGTAGATAAAGAAGTAAAAAGTATGAGAAACAATGCAGTTAATATAGAATTTTTAAAAGAAAGAACAAAAAAACTTACAGAAGATGTAGAATCATTAATTAGAAAAAATGGAGCGCACTAATGGTTGAATTAGTTTTTGCATTGTTACTTATACAAGATCATAAAATTATAGAGCATCGTTATCATGATACGTTGAGCTCATGTATGTACGCTAAACGTTATGCTATGAAGGATAAAACAACAAAAGATAGAGTAGTCTATAAATGCATAAAGTCTAAAGCAAACGTAGAGGTTTACATGGGAGAAAAGAAAATTACTTCTTTAATATTAGAATGAAAATTACAGCAGAAATAGTTAATGGTCGATGTCCTACGTGTAATGAATTAACTATGTTGGTTGGTTTAACTCCAGAATTATTTAGATGTATGAATTGTGGTGCTGACTTACAGCAACATATTAATGGTAAGATAACTTACTTACCTATCATGAATGCGCCTACAGATGGTGCAACTCCGTTTGTAAAAGATTGGGTGGACAATGGCTAAAGCTAAAGGTTTATACGCAAAGGTTGCACATGAACCTGTATTTCATAAAACTTCGATTGGACGCAACCCTAGCTTGTGCAAAATGAACAAAAGTAAGCGACGTATGTTCAAAAAATACCGGGGCCAAGGCCGTTGACAAACATCCTAAATTATCCTAGACTCTAGGGATGAAAGAAAAAAAGTTAACAATAACAAGTAAAAACATAACACAAAAACAATGGTCTAATCTTATATTAGAATTAAATCTAATTAAAAGAGCATGGGAAAGATATGCAAAAATAGATTTGCATGGTCCTGGTGTAAAAAAGGTCATAGCACATGGAACACGGAACTTTGACTCAAAAGCATTACCAGAAGAAGATTGATAATGTATGGATATTATAGTTCTCAACGATGGACTTTACCATTTGATACCAATAACAAAAGACATATTGGACGGACTGGTGTTGACAACTGAAATAGACTGTCTTGATCTTTGTGATATAATTAGATTAAAATTGTCTGGTTATGTAGATACACTTAATCTACATGTCATGAATGATAACAGTGGATATTTTATCGGTTGTATGTGTAGATAAACCTATCCTAAAGAGGGAAAACTTGGATAGGTTATTGTGGTGAGTTTCTCGCCATAACACATTTTTGCCTTAATTTCAAATAGTTTGTTCTGGAGTGCAAGTAAATCTAAGATAGATGTTGTGTTTGTTAACTTCTTGTTTACCTATTTCTTTCATTTTCTTTAAAGATTCTTCATAACCAAATATCATACAATCGTATTGTGTATCAAATTTATCGGGCCAAGGATATGGCTCTAAACAAGTACCCGCTACTTGTGAACATATAATTAAACTCAATAAAATTTTCATACTTGACACGCTCCGCTAATCCTATATATTGCTCACAATTAAATGAAAGGAAGTCAAATGACTGATATAACCAAATATAGAAATGTTTCACTTACACACGAAACATACAAGACTTTGATTAAGTTGTCGAAGGTATTATTGCCCGATGCCACTTTGTCAATTAGCAAGACCATAGAATCAATTGCAAATGAGAAAGCGAAAAAATTAAATGGCCAAATTAAAAAAAACTAGAATAAGAGTGCATATCTGTAATACATGCCAAGGAAATGGTTATGTTAGAGTTGCAAAAATAAATGGCGATCCATCACTAGATTTTAGAGATAGAAGTGAAGTACATCAATGTTGGGATTGCGATTCGGAGGGAGAATATTATGAGACAGTTACTGATAATCTTATCGATGACGGTCCTTCTAACAAACTGCACTAAACTAGAGTTTGATGGATTTGATCCAACAACTACAACGGTAAGATGGATTATAAAAAATAATGATTTGAAAAGGACCTCCGTCCATATAACGCCTAGCGCTATTCCCTGTACGGCAACCGAAGAAGCGGTAAAGTACCGTGGAGGTGTGGAGCCTTTGCCTTCATGCAAGTACGTGCACGGAAAGCATGGAGGTTGATATGACAAACGAAGACATTGCATATATAGCCGGACTCTTTGATGGCGAGGGTAGTATCTATTATGCTCGACGTAAAGAGAAGAAAAAGAAACATAAAGGTAAAGGTTATAGATATTCTATGTCACAACGTATCAGTATGGAAATCACCATGACTGATGAAATGGTAATACGTTGGGTCCACGAAGTATTAGGTCTTGGAACGGTTGTTAAGAAACCACGTAAAGGTTTACGTAAAGACGGAACTAAATATTTGATGCAATACAAGTGGCGTTGT
>VTLG01003049.1_pt1 | contig 13413 bp, 21 predicted proteins | sample 4694571 | NCBI WGS metagenome assembly VTLG01 (sample SAMN12604809, study PRJNA352737) | marine metagenome | biome: ENVO:00000447; feature: ENVO:00000209|ENVO:00000569|ENVO:01000036; material: ENVO:00002151; isolation source: viral sequences binned using virsorter ...
AAAACTGACTCAAGATGAATTTGACCAACTTCGTGCTGAATTAAATTCAAGGCCAGATAAGGCTGAAATAATGAAAAACTTTAAAAAGACTTATTTTCCTTCAAAGGATAAAGTTCTCGCAACTGATATTGAATTTAAAGAGCATGAATCATATATCAGAAAGTTTATGGTATGAAGTCTGTCTATAATGCTTACGTCATAACCGCAAAGCTTCAACCGAATCTTTACAGTAAATTTTGGAAATACTGCAAAGAAAATAATCTGAATAAAAATTCAGCCATTAACAAATTACTCAACTCGCATCCCGAAATCAATGGAACAAACACCAACTAACAAATTTTCGCTGTGGTTTAACTGTCAGCCTGACGGAGCAAATCACAAATATTGGGCAGTTTCAGAAATCCCAATTGATGAAATATTCAAACTTTACGACTTTGCAGTAGATGAAAAGAACAAAGTAAAAGGTTACGGAGGAAAAGACTGCATCAAAATAAGAGCAAACATGATGCCTGCTAAATCAGGTAGCGGAAATCAATACATGAAAATGGTTATTTCTGACTATCAACCAAAAAAACAAGATGAAGATGAATTTTAACTAAACTTTTTTAAAAATTTTCTGATTCTGCTAGGTCTAAATTCAACTTGTTCTTCTAGCTCAACAATTCTTGCCAAAGCTGCGCCAAGAACATAATCGTGACTAGCGTTTTGTTTTGTTATTGCCACTGCATAGTTCTGTAATCGTTCTATGTCTTGGCAATTTTTTATTTCTCGTGATTTTAATTCTGTAGATAAATCCACTTCTATAGGCAGTGGATTTATAAGCACAGTAAAAAAGTTTTCCATATCAATGAATTAATTTGGATTTAATTAAAGCAACCGCTTTGTCATCCAACTCATTGTTTGTTTGTTTTGCCAATACCTCTAAAATATCTATCACAAAGCGCTTAAAAGCTGAACTTTTGACAAATAAGAGAACTATCGGTTTAATTAGTGCAAGCATAATAAATGTCTTTCTTTCCTAACATAACAACTTTTGCTATATTTGCCATAAAGCCTTTTAATTATGGATGACCAAGAACCAAGTAAGGTAGAAACTATTGTTAAAGTCTGCGTATTACTGTGGTCTGCAACACTTCTTTCTTTATCTTATTACGAGCCTCCAAGTGGTAAAAAAATAGTTGACTTTGACCCGACTTTCATTGCATCAATTTTTAGTGCATCTACAGCATCACTTGGTTTTCAGATAAAAAAGAAAAAAGATACTATAGTTGATAATAAAAACAACAAAGTAGGTATCAAATGAGAAAACTATTTGCTTTATTTTTATTTTTGCCATCAGCAGCTTTTGCTGACATCAAGCAAGAATTTGTTACTTCTGCACAAATTACTGTAGATATGCCATATGTAGTAACAAACAAACTAGGAACCACATATTCATTAAGCGGTAATAATATAACCCCATCTGTAACTGTGGGTGACACTACAACATCAGGTAAAATTGGCGGTATTAATGTAGGAACACTTACAAATGGTGTACCTGCCATGATTCAAACTGATACTACCGTGACCACAAGTGGCTCGGCTTTTTCAAAAACTGAGTCTGTGACAATGGGTGACGTGACTCCATCTGCTGTAACACCAAGTAGCGGTATTGCTTCTCTTCCTCATCTTGGCGGCCAAACAACTATTGGGTCAGGAGGTACTGCAGGTTCATTAGCACTTACAAGTTTATCTAGCGGTGTTCATACTTGTACTGCAGGTGGCTCTGGTACAAGTTGCATAGGTTCAACAAAAGTTACTATCACGATTGACTAGACTTTGGATTCTACTTATAATTGTAATACCTACGAGACTGATGGCCACACCCGTAGTCCCTCAGTTTCGTAGCGGTAGTCAAACGACTTCAAGTACAAGTCAAAGTGTAATTAATGAAACTATCACTTCATATCAATATAGGACTGGGTACAGCTACGCAGCTAGTGGTCATAACGTTAAGGCTACCCTTGATTCTATCAACCCCACTGCTACAACCCAGACTTCACAAACAGTTGGCGGTGTCAACTTTTCATGGACATCACCAAATCTTGAGTCAATTCCAAGATGGCAGATAGTTTCAGAAGGTGCAGCTTTTTCAATACAAGAAACACTAATAACACCGGGCTTAGATACTGTGACAAACATAACCAGAACTATAACTACTTCACAAACTTCAGAAACTACAAGTACCTTTGGGCAGTAATTTTATTATTACTGCCTATAAAAACATTAGCTAATACGACTGTCAGTTCTCCTCAATCACAAAGTACTGGGGTCGTAAATAACAATGCCACCATGATAACCCCATCTTCACTACCTCAAAATAGATATTCTCAAGGTATTGTTTGTACTTCACCAAGCCTGACAATTACCCCATATTTAACAGATGCTTGGTCATTTAATCGACCTATAGAAAAAGTTACGAGACAAGCTATTTATGACGAAGATACTGGCGAAATAAAATACTACCAAGAAACACCACGCTTTGAAAAAGACAACTACAATTTAAATTACGGAATAAGTATGCAGTTTAATATACCGCTTGGTAATGGTGGAGAGTTATGTAAAAAAGCTGCTGCTGTAAATATCGAAGCACAAGAATTATTAATCAAAAAAACAAAAATGGAAATAAGTTTGTTTCGTTTAGAACAATGTTCAAAACAAGCAAGATTAGGTGTTCAATTTGTACCAAATTCACCATCTGCTGTAACGTGTGAAGATATTATGATTACAGTTCCACCAAATCAGGTCGTACCACACAAACACGAATTAAAATAGACAACTGTTTGAGAGCCTTAGCCCAAGCGCAAAGGGACAGCAAACTTCAAACCTTTTACTGGTTTTGGTTGTCTGGTATTATTTTACTTTATTTTTTTTCTTAGTCAATTTTGTTATTATTTGCTTTACTAAAGGTTTTACAATATTAATAAGAATCGGAGTAGAAGCGGCAACCACAGCAATAGCAGCAGCATTAGTAAGACTAGGTACGTTCGGGATGTACTTTTCTTGAAAACTTGTATCTTCATAAAGAGTTATACATCTTTCTTTATCATCCGATAATTTATGCCCTATGACTCTTTCTAATCTTTTTTCGTTACGAAAATCTCCAATTCTTTGATCTTTTTCTGGATCTGGACATTTAATAAAAAATTCTTCAATTTCCTTTGCTTCGTTTTGCGTAACTGGTGGTTTTGGTTCTGGTACGTCAGGTTCAGTTGACTGTATCGGAACATCCTCAGCCATAATCAAATTATTTGGCTCATAATTCATAGGGTTAAAACTAGGAAATGGTGCATCACAACTGTAAAAAACCCCATTAGGGTCATCAATTAAAAGATTTAAATTGCCTGTATTTTTTATATCTCTGTGCTGATATGTACAGCCGGGTACATTAATTTGAAGAGGTGTAGCTGTTTCTGGTTTATAAAAACTATAAACATCTGGGATATAAATATCTTCAATATTTATATCTGGTATTTCCATTTATAAAGGCAAAGAAGGTCCTGTTAGTTTTGGCATTTCTATTGGTATTTGTTTTTTCATTTTTTCTGTTAAATCACCCATTAATTTATTTTTTAAATTTCTTTCAAATTCTGGACTTTTCATATAACGATAAACTAAAAATCCACCAACACTCATTGATGAAACCATTAAAAATGAGATAATAGATAAAATGTTAGCAATTTTTTGAAACATGATTAAATTTGCAATTTTAAAAGCACTTTCTTTTTCAAGTGTGCTTGTATTACTGCTTATTGTAGCCCTATCACCTCTCTACGTCACTATGGGTATTATGACAAGACAAATGCAAGAAAAAGTTAATTAATCAGCAGGATCGGCTGTATTTCCCTCTGCTACCCAAGCAAGATATTCTTGGTAGTCGGTGTTTGCTTCATCTTTTGGGATAGTAAGATATTTTGTTTTTGTGTCATCTGTAAATTTTAAAATTGTGTTTGGTGTTTCATCAAAAATATTTTTACTTGGTAATTTATAAGTCATAATTAAAGCTCCGCAGAAAAATCAACAGCATTAAAAACCCTAGCTGCTGACCCAGGTTGAGTTGCAGTTCCAATATAAATGGCACAATCTGAGGATAAATGAGTCCAAGCTGAATTTGATATATTAGCATCAGAAGTGCTTGATGCTGTTGGGGTTGCTCTCATTTCTGGACTAAAATCAAAATCAATAAATGCTGAAGTAGCGTGTGAACTATATCCACCAGAATATGTATATCTATTTGTGCCTGACTTATTCCATCTAACAAAATATCGTTTACAAAGCTCAAGTTCCTGACCGAATGACCTATGTTCAAAATCTGTTGCTTTACCCGAATTAGTATTATCCACTTCTAATTGAATCCCTGTAATTTGCCAAGTAGCACTTGATTGTGTAAAAAATTTAGTGCCACTATCGTAGCCATATCCACTTAGTCCACCACCCCAAGTATTTAATGTGTCAGTACCTCTGTCTGGACCTTCTCCTAAATCCCAACCTAATTCTATGTGAATAGCTGTAGTGGCAACCCAAGCACTATTTGTATCAGCAGCAATAACAATTGTTTTTCTTTCCCAAGTGTTAGCTGAATTAATTGTATATGTATTTGTAATAGCTCTATTATTGGCATAACTTTGAATAGTAAATCCAAAAGTACCAGTTAATGAGGATTTTACATAAAAACTTAAAACTAATTGTTTAGCACTTGATGTACCAAATCCAGTTTGTGGTATAACATCTTGCCATTCTAATATAGTTCTATACCTTCCAAAATTACTTCCTGTTGCAGAACCTCCTGTTCCACAAGTTACTTTTTGGCTGTAATAAAAACCAGTTGGTGCGTCTGCCACTTGTTGATGAGAATGGCCAGAACCTAGATTAGTTTGTACAATAAATCGGTCAACAACGAATTGTTGACCTGTTGAACTTATAGAAGTGCTTGTAGTTCCAAATCTTTGAGAAATTTGACTTGCACCATTTATAACCATATTTCTATTACTTAAGTTATTTGTAATATTGGCAGTACACGTTCCAGAAGTATTATCAATGCTGATTGCTGGTGTACTTGCACCGACTCCTTCTAAACTGTTGACTTTAATCTTCGACATAATTAACTAGGTTTTGTAGGAAAAGTAACAGATGACATATCTAAATTACCATCAGAATCAACTTTAGGGGAGGCACTAGCTGGTAAATCACGCAAACTTTGACGATATGTTTTCCAAGCATCTGCAAGTGTTAAATCAGAACTAGCTCTCCAATCACAAGCTGCTAATAATTTATCTCTTTCTATTCTTAATAATCTCATTGGTTCAGCATTAGTAAGCCTTGTTAATTCTGTATTTATTTCCGATTCTGTTGGTGCTGTTCCACTGTCATTCCATTCTAGCCCAGAATAATCTGTACCATTCCAAGTCCATTTTTGTGTTGGTTTAAGTGATGCAAGTGCTGTATATACGTTATAAATCATTAAGTATCTCCTAAACGTATAAATGTAGCGGCAGTTCTGTCTTGAGTATCACTGCCATCCCAACTCACTGTGTTATTACTGTAAACACCAAATCTCACTTTTTGGTTGGAAACATCTGTTATGTCTAATATTGTTGATATAAAAGCTGATTGATAAGTATAACCAGAAGTATCGTATTGTGTACCAAAGTTAACAGCACTAACAGTACTCATACCACTAGCTGCGCCATCAGTTGTACAATCAATCTTGATTTGGCAAACTTGGCTATAAGTACTATCCTCAAAATAAGTTTGAAAAGTTATTAAGTAAAAACCTGTACTTGGAAATGTAAATATTCCACTTGAAGGTAAATCAAATGAACCAAGACCACCTTGGGCAGTTCCATCTGATTTTTCCCAAGTACCTGTTAAATAATCTGAAGCACCATTTGTTGCTGTAGTGCTTGTTCGTCTAAAAGTTTGTGCAATTGTTATTCCACCACCGCTGGCAGCAGCAGCAAACTCAAGTTCTGCATTTGTTGAGCTATGATTTGCACTTGCTACAGTTAAAACTTGACCAGCAGAACCAGTCGTAGATGGTAGTTTTAAAGTAATATCAGAGCTAGGATTGGCTGCCGGACTATTTAAAATAGTGCCATTTCCTGATGTGTGTTTTAATTTAATACTTCCCATAATTAACTAGGCTTAGGGTATTTGTCTTTAATAACTTTGATAGTAGCTTTCCAACCATCTATACCATTATGGTATATATCGTCTAATTGACTAGCAAAATCTGGATATTCGTTAGCTCTATTAATTTTATATTCCTCTGCTGCCTTCCAAGCTGTATAAGCTGCATTTAACTCGTCATCAGTTGGTTGTGAATCTGAGTTTGCAGAATCCCATTCAATAATTTTATGAGGAACTACGTTTTGATCTAACCTGTAACGATTAGCATTTTTTCCTAGCTGTAATAAAGCTAAATTTATGTCTGTATCTGAATTAATTGCCATAATTACGACTCCTTAAAAATTTCTACGATTGTGTATATTGAGACACCGCCTGCAGCAGAAGCAATTGAAGAGCTAAATGCAGATCCGAACCCATCAGTAGCTTGAGTATGAGAAGAATAATGTCTTATTTCAAATGCTTTTGCACCAGATAATGTAAATTTTGCCGAAATAAATGACCTTGTTTGAGCAAGATAACTTATATGTGCTAGTTCATTAGTTCCATACTGGACATATGAACTATCAGTAACGTTATAAAGTGCTGATTGGTGAGCTGTTGCTTTTTTAGCGGGCGCAGAAGCTTTAACAAGATAGGTTCCAGCTTGTAAAGTAAATTGATTGCTAGAAATACTTACAATACCATCAGCATCAGCTATTTCTGTATTTAAATCTCTTGTTCTCCAAGCATCTTTAGTAAATGTTCCACCAGCTGTTCCTTGTGCTTTTTGGTCACAAATTACTGCATAACTAGCAAATTTTCCGCCAGCACCGCTTGCTAGATCATCAGCAGTGATTGAACCATTTACAATATTTGCCGAATTTATTTGTAATCCAGTGATTGTATCGTTTGAGCCGTTTAGTACTAAAGCCATTATGGAATCGTTACAACTGAAGGACTATTTACTGTAAGTGTAGCACCAGAAGCAATAGTTAATGGACCCGCAACCAAAGCGTTATGATTTGATGAAATTGTATAACTTGTGTTCATTTCATTTTCGGATTCAAAGAAAATTTGTTCACCGCCTCCACCAGTACCACCACCGCCTCCACCAGCGTCTGCATATTCAAGCTGACCAACTGCTGTCGCACCAGAACCAGAAATACTTTTAACTTTTAAAATTTTATCAGCAGCAATTTGATTGTCAGGCAGAATTAAAGTATATGATTGACCAGCACTATGGGCTGGAGATTTAATTTTTACACCATGACTATTTGCATTACAGTTAAGTTGTAAAGTTCCATCATTTGTATTTCCTTTAATTTCAAATAATCCTGTGCCATTTGGAGTAACTTTTATATTTCCGTTTGTTGTAGAGGTATTTAATTCATTAGCTTGAACATCTAAGTTACCTCCTAACTGTGGTGATGTATCATCAACTACGTTAGATATACCGCTTACACCACTTAATGAAACCCAAGAGCCGTTATTATAGCCTTCATACTGGTTAACTTCAGAGTTATGACGAATCATACCAACTGCTGGACTGCCGTCTCTCTGAGCCGTTGTACCAGAGGGCAAAGTTATCGAAGATGTTATATTGAAAGTTGCTCTTGCTGTAAATGTATTTGCTGAAGATAATGACGCATGACCAAAGTTTGTTTGACTTACATCACCCAAAGATATGAACGCATTATTTGCAGCATTTCTAATTTTTAAAGTATTACCATCAATGTGTTGAACATAAGCTGCAACCCCAATAGAAGGGTCGCCAGAACCTTGATTATTAGTACTAAGGGCAGCAATTATTTGATTTAACTTTGTTCTTACAACAAGACCAGTTCCGTTATCAACGGTAAACCCTGAACCACCAGTATTATCAACTCTTGCCATTTAAAAAGTAGTAATTGTTTTTAGTATATCGGTTTTATCCACCTTTACCAAACCCTACAGCAGTATAATTAAAATTTCTATTTACTGAAGCACCAGAACTGTTTTTGAATTGTACTTTAAATGATGAAGCGGTGATGTCAGACAAAGTGAAGAAATCCCCTGCCTGAAGATCACTTGCCGTAATTCCTATTGATGGAAGCTGCGTGTTTGCACCTAAAAGAGAACTTGTACCAACAAAAAAATCATTATCAAAAGGAACTGTTGTTAGACCGCTAGATGTTAGAGTTCCTGATTCGATTCTTCTTTGTAAAGTTGCTGTATAACCTAATTCTGTAACTTGAATTGTTTGGGCTGAGTCGTTAGATGTCAAAGTAGTTCTAAACTTAAATCCTCGACCTTTATATGTTCCATTAGCAAAAGTTTGAAATCCAGCGTAAGTTGCAGATCCAGAACTTGGATCATCTTGTGTAACATTAACTTCCAAAATAGCGTTAACATCTACACTGTCTGTACCATCAAAATCTTGCAAGCTATCAATCAAACCTCTACTATCCAGTAAATCATTTGGAAATATAGCTTGAGATTTCATGTGCCTTTTAAGGTCTAAAGCAAATATTCCCCCCAAATCTAGGGAAGTACCTCCAGCACTACCACCAAAACTGTAAGTACCAGAAGGGGCAGTACCACCAATAAAATCAATACTGCTTTCAGCATTAAAATCTGAAATATCATCAAACAAACCAACACCAGTTAGTGTTAAAGAATTAGAAGCACTATCGAAAGCTGTATTTACTTTTGTTCCTTGAAATTTTGGGTTGTCGTTATCTTCTCTTCTTGTCTGTGCAATCAAAGCTGGCAGTGGGTCAGGTGGGTCAATAATTACAGATGTTTCTCCTGTACTAAAACGACCACCATCATCTTGTGATCTTAATATGACTTCACCAGCCAAAATTGGTATTTCGACAGAACTTGTATTACCAGCAACTGCAGTAACTAAGTCAGTTGCATTTGAAAAAGTACCATTTCCTGTGGTGTCTGGTGTGTGCCTTATAAAAATTTTTCCACCTGCAACCACATCTGCTTCTGTTGGTGGGTTCCATCTTAGTCTTGCAAGTTTATCTGTTAAGGGTTCATAAGTAAGGCCTGTGATGTTTGCTGGTGGGGCAGTTTTACCAACAGCTTCAAATATTGTTTCTGCTGCTGTTCTTGAAGGTTGACCGAGAGCATTAAAACTAAATACCCTAAATTCATATGTACCAACATCAGTATTAAATATTTCAACATTACTTGACGGACTTTCTATGGTTTTAAAATCACCATTATTTGCTCTGTATTGAACTTGATATTTTGATACACCAGCTTGTGGTTGCCAATCAAGAATGATTTTCGGAACAGCAGTACCGTTAATAATTACAATTTTTTCAGATGGGACTAATCCTTCTGGGGGACCTTTTACTTCAGTTAACGTAGTTATATTTCTTGTTGGCAATGCTGTACCATCTTCAACAAAAGCATATTTGCCAGAATTATGAGATAAAGCCGTTATGGAAAATGTTTTGTCATCATTTTCCTTAACACTAATAACCCTCCATGTTGTTGTTTCTAATGTTGATGTTTCTAAAATAAAAGGTGCGTGTTGATTTGGTGCTGAACTAAAAGCAGAAGATACAGTTATTGTTGTACCTGATATTGCACTTATCGTTTTTTGTTCCAAACTTCCATCAGGTAAAATAACAGAAATTGTAGGACTTGCGCCAAGGCTAGGTATATCTGTATTGCTTGAATCATCAAGCACTACAGTTGTTGTATTGGTTACACTTTTTAATAAACCGCCACGCCTTACACCAGCCTTTAATCTGTCTGATATTTCAATAACATCGCCACAGCGAACAAGAACACCTGCAGCAGCAGTTGTTGTAAACGTGCAACTTTCACCAGCATTCTGTTCATTGTATAAAAACCAACGACCTAATCTTCTTGCCTGATTTCTACTTGTTGTAGCAAAAGCCTTAATATTTTTTACAACTACTCCATATTTTGTTTGTGTTGCAGCATCAGCTTCAACTGTTTCAATATCTACTTCTTGAGTGACCATATCAAAATAACTTACATTAATAACTGTATGTCTTGTTTTTAAACTTGATCCAGAATAAACAAATCCAGCATCAGTAACATTTGAGTTCGTAAAAATATAAGAAGGTGTTTTTGGTGCATCTTGAGAAATGGCAATACCACCAGCAGAATAAAATGGCATAACCCTCATCACAGAACAAAGAGAATTAATTAAAGAATACGCTTCTTGCTGTTGCGTTATATTTACATTGCAACTGAATCTAGGTTCTGTAGAACCATCATCATTACCAGCATCAACTAATGCTCCGCAATATTCACTAACTGTTTTAAAACTAAATTTATCAAGATTTGATTCTGGTATTCCACAGCCTGCCCTTGTGTCTATGAGTAAATCATAAAGAATCCAAGCAGGGTCAGTTGTCCATTCTTTATCAGCCTTAAAACTACCATTGAAGGTACCAGCATAAGAGATTGCACCTGTTTGTAAATCAACTGCTGCATTATGTGGAATTTTTATTTTACGACCTCTTATTCTATAAACTCTTTTCGGTATTCTTGGAAACTGCTCTGCATTAAATCTTAAAGCGACATGACCAGTATTTGGATAAGCATTTTGTTCAAAAATTATATTTGTAGCCTGATTAAATTGAAAAGCATTAATTAGTTTTGTATCAGTACTATCTGCTGTAACTCTTTCAACTCTTACAGCTACAGGAAAGGAAGTTGTTGAACTTAATTTAATTAAATAATCTCTAAAATATGCGTTTGTAGACCTTCCTTCTACAGTGTCATTTATAACAGTTGTGGTTGTGCCGTCGTTTTCAATTGTTTTTATTAATAAATTTACTGAAACTCCATTAATATCTCCATTATCTTCAAACTTTTGCATTGACGGAAATCTTAATGTAACTCTGACAGCATTAATATTAGATTGACTTACAGTATGAGTTACAGGAATAGAAGTGGTAACAGTTGTGCCAATTACAGTTTCAGTTTCAATATTTGATATACCATCTATAAATGTTTGATTTGCTGTTCCTAATCTAAAATCGAAACCTAAATCTTTAAAATTAAAATCACTATCTTGTGGTGCTGTATTACTTGCAGCCTCTTGCAAAACTTGAGTTCCATTTAAAAAAATATCTTTTTTAAATGCGTTAAAATATGCTGTAGATGTTTTGTCTGTTATGCCAGCTTTTGAAGCTGTTGCTGACCCTTCTATTTCACCTTCACCGACTAATTCAACTATTGTATTAAACTGTTTAGAAGATAATGCACCACTTGGTAAATCGGGATTATTAAAAACTGTATTTTGATCAAATTCTCTTATTGCCATTAGTTGTTACCCTCTACTTGAACTGTATCAACACCATTGGAAACAACAATGCTACCTACTAAAATTTCACCATATACTAAATTAACTGGTATTCCAGCCCTAGAAATATTTGTTAGTCCTGTAAAAGAATAATTTGAAGCAAGAGCAGCAGGGTCAAGTGCATCTTGACCTGATGCTGACAGATTATTTTGTTGTGGTGAAAGCATAGAAGTTACACCATCAATAACCATTGATGTACCGATTGAAGTTAATGCACTTGTAATAATTCCACCCAAAAGCGTACTGCCAAAAGTTGTAGCAGCTATAGCACTTGAACCAAACAAAGCACCAGCGCCAAGCAAAATAGGTAAAAAATTTCCATGCACAATAGGGATTATTCTTATATCTTCTTCAGTATTTAAATTAAGTAAATCTTTTGTGATGACTTTTTTACCGCATTGTATTGTGTAGTGCTGGCGTGCCATATGTTCTTCAATTCCTTTAAAATTGCACTTTAAAAAACTTATTGCTTCTCTTGGGGTGTTAAGATCAACCTTAAATTCAGCCTGACCTAAAAATTTTCTTAACGTACCATAAACCTTTATTCTTTTAAACATTTATTTCTTCAGGTTTAATTACTGCTATTTTATCTGATTTTGGCGAAACCAGATAAAAAATTAAATCAATTGCTTTGCAGCTATATTTATCAGTTTCAGAAAATTCAAGAATATCTTGTGGATGACTATGAACTATACCAATAATTTCATCAACCGAATCTTCAACATCTGCATAATCTAATGGGTCAATAACAAAGGATTCTGCTTTTAATTCAGCAGATATATTTTTACAAGGAAAATAAATTTCTTTATTATCTTTTATTGCCACAACACCACAAGATTCTTCTGGCTCACATTTTTTAGCATGGTCAATTGCATCTTGTTTCCAAATATATTTTTTCATGTGTTTATAAATGTGCCTACACCAGCAAAATCTTTTCTGGTTACTTGTCGTTTTGGTAATTTTAAATTTGCTTGATCTAATGCTCCTACAAGTTCAAACTGTACAATTTCTCTAGTTTCAGTTGTTTTTCTGTCAATAAAAAATATTTCTTGTGGCAATTCATTAGAGGAAGGTGTGCCAAATGGATTATTATTGCCGGGAAAATTTGCTGCATCCAATTCACTGGCATGAGTTGTTATTCTTGTAAGTTTGGCATCTGCTAAATCATTATGTGGTGTTGTTAAATTTACAATAATTAATAAATCGGTCATTGTAATAACTGACCCACTTCTTGTAATACCACCGAGATTTGCAACAGTAAACTGTGGCCTAGGAACTTGCCCTCTTCCGCTAAATTCAGCACCAGTAAATGAAACAGGAACCCTTTGATATGAATTTCCTTGCCAAATTATTTCTGCATTTGAGTTCATATTTGAACCAGCATGAAATCTAAATAATGTAGGGACATTTGACGGATTTCCTGTTGCATAATGTAAACCTTCTACAAGTTCAAGAACGAATAATTCAATTCTTGCACTTGGATTAAGTTTTTGTAATTCTGAAACAGGTATAGCCATTTATGGTTCTTTTAATTCAACAAATGTAAGAGTCATATTTACTCTATTTTTAAAAGGTATTGATTTTCTTCTTCTTGTGCATTTAAATTTTCTTGCACTTGATTCGCCTGTTATTGTGTAGTCAAAAGATTGTTGGTCATCAAATCTTGCATCTAAAAAAGTGTCAATGGTATCTGCATCTGTTTCTGAAATATTAAATGTTAAATTTAAATTTTTAATTCTTTTATTTGCTGGTAAACCATTTACAAGACGCTGCTCATAACCATCACCAAGTTTGACAACTAAACTTTGTTGTTCTACATCTTGTGATTCACCATAAATAGGTTTTATATCTGGAAAAGTTGCCATTATGCTAATAATCCTCCGGCTCGTTTTTGTTTAATAAGTTCGTTTTGAATTGCAGCAGCA
>VTLG01003773.1_pt1 | contig 13413 bp, 19 predicted proteins | sample 4694571 | NCBI WGS metagenome assembly VTLG01 (sample SAMN12604809, study PRJNA352737) | marine metagenome | biome: ENVO:00000447; feature: ENVO:00000209|ENVO:00000569|ENVO:01000036; material: ENVO:00002151; isolation source: viral sequences binned using virsorter ...
GCTCTACTTATAGCCATCTAATTACTCCTTATGCTAAGCCTGCGCCTTTAACGCCTGCTATATGATTTTGAATAACAACCAAAACATTTGTATTAGCTGAACCGACATCTGAATTTTCAGGGTCTTGACTAATGTCTATTGCCTTTAGAGGCAAATTTGTTGTAGTTGCACCTGTTGTGACATCTAACTCTGCTCCTGAAATACCTGTTGTGGTACTACCTGAGTTAGTGTAAACGATGTCAAAGTTACCAAACAGGTCGGCCACTGGGAAAGTGTCGTCTGCTTGTATTTCGAAGACCGTATTAGGGTCATCGTGTACAAAAGCAATTATATCTGAAGCGTTGGTGCTTGCAGGGTAAAAATTGCTAAATACTTGCTCTGATGTTGTTGGGTCTGTGTACATACAGCCATTGAATACGCCAACTATAGGAACTGTACCGCCATCTGCGTGAATTTCAATGCCACCGCCAGTAACTTGCATTACCAAGTCGCCTTGAAAAATACTTGTTCCGTAGTTTGCTGCTATTCTATAACGGCTTTGTCCGCCTGAATAGGGTGAGCCACCCATCATTTTTACAGGTTTCAGACCAAATGAAGCGTCTTTATTCGCCATAATTCATCCTACCTTTTTTTACCAAATGATACGTTAGATTTTCTATTAGAATCATACTTTACATATCTGTTATTGCCTTGTAGTTCATTAAACATAGTATTATCTAGTGCTTCGTTTTGTTGCACATTACGATTTTTATAATGTTCATTACGTTCATTAACAGTTTCTGTTGGTATTTTTGCTAATATCAAACCACCTACTGATATGACTCCTGCGTGTCTACCATGCTCTATAGTAGGTAAAGGAAAGTCTGGTATTTCGTCTTGTCTGACAAACTCCCATCCTTCTCTCATTCTAGCAGAAACATTGTTTCTATCTTCGATTCCTACATACTCCGACCTAATCCATCTGTACTGATAGCCTTCTGGTGCTGGTGGAGTTTCAAGCATCCTCGCAGGTTGCCATGGTTTTCTTCTAGCGTTTTTATCGTGTTGCTCATCATCACGAGATTGGCGTGTTGTATTTTCAATCGCATCTATATCCATTATTTTGCTCCTTCAAGTTTAACTATTTCTTTACCCACTCTTCTTAGCCACTCTTCTTGTGACATTCCGTAAGGTTTTAAGTTACTCTTTACGGAAGCATGGTTAGAACTAATTTTAATACCGCTTTTCTTACCTTGTGTTCCTTGGCGACTTCCAGAGGAAGCAGAAGCTACTCGTTGCACAGTTGAGTTGGCTTCTTTTGATACGCCTTCAGGCTCTGCCTGTAAATCAGGATAAACCTTTTGTAGCCTTTTGTCTAATTCTTCGTAGTATTCATTTTCACCACCATCATATCCTTCTGACAGTAAATCTTCATGTATACCCATGGCTGTGTAAGTTTTGACTCTATCTTTTTGAAACCAGTCATTCTTTTCTTGCCATTCTACAGCTTTAGCATCGGGCTTAGGTTTATCATACACTTGTTGTTGTGTATTTTGTACATTTTGTTCAACAATTGTTGAATTTTGTTCTTGTTGTGCTTCAAGCTGCATTTTTGCTAATCTGACTCTTTCTTCTTCTAAAGTAACCTTATTCAACAACTCAACACTTTTTACTTCAAGATTTGGGTCGTTTGTTTCTCTAGCTTTTCTATATAAGTCTTCAGCTTGTTGCCTTTGTGACTTTACTCTGTTTTCGTATTCTTCAGTATAATTTTTGTCTAAAACTGTAGCTCTATTTTTTACTGAAGATAACTCGTTAGACACTCTTGCATACTTTGACTCAGCCTCATCAGCTCTCATCTCAGCAGCTCGAATCCTATCGTTTAGTTTGTTTATTCTTTTTGATACACCTCTAGTGTAACTATCAAGTTCGTCATCACCACCTGAGTTGGTTTCGACTGCCTCTGTTTCTGCTAAAGTTTCTGTTGGTTCTACAACATCAACAACTAGCTCGTTTTCAGCTTGAACCTGATTTTCTTGGTTTGTGTCGCTCATATAAATACTCCTTATACTGAAACAATGTCATCAGGGTTTAAAATTGTGGCTATGACTTCGTCATCATTAATTATTCTGACTTCGCTTTCATCAGCCAACCTAAACCTAGAGCCTGCATATCTACCTATCATTATCCAGTCGCCCTTTTTACACCACACAGACGAAAATCTTTTTTTGTCTGCGTAAGCATCTGGGCCAACTGCAACAACATAAGCAACTACAGTCGCTAGGGTTTCTCTGTCGATGGTTTCTTTTACTAATTGAATACCACCTTCTGAAACTCCCTTACCACGGTAAGGAAGCACTAACAAACGCCAACCAGTTGGTTGTGGCATCCGTTCGAGAACGCTTTTGTCTAATAAACTTGGGTCTAAAACTCTTTTGTCCTCTTCTACAAAAGCTTTATCCAAATCAATAGTTTCTTGTTCTGTTTTTTTTTCAATGGTTTTTTTTGCCTCAACTGTCATCTATATCTCCTTTACTTTGTAAGTGTTCTTTTATCTTATCATGAATATAGGATAATGAAGATATTTCACCCATTAAAAATTGATAATTTTCCATATCTTTAACGCCGCCTGACGTAAGAATGGTTACTATTTGTGCCTCTCTCTCATTCAAATCTTTACGAATTGCATGAATAAAATCATACATATCCATAGTTTAGAACACGCCACTGAAATTATTGCCTCTTAATGCAGCACCTTTACCTCTGCTTTTACCCTTTCCGTAACCGGGTTTGTGTGCTGTATCAACCTTTACTTTTTGAGGTTGTGATAAGGCAATGCTTCCTTGACCTTTTATAGTTATGGAAGTTTTTGCTTTCATTTTCTACTCCTTATTTTTTTGTAGTTTTTTTCTTTGAAACTGTTTTTTTCTTTACTGTTTTCTTTTTTGCAGATGTTTTTGTTTTCTTTTTAGGCGCTTTACCACCCTCCCAAGCCTCATTTATATCAGGCGTATTTGGGTCATCTGCTACATAATGTCCCTTGTCATCCCTTGCTCTTTTAATCTCTTGATTAGCAATAGATTCTTGTGTTTTCATTTGTGCTTTTTTTTCTTTTATTTGTTGTTTAATTTTTTCATTTATTGAGCTTGTCATTTGTTCATCCTCGCTTGTAGGTCTATTAATTTTAATTCAGCTTGTTGTTGCAATCTTTCTTTGGCAATTTCATTTTTTTCATTACCTATGGCAGCTTGTTGGTCTGCTTTATTTTGTTGTATTTGCAATTCTGCTGCGCTTTCCATGGCATCTTGTTCTTCTTTAGCCATAAACTGTTGATTTTTCATTTCTATTTCTTTATCACGCAATCCAAGTTCTTGTTGTCTAATTGCCACAAGTGGGTCCTCCTGTTGAGGCGGTTGCACAGATGCTAAAAACTCAGACGACAACTGAGCCAGTATTGGTGAGCTAAAGCTTTCAATTATAGTTTGTATTTGTTGTTGTAAAGCCATTTGTGATTGTGGGTCTAATTGTGAGGCCTGTTCTAAAGATGCTTGTATTTGTTGTTGCACTTCAGGTGGTAACTGCTCTTCAGCCATCTGATTAGCCATAAATTGTAAATGTTGCATAACATGTGCGATTATAATGGATTGTAATTGTGGGTTTGTTATAACCGCTTGTGTTAAAAATAGACTTTTATGTGCCTCAACATGTGCTTGATGATTTTGTTCAGGGAACGCTTGTTGAGGTATGCCTTGTAATAAACCACTATTTTCAATGCCTGCGTCTACAGGTTTAGGAGTCGTATCTGCTGGTGGCATAAGTAATGAGTCTATGTTGTCCACACCTAAGGCTGCATACATTCTTCTGTAAGCTTCATATATGCCTTGCGGACCGTGTAATTGTGGGTTTGATTGCACCATTGTTAACAGTTCTTGCGCCATTATTACTCTTTGGCTCATAGAAAAAATATTAGGGTCAGATACAGGTATAACATCTACTTTGTTATCAAAATCTTGTACCTTAACCTCTCTGGGACCACTACCTGTTTCATAGGGGTACACAGGTGGCAAAAATTCTTGAAACACTCTAGCAAGTATTTGAAACTCATTTTTTTGTGAATAGTGCAATCTTTTATGTATCGCACTCATAACTTTTGTGCCTTTTTCTAATAAAGCAACAGTTGTTCCAACAGGCATAGCGGCATTAGAATCACCTATATTCATGTCTGCAATTGCAGCAAATCTTTTGCCTGAATCAACCAATAATCCAAGTAATTGAAACAATACATTACTAGGCTCTTTATAAGGTAAGGGCATAAGAGAATCCCTTAATGCGCCTCCCGGCGCATCTACATCTCTAAATTCACCCGGTTGTAAGGGTGATGCTTCATCTCTTATTCGTATACCTCTAGCCTTAAATCCAGCAGGCAAGTTACTTAATGTACCTGCATCTATAAGTTGTCTAAGCAAAGATGTTGAAGCTTTAGATAAACCACCAATCATGTGCGACAGACCCAAGCCATAAAAACCCAATCCGGGCAAAAATTTATATTGCACAAAATAATTTATTTTGTTTCTTAATACATCTGTTGGCTCATAGTTTCTACGTATAGACAAAATCTTTTGTGAAGATTCGTCAATGGTTATAATATAGGGTAACTTTAAGCCAGTTTGCTCACCCATTTCGTTGGTGTCTTCAAATCCCTCAATGTCTGCAACAGTATGTATTTCATACAATTTGCGTTGCTCATCTTCTCCATAATCAGGCTCAACACCCTGTATTTTATCTACCTCTTGGTCTATTTCATCTCTGCTTATGTTTTGCGGGTTCATTAAATCTATATCAGCATAAAAACCAGATAATTGCATTTTTCTAACTTCGTTATTGCTCATAGATACTACATGAGTAACTCTTTCGGCTGAAAGTATGTCCGTAGCATTATATGGAACTAACAAGTCTTCAGCAGGCACAAATTTAGATACAGGCCTGCCTTTTGTTGCATCATAGTAAACCTTTTTAAATGCACTACCTGATAAAGGCAAATAGAACAATAATTGGTCTAAATCAGGGTCATATTCAGGCATTTCATTCATTATGTAGTAGTTCATAAATTCGCCTACTCTTTCTGCTTGCATTTCTGTGTTTGCGTCTCTTTGACCTATGACTTGTGTTTTTATAGGACCTTGTGCAGGTAATAATTCTTTATAAGCTTGCGCTTGAAACTGTGTAACCGCTTCTGACAATATTGGGTGTATAACACCACTTGAACCTTCAAATGGTTGACTTCTTTGCTCATCAAAGCGCATACCAAGATACTTTAGTCCATCTGTGTATGTTTTTTCCCATTCTTTGCGTGATTCTTTGTCGTTTTCAATAGCGTACAATAATTTAGACGAGATGCTGCCTAATATATCGTCATCTAAAAATTCTACTAAGTTTGCGTCAAAAGGAACTTGTGGCGCTTCTATTTCTGTTGGCTCGTCAAAAACTATTTCATCTTCACTAATGCTAATTTGTAAAGCATCAAACATTTCATCGTCAAAAGTTCTTGGAGGTGTTTCTATATTAATATCATCAACAGGAACACTAACAGACTTTGTTTGGTCTTTTATATCAGGGTTATCTTCAGTGCCTAGTTTTCTTTCTGTAACCATATTATCTCTTGTATTTTTTTGATTTTACCTTCTTACCTTTGTTTTTACCACCTGTTCTTGCAATCAGACCTCGTGCCTTAGCTGATGCTTTTTCACTAAATCCAAGTTTCTTACCTGACCTAATCTTTTTTTTAAGTGTTGATAGTTTTGCGACCATGTAGTCTCCTTATAGCATTTTTACCTTTTTTAAAGATATTTGCTATTGCTTTTTTACCCATTACCTTAGCTCGTTGTTCACCTACTGTAAGTATTTGTATTTTTCTAGCAAATGGTTTTTTGATATTTTTAACTTTTTTAACTGTAGCTCTTGCATCTGCCTGTGTTGCAAATTTTATTCTTACAGTATCTTTTGGGTTTTCATCTGTATATAAACGTCTACCAGTACCTTTTGGCTTTTTACCTGTGCCTTTTATTGGGTCTTTTCTTTTTTTTCTAACCATAATTAATAATATGACAAAGCTGTTCTATCAACTTGCATGTCTTCTTGATAGTCGCTGTCTAACTCCACTAAACCACCTTGTCTTATTCGCATTAAAGCCATGGTAGTAGAGTCACAAAAGTCATCATTTTCTCCAAAGGGAAAAGCAGCTAACTCTTCTATTACTTCTTCTGCAAAAGCATCTTCTGTAGCATATACCATACCACTTTCAAACATTGGTGCAATAGAGTTCATTCTTGCAACCTTGTCTTGTCCTCTGCTAGGCGAGTAAGCTTGTACAGGTATTCCTATTTTTCTAAGTTCTTGTGTTAAAGGTGTACCACTAGCTTTGGCCTCTATCAAAACTATATCAGGCTCCCAATACTTATATTCTTCTAATGCTATGTTTTTGAGTTGTGGAAAATCTACTCTGTGTCTACTCGCATCTAACAATATAATTGCATGCTCGCTACCATCTTCAGGGTCAAATATTCCCCAAGTCGTTATAGCTGAATAGTCTGCTGTTTCTTTTGCGCTAAAAGCAGTATCGTAACTTTGCACAATACACTGACAACTGGGTATGGCTTCATTCTCCCACTTCTGCCACCATTCTCTTTTAACTATAGAACCGCTTTCTGCTGTTGGGTTTTGCATCCACTGTGCGTTCCATTTACTTATCGGCAGTGATGCTTTTACTGACAACAACTCTTCTTTTTTCCAAAACTCTTTCCATAAAGGTTCTTCTGATTCTGGCATAATCGCTGGAAACTCTACTACCTCCCATTGGTCTGCGTGTGTTTCAGATTGTCTTTTCAGCAATCTGCCAGCCAAATCTTTTGTACTCCAACGTGTCATGACCAAAACGATGGTGCCGCCGGGCTGCAATCTTTGGCGTGGTCCACTTGTGTACCACTCCCAAGCTGCATCCATTGCAGTCGGCGACATTGCATCTTGTTCTGAATGAGGGTCATCTATAATTAATAAATCAGCACCACGTCCTGTTATTGCACCACCAACACCTGAATAGAAAGCTTCTCCACCATCATCTGTAGTCCATCTACCAGCAGATTTGTTATCACCTGATAAATTTATGTCAGGGAATATGGTTTGATACTCTTCGCTGTCTATAATATTACGCACTCTTCTACCAAATCGCACAGCAAGTTCTGCCGTGTGTGTCGCTTGTATTATTTTTAAACACGGATTTAGTCCCATCATCCATGCGGGAAAATATGTAGATGCAAACTCTGACTTGGTGTGTCTAGGTGGCAACATAACCATAAGTCTTTTGCATTTACCTTGTGCTATGCGATTAAGTTTTTTTGCAAGAACTTTATGATGTCTTCCCAAAATAAAACCATCCCATTGATGTTTTACAAACTCTAAAAAGTCAGATTTACATTTGTCTCTAGCATTTAGGTTTTTCCACTTATCAATAAGGGTCAAAGCTTCTACCTGCTCATCCCTAGACAAAGCGTCAAAAGATTTTATTTTATCTAAATCAATCATAAGGTGGAGAGCCAATAAGTATAATTAGAGGACAAAATTGACTCTCCTGACACGCTACATCGGAGAGAGGAGATATATGAACATCCACAAATGAGCATGTCAATTAGACTTTACCCCATTCTTGTCCTTGGAACAATAATGCCTCTGCCTTTCTTCTTTTTTTTAAGCCTTCATTAGGCACACCATTTACTTTGTTCCACCGCTTGATTTGTTCTGGAACTTCATGGTATTTACCTTCGTTTAAAACACGAAGTAGCGTAGAATTTTTAAGGTTAGTTGGTCCTAAATTAAAAACCCATGAAACCATAGCGTCCATTTCGTGCTGCTTGATAGCAACTGTAACCATATCGTTGATATAACCTTCGTATTCTTTGAGTTCATGAGCAAGTAAATCTTCTGCTTCTTGTTTTGTAATTGTCATACCGTCTTGTACAGGACTACCATCTATAAGTTTTAGACTACCATACCCTATGGTTGGCTTATTTGCTGGGCATCTATAAGAAACGACCATTCCGTCTTCCATGGGACATCCTTCAAAGTGTTTTATTAGATTAATACCATTTTTAGATATTTTCATACTATTTATCTCCTTCTTTTGTAGTAATTGTCCTATAGTACACAACAACGTCTTTAAGTTCATTTATATACCTTTTAATTTCTTGCATATTGTATGCCATGACTTCGTAATCTGGCACAGTCATTGCTAAAAATAATACTTCACCTTCTTGTTGTTCTATTCTAGCTAATTGTTCATCTACATTATCAGGTGTGACAACAATCCACATTGGCTCTTTCAAATCTATTTCTCTTGGCATCACAGGTTGCACTATAGTTCTATCCATAGGTTTTGCTGTAACCTCTATTTGTTTAGTTGGAATTAGACTGCAACTGCAAGCCATCATCAAGGTCATCAACATCACTGCTGAGTTTTTCGATGTCTTCCATAATGTGTTTTGTACCATTATTTATTTTCCTTTCCATTTCAATTGGGTCTGCTAATATTTTTGCAGACAATTCATAATCTTTAATAAACTGTGTATATCTATTTAGTTCTCTTTGTGCTGCTTGGCTCTTAATGCTTAAATTATTTAACTCAGTGGTTTGTAAAGCAAAATCATTCTGTAAAGATGCTATTGCTTCTTCTTGTGTAGCAATAGCACCTTCTAATGCTTTATTATTAGCTTGCAGGGTTAAGTTTTGTTGATACAACCAATAACTACCCAACCCTAAAACCAATATAATGCCTATTAATATTTGTTGCATTACACATCCTCTATTATGTAATTTAGTCCAGCAGAACTTCTAAACTCAATAAGTCTATTATTTTCATCTCTAAATTTAAGATGTTTTTCTTTTTGCGTAATAATTTTTTTACTTATGTAAGACTTGTCGTCTGAATCGCCATAAATTTTATTAAAAGACACTGTTATTTTATATTTAGGAAAAAAGTAATTAGATATTTTTTCTATTACGTTTTTAAGATAATTTTTAAATTGTTGCACTAGACAAACCTAGACAATACTACAGATACCAATATAAAAGGATATACTGCCCATATCATATTTTCTAACTTATCGAAACGCTTTGCACCATCTTCTAATCTTTTTTCTATGTTTGCGTATCTAATCGAACACTCTTTTTCATGAGTTTCAATTTTATTGATTGCTTCTTGTGTAGATTTCATGAACTCACCGTGTATATTTTTAAGGGTTTACTTTTACCTTTTACCTTTATTGGTTTTAATGATTTTAACTTATAATTAACACTTTGTGCAGTATTTTCTCCAATAAGTATATCTACGCCAACTTCTTTTGTTGCAGACTCTAGTCTAGCTGCTGTGTTTACAGCATCGCCAATGGCTGAATAGTCGAACCGGGTGTCGCTACCTACATTTGCTATAACTGCTTCACCTGTATTAACGCCCACGCCAATAGCTATTTCATGTGGCAGTTCTTTGTTCAGTTCTTTTATGGCTTCTTGTATTTCAATAGCTGTCTTAACAGCAAGCTCTGCATGGTTTTCTAAGTCTAATGGTGCGTTAAAAATTCCAAAAACCGCATCACCGATAAATTTGTCTAGCATCCCTTTATTACGCTGTATACACTCAACTTGTACTGTTAAGGCTTTATTCATAATTTCTGTGACTTCTTCAGGCTCTAATGTTTCTGACAAAGAAGTGAAGCCACGCACATCAGTAAAGAGAAAAGAGCAAAGCCTTCTTTCACCGCCTAGCTTTAACAATTTAGGATTGTCTTGTAGTCTTTTTACTTGTCTTGGGTCTAAGTAATGCTCAAACTGTTTTTTGATTTGTAGTCGTAATTTAAACTGTTGTCTAAATCTTAGATAAAAAGCTATGGCTCCTGTAATAAAACTTGCGACCAATGTCCACGTTACATCAATTAGTAATCCATCTTGTATGAGCCAATAACCACCATAAGCTAAAGATATTGTAAAAATAGCATAGCTTATTACACCTAGTGTCATGCCTAACAAATGTATTAAAAACCATGTGGCTGTAACTGATATTATAAAAATACCCATTTCTGCGGCTAAAGACCAATCTGGTATGTAAGGCGAATCTTGTATTAATATAGATTCTGCTAAAGCGGCTTGTATTTTATGTGGCTCTAACAAACCGACAGGCGTGGAAATTTGCGGCATCACACCGTTAGCAGTAACACCCAAAAATACAAACTTATTTGCTACGCTCATTTCTTGAAGTGTAGTTTGTGGTGTATCTACCCAACTAATCCACTTACGACCAAGACTATCTGTTTTAACTGGTGGTATTCCTCGTATTGATATTTCTTCTATACCATTATCATTAGTTTTTATAATGTAAGTTTTTACATCAAACAAAGCCTTATATATTTGTGTTCCAAAACTAGGAATCCACTCGCCGTTAGGTGTGCTTACCAACAAAGGTATTCGCCGAACAAGTTGGTCAACCTCAGTTGGTGCAATAGCCAATCCTTGCAAGGCACTATTAGCTAACACATCTATGTTTTGCACTACTCCTTGTAAGACCAAACCTTGTGCTTTGTCACCCATAATTACTGTGCCTGTGGCGTCGGGATAATCTCCGCTTTCATTTTCAAACATTGCTAATACTGAGGGTGCATATTGTAGAACTTGTGCAAAAATATCATCACCGCCCATACGGTCAGGTTGTGGATAGCTTATAACATGACCAACTCCAATAGCTCCTTCGTTGATTAAATCTATCTGTATTTGTGCAAGTGTTTTTCTAGGAAAAGGCCAACCACCCATATTGGCAACATCTTCTTCAGTAATATTTAGTATGACAAAATTACCTGATTCAGGTTGCTGTTTTACGAAAGCATCAAAGGTTTTTAGTTTGAGTATTTCTGTTGGTGTAGATTGAAACACTAGCGGTAGTGCTAGTGTTATCAGTATTGGTAATATTAATTTTTTCATCAATAAGGTGACTCTGCAAAGAGTTTATCAATGGTGCTGTGATGCATGTCAAATTCTGATTTTTTTGTTCTATCTTCAAGCTTTTGTGCTTTTGCAATTACTGATTGTATTTCATCAAAATTATTCCAGTCAGGCACCAAACCATCGCATCTTTGTTGGTCTAGCATAATTGCTAGGGGTGTCATGGCTTGACCATCTCTAAGACCAAGCGCTAATGCAGGTTTATCATTATCCCAAACACACATCAAACAGAGGTCCTCTGGATTCTGTTGAATTAATGTCATTTTTTCATATACTTTCTGTAATGTAGTTTTACTCATTATTTTGTTTCTCCTGCACAACCATGAATGATTTACGTTTTTGCACTTCATCCCATTTTGCCCTTTTTATTTTAGTCCAATGGTTCGCTCTATGTGTGCTTAGATAAGCAGGTCGTATTTTTACCCACTTCCAACCAATGTCTCCTATTTCAAAATGATGATACCCATGCGACAGTCTATTTGCTGTAGTTGGGTCATTGTAAAACCTAACAATGTCTCTAGGTTTTTTTACTTCTGGGTGTTGTTTAATATCTTTAAACTTAGGGTATTTTTTTACAGATTGTTTCATATTAATTAACTCCTTTTTATTTAATATAATTTCATTATACACGGTTTACAATAGAAGTCAACACTTTTCTACACTTAATTAGATTGTGTAATTTTTATTATAGAGTCACTACCACCATTAATCTTAATTACATTTGATACGCCATCTTGTATAAAAATGACTGTGTAAGCGTTTGAACCATCTAAATCTACCCTAACTGTTTCATTAACTTGTCTACGCAAACTCACTACATTACCTGTTATAAGAGTAGTTATTTGTGTGTCCGGGTCTTTGCCTAATGAAGTCCCGGCTATCTGTGTTGTTGTAGCTTGCGCTAAAACATCCTCATCTTCATCTACAGCCAAGGCATCTAACACATTTAATAAATCTTCTAAATAATTAACATCAAGATAATTAATATCTAATTCTGTAAATTCTAAGTTATCTTCTTTTAGATAATCTTCAGCTAAGTAATCAATATCTAGGTCGTTAAAATCTAATACGCTATCTGTTTGTGTGCTTGTGGATTCTTCTTCTACTAAAACCTCTTGTTTGGGTGGTGTAACAATAAGCATGTTGTCTATTAGGTCTAGGGTTAAATCTAAAATTACAGGCTTAGTTGGTGCAGACTCAAACACGCTAACTGTAGTAGCTTCATAAGGTTTATTAAGTATTACTGTACCCATCGCTGTTACTACTTCTATTTCACCACTAGATAGGCCAAAAGCATCAGGCAAAAGAATAATTAGACTTCTACCTAGTTCATCAACCGTAGCAGTAAAATCAGTGCCTCTTATCGCTATATTTGCAGTAGGTGTTTTAAGTTGGATATTCTGTTTGTCTATACGATTTAAATTACCTGTAATAAACCTTGCTGTGCCTAAACCAAATGTTAAAGCCATTTTTGATTTACTAGGGTCCGGGTCAAATATATATGAGTCTATGACAAGTTCAGACCATTCTGTAAGTTTAACTACAGAATCATCTAAAAATTTAATGGCCATGCGACCATCTTTAGTTATGGCCTCATCGTTGCTCTGTATAGCAAACTTTAAATTAGCATCGTATGGTTTGTCTCGGACAATTTGTGCTGTGCCGTTTAGCTCAGATATGTCACCTATATCAACAGCTTGTGCTTGTACCTTGGTCGTTTTGAATAATACAAACAGTAGAAGCAGCAGTGCCAGAAACCGAAATAACTTTAAGCCAATCGTTGTCCTGTGTTGATAGCTGTTGTACATTAAAAGTTCTAGAGCCTCCCGTGTGGTCAAGATAAAAATATCCACCTGCTGATGCTGTAACACCCGTACCAGTGTAAGTAAGACTATTATCAGAGCCGTCTATATCTAAATACTGAGTCGCACCATCAATGTTTATATTTGATGTAATGGTATTGTTTGAACCATTAATTATCCAATCTAAGTCTAAATTTGAAGCCATGGCAGTACTGCCTTGATTTAATGTAAAGGTATTACCACTACCTGTAACATCCACATATTGATTAGAGCCATCTGCACTATAGGTATCAGTTGGGTCTACCTGTATGGTAAAAGAATTTGTACCACCATCAAACTCATAAAATCCTGTAAAGTTATCTGCAAAGATGTCACCCAAAAACTTATTAGTTGCGCCAATCATATTAATATCAAGTGTCATGCTGTTACCGTCTAAATCAAAGGCATTAACACTGCCAGCAGTTGAATTCAAACCGCCTATAATGTTTGATATACCAAGTTGCTCTAAATCAATGTTTGCGCCTGTTCCTGATTGGTCGACATATATTTCATTGTCAGCAGCAAAAACCACAAGAGAGCATGTAGCTAGTATGCT
>VTLG01013582.1_pt1 | contig 13410 bp, 18 predicted proteins | sample 4694571 | NCBI WGS metagenome assembly VTLG01 (sample SAMN12604809, study PRJNA352737) | marine metagenome | biome: ENVO:00000447; feature: ENVO:00000209|ENVO:00000569|ENVO:01000036; material: ENVO:00002151; isolation source: viral sequences binned using virsorter ...
ATGTCTAAGTTAAGAAGTATAGTAGAGCAGACAGGAGTTGGTATGTTACTTGTTAGTCATCTTAGAAGACCACAAGGAGATAAAGATTTTAATGATGGTAGAGAAGTTTCTCTTGGACATCTAAGAGGTTCAGCATCTATAGCTCAACTGTCTGACTCTGTGATAGCTTTAGAACGAGATCAACAAGCATCAGATGAAAGACTAGCTCATACATTAAAGGTTAGAATTTTAAAGAATAGATACTGTGGAACTCTTGGAGTGGCTTGTCATTTATTCTATGATAAGAACACAGGTAGGTTAAAACAAGTAGACAATCCTTTCTTGGATGGAGCAGATACAGATGCAATATATGAAGGAGCTTTTTAATGAGTGATATGTGGAAACATTATTGTTTAGTAGAAGATGAAGAGATAGATGTAGGTGAAGGTGAAGAATGTAATTGGTGTGGATTAGATGCTGAAGCTATGTCTATAGATGGATTCAAAGATGCTATCATAGGATATGGAGAACAGTACAGTAAGAAAACTTTACTTGTATATTCTTACAGTAAAATATGTGAGATACTAAGAGAAAGAGATGGTATGTCTTGGGAAGAAGCAGATGAGTTTGCTCAGTTTAATATAGCTAATGTATGGGTAGGTGAGAGAACTCCTATGATATTATATAATGAGTTTTGGGAAGGATGGAATGGTAATGCGAGCCATAATTGATATAGAAACAAATGGATTAAGGCAAGAGGTTATAAAGAATAACTATACTATACCTAAAGCTACAAAGATACATTGTATTGTAGCTAAAGATATAGACACAGGTAAAGTTTATCCTTTCCCTCCTGATATGTTACATGGATTTAGAGATTGGTCTTTAGGAGTAGAGAAATTTATTATGCACAATGGAATATCTTTTGATGGTTTCATACTTAATAAATTTTTAAATACAAATATAACTACGTCTAAAGTAATAGATACTATGCTCTTATCACAGTTAGTTGATCCTTTGTTAGATGGTGGACATTCCTTGAAGATGTGGGGTATAAGATTAGGATTACCTAAAGGAGACATGGAAAGTTTTGAAGAGTATAATCCTGACATGCTTGACTATTGTATACAAGATGTGGAGATTACCCATGCTTTGTTTAATAAACTTTCTAAGAGTCCTGCTGTATCACAACAGTCTCTAATCTTAGAACAAAAGGTAAGACAGTTAATAGATAAACAAGAAGAGAATGGTTTTGCTTTTAACTTAGAGGAAGCTACAAAACTTTTTTGTTCTATTGAAGAAGAAAGAAAATCATTAGAGACTGAAGCAGTCAATACCTTTCCACCTAAAGAAATTAAATTAAAAACTAAAACAAATTATAAACCTTTTAACATTGGAAGTAGACAACAACAAGTAGAAGTTTTAATGAGTAAAGGTTGGAAGCCTAAAGATAAAACAGATAAAGGTAATGTCATTTTAAATGAAACTATTTTATCTAACATAGATTTACCTGAAGCTAAAATGTTTAATAGATTTTTATTACTACAAAAAAGATCAGCTCAAATAAAATCATGGATAGAATCATGTGATGAGGATAACAGAGTAAGAGGTAAGGTTAGAACTTTATCTACTGTTACAGGAAGAACGTCTGCTAACAGTCCTAACATGCAACAAGTACCTGCAAACTATAGTCCGTTTGGCAAAGAGTGTAGAAACTTATGGACAATAAGCAATCCTAAAACACATAAGCTAGTGGGTACAGATGCAAGTGGATTAGAACTACGTTGTCTAGCTCATTATATGTATAAGGTAGGAAGAGAAGATGCTAAGAAATATACTGATACAATTTTAAATGGAGATGTACATACTACTAACATGAAGTTAGCAGGGTTACATAATAGAGACCAAGCAAAGACTTTTATCTATGCTTTCTTGTATGGTGCAGGAGCTTTTAAGATAGGTAATATAGTAGGGAAGGGAAGAACTGCAGGACAAGCTTTGATTAATAGATTTTTACAGAGACTACCTTCCTTAGATTTACTACGTAAACAAGTTACTGAAGCATCTGCTAAAGGATTTTTAAGAGGGTTAGATGGAAGAAGATTAAAGATAAGAAGTCAACATAGTGCTTTGAATACTTTAATTCAAGGAGCAGGAGCAGTTGTTTGTAAACAATGGTTAGTACATATCATGGAGAGAGCTATCAGAGAGAAGTTAGATGTTAAACTTGTAGCTTCTATCCATGATGAGTATCAGTTTGAAGTATTAAACAAAGACGTTGATAGGTTTTGTGTGATTACTAAAGAAGCTATACATGCTACTACTAAAACATTAGATTTAAAATGTCCATTAGATAATGAATATAATGTAGGTACAACATGGTTAGAAACTCATTGACAACTATTAATAAATATGAGATAATTCGTTTTATAATAATAATAAATAACTAGGAGAAAATAATAATGGTTATACAAGGAAAAGCATATTGGGCTGCTATTAAAAGTCCAAACACTACCTTCGATCCTGATGGTATGTGGACTGTAGATGTTTGTAATTTAGATGAAGCTAATTTAAATATTGCAAACAAAAATAATTTAATTGTTAAGAATAAAGGTGATGATCGTGGAGACTTTGTTACAATAAAAAGAAAAGTAATGCGTAAAGATGGACAAAGAAATCGTCAACCTGAACTAATAGATGGACAAAAGAAAGCCTTAGATTGTATGATAGGTAATGGAAGTTTAGTAAATGTTCTTTACTCTACTTATGATTGGGAATATAGAGGAAGAAAAGGAACTTCTGCTGACCTTCGTACTGTACAAGTTCTAGATTTAGTACCTTATAAAGATGGCAATGATGATGAGTTACCAGAAATTCCAGGTACTTACTCATCTACAGATGCTGTAGCTGATGACGACATTCCACTTTAAATAACCTTTAGGATTGGGAGCAAACTATTGAAACACATTGATACATTAGTTGAGGATATATATGACCTCTTTACGAGGGATGGTGGACCTCCCATTCCAAAAGAACAAGTAGAGAAAGAAATAGATATATTTTTAGATGAGTTAAAAGAACACCTTACAGATTTTTTATATACAAAGAAAAAAACTTCTTCTAATTTAAGACTATCTTTAATTGGAAAACCTGCTAGACAAACATGGTATGAAATTAATAAGAACAAAGACGAAGAAGTTTCTTTACCTGCTCCAACAAGAATAAAATTTCTATATGGACACTTATTAGAATCGTTATTACTTTTGTTTACCTCTTTATCAGGACATACTGTTACAGGTAAACAAAAAGAATTATCAGTTGAAGGAGTTGCAGGACATCAAGATTGTATAATAGATGATGTAGTTGTAGATTGTAAGAGTGCTTCCCCTTATTCATTTAAAAAGTTTAGCACAGGACAACTAACAACAGACGATCCGTTTGGTTATGTTGGACAGTTGTCAGCTTATACTCAAGCACAACAAAAAAATGAAGCTGCTTTTTTAGCTATTGATAAGTCTAATGGAGATATAGCACTTCTTAAATTACATGATATGGAAATGATTGATGCAAATGAAAGAGTCAAATATCTTAAAAAGATCGTTAGACATGATACTCCACCTGATAGGTGTTATGGGGATCTGCCTGATGGTGTTAGTGGGAACCGTAAGCTTGCTATTGGTTGTGTTTATTGCCCACACAAGCGAGAGTGTTGGAGTGATGCTAATGAAGGTAAAGGGTTACGTTTGTTTAAGTATGCAAAAGGTACAAGGTTTCTTTCGAATGTTGCTAAAGTACCTGACGTGGAGGAAATAGTTGAGTGGTAGTCATTGGGTTGATTACCATACAAAAGAAATCTTTGAGCCAAACTTAAATAAATTTGGGTTTGTTTATCTTATAACAAATAAAAAAAATAAGAAAGGATATGTTGGTTGTAAACAATATTTTATAGGTAAAGCTAAGAAAGAATCTAAGTGGCAAACCTATATGGGTTCATCTAAATATTTAAAATCAGACATAAAAAAAATAGGTAAAGAACATTTTACTTTTGAAGTTATAGCAGAATATAAAAACAGAAGAAGTTTAAGATACTATGAAGCATATTATCAAATGAAGTGGAATGTTCTTACTGCTGTGATAGAAGGTAGTGATGAACCTGCATTTTATAATTCTTACGTAGGTGGTAAATGGTATAGACCTGTTGAAAGTTATACAGATCCTGAGTATATAAAGAATCTTACAGAGTCTGTAAAGTTTAGGACAAAACCTATGAAGTGTACAAAAGAAAATGGTGAAGTAGTGATCTTTAAAAAATGTAGAGAAGCAGAAGAAGCAGGGTATGATCATGGGACTCTTTCACATATGGCTAATGGTGGGTATCAAAAACAAACACGTTCTAAAAGAGGATATATAATTCGTAAGAAACATAAAGATATAGTTAAAGCAGAGTATATAATAAATGACCAAGAAGAATGAAGAAATAGAAATAGGAGTTAGTATTGGTAAGTCTAATGAAAGAGTTTTATTTATTGCTGTAGTCTTACAAGCTTTATTAGATGCAACTAAACCAGTAGAACCTAACGAATCAAAGACAGCAATTCACGCAAGAGAAAGAGCAACAGCTTGGTTCTTTGCAAAGACAGGAGTTACGTGTGAGAACTTTAAATATATTTGTGACATGGCAAACCTTAATGCAGAATACACTAGGAGTTTTGCATACAAAGTTATTAAAGATAAAAAAGTACATTACATTAGAAAAAAAATTAATTACTTACTCAAAGGAGATTGATCCTTATAAAACATTACACGAATATGGAGATGGTACAATGGAAAAAACTGATAGAGGATGGACAATGGAAAGTTATAGAGATTATATGAAGAGAAGAGATGCTGAAGAACAAATGATTAAAGCTAGTGATAAACAAGTAGGTGGTAGTCATTATAAAGATTTTAAAATTATGCCTATTGAATATATAACACAAAATAAACTTGACTTTTGTGAAGGTAATATAGTAAAATACATTTCTCGACATGCAAAGAAAAATGGAGCAGAAGATATTAGAAAAGTAATTCATTATGCAGAATTAATATTAGAACAAAAGTATGGAAAGGATAATTAGATGGCATCATTACTAGGAAATAATTATTTACCTACTGAATATCAATCATTCATTCATATGTCTAGGTATTCACGTTGGTTAGAGGATAAAGGTAGAAGAGAAAGTTGGAGTGAAACTGTAAGCAGACTTATATCTTTCTTTAAACAACATATTGATAATGAATATAATAGTGTAATTAAAAAAAGAGAATGGAATGAGTTAGAAGAAGCTATACTTTCATTACAAGTGATGCCATCTATGAGAGCATTAATGACATCAGGTGATGCATTAGATAGAGAGAATGTTGCAGGTTATAACTGTTCTTATATTCCTATTGATAGTCCAAGAGCATTTGATGAAGTGTTATATATACTTATGAATGGTACAGGTGTAGGCTTTTCTGTTGAAAGACAGTATGCTGATAAGCTACCTACTATTCCTGATGTAGAGTTTGAACATACAGAAGATGTAGTATCTGTTGTTGATTCTAAAGAAGGATGGGCAAAAGGATTTAGAGATTTAATATCCTATCTATACACAGGTAGAGTTCCTAAAATAAATGTTAGTAAAGTTAGACCTGCAGGTGCAAGATTAAAAACATTTGGTGGTAGAGCTAGTGGACCTCAACCTCTTGTAGATTTATTTGACTTTACTATTCTTAAATTTAAAGGTGCTAAAGGTAGAAAACTTTCTTCTATGGAATGCCATGATATTGTATGTAAGACAGGTGAGGTAGTAGTTGTAGGTGGTGTACGTAGATCAGCACTTATATCTTTATCTAATTTATCTGATCAAAGAATACGTGGTGCTAAGATGGGTGAATGGTGGAATGATAATCCACAGAGAGCATTAGCTAATAACTCTGTTGCTTATACAGAGAAACCAGATCCAGGTATTTTTATGAAAGAATGGTTATCATTATATGAAAGTAAATCAGGTGAGAGAGGAATGTTTAATAGAGCATCTGCTCAAGCTAAAGCTGCAGAGAATGGTAGACGAGATGCATCATGGGATTTTGGTACTAATCCTTGTAGTGAAATTATATTAAGACCTAATCAATTCTGTAACTTAACTGAAGTTGTGTGTCGTTCTACTGATACTATGACTACATTAACAAAGAAAGTTAAGCTTGCTACTATGTTAGGTACAATACAATCTACCTTTACAAACTTTGGTTATCTTCGTAAGAGATGGCAGAACAATACAGAAGAAGAAAGACTACTTGGTGTATCTCTTACAGGTATCATGGATTGTGTTGAGTTAAATACTATTGATGGACTTGCACCTAGATTAGAAGTGTTAAAGAAACATGCAGTAGATACTAACAAAACTTTATCAGATAAGTTAGGTATACCACAATCAACAGCTATCACTTGTGTTAAACCTTCAGGTACTGTAAGTCAATTAGTTGATAGTGCTAGTGGTATACATGCAAGACATAATCCTTACTACATTAGAACAGTAAGAGGTGATAACAAAGATCCATTGACTGAGTTTATGAAAGCATCTGGTATACCTAATGAACCAGACTATTTAAAACCAGAACATACTACTGTATTTTCTTTTCCTATGATGTCACCTAAAGGTTCAGTCTGTAGAAAAGATATGACAGCTATTGAACAATTAGAGATTTGGAAATGTTATGCTCAACATTGGTGTGAACATAAACCTTCTGTAACTATAAGTGTTAAAGAAGAAGAGTGGGTTCCTGTTGGTGCGTGGTGTTGGGAAAATTTTGAATACCTAAGTGGTGTCTCTTTTCTCCCCTTTTCTGACCACACGTATCAACAAGCACCTTATCAAGATATAGATGAAAAGACTTATAAGAAGTTAGCAAAAGCTATACCAACTGATATTGATTGGAATAAACTTCAGGACTTTGAGAAAGAAGATAATACGAAAGGATCACAAGAACTTGCATGTACTGCAGGGGTATGTGAATTGGTGGACATATAATTCGTTCACCTTGTGTTGGTGTATGTACACTAGAGAATGAGGTTTGTATCGGTTGTTTCAGAACAAGTAAACAGATAGCTGAGTGGGCATTTTATAATGATGAAGAAAGAGAAAAGATAATGAAAGAAAGTAAACCAGTATTTGCAACAGCAGATATAGATTTAATAAGAGATTTAATAGTATTTACTTTGAAAACACAAGATGATTTTGTTATGCCTGTTGAAAAGAAGAAAGAGTTTGAAGCATTGTATCATAGACTAGGTAGATTCAAAGAAAGTTCTTGACTTATTATAAAAAATATATTATAATTCGACTATAGAATGCCATAATGGGTTCTTGAGAGAGTTCTGGTTAAAACTACCATTCAGTATTCAGCGTAGTCTCTCTATAACTTGCTTAATAAAGGAGAAAATTTATGAATATGTTTGATACTGTACACAGATATACTGTTGGCTTTGATGGTTTATTTGATCAACTAAGTACTTTTCAAAGTAAAGGAGCAGATGGTTATCCTCCTCATAATATTGTTAAAGTAGATGAATCTAATTTTTTTATTGAACTTGCTTTAGCAGGATTTAAAAAAGATGAATTAACTATTAAGGTAGAAAAAGATACATTGTCTGTTGAAGGAGATCGTAAGAAGAGACAGGACAATGAAAATTATATCTATAAAAGTATTGGAAACAGAACTTTTAAAAAAACATTTTCACTAGCAGAATTAGTGGAAGTAAAAGATGCAGAATTTACGGATGGTGTTCTGCATATTAACTTAGAAAAACATATTCCAGAGGAAGACAAACCAAGGAATATTTCCATCACTTAACATACAATGATCACATAGGGAGGAGTAGTATACTTGTTATATGCTCCTCTCTTACATTAGGAATTATAAATGAAGAAAAAAAATATTAATACAATTTATATAGGATATGATCCGAAAGAACATAAGGCTTACGAGGTTTTAAAATTTTCTTTAGAAAGAATTTCTATAAGTCCTTTAAGAATTGTTACTTTAGATTTACAAACACTTCAGAATAAAATGGGGGTGTATAGAAGAAAATTTAAAACAGATAGTAATGGACAACGATATGACAATATAGATAACAGACCTTTCTCAAGTGACTTTAGTTTTAGTAGATTTTTAGTTCCTTATTTAAATATGTATCAAGGCAAAGCTTTATACATGGATTGTGATATGTATGTTAGACATGACATTACAGAACTGTTTGATCTATGTGATAGTAATTACTATGCATTATGGTGTGTACATCATAAGTATGAACCTACTATAGGTAAAAAGATGGATAATAAAATACAAGAAATGTATCGTAGAAAAAACTGGTCTAGTCTTATGATGTTTAATTGTGATCATCCAGATACTATAAAGCTAACTAAAGATCTAGTTAATACAGAATCAGGAAGATTCTTACATACGTTTCAATGGTTGCCTGATAAAGAAGCAGACATAGGTAGAATACCTGAAGAATGGAATTGGTTGGATGGTCATTCTGATCCTGAATTAGATGCAAAGAATGTACACTTTACTACTGGTGGTCCTTGGTTTAATGGATGGAATCCTTCTAGAGAAGAAGATTGTAAATATATTACTGAGTGGAATAATGATGCTGCTTGGTTAGAAATGAATGGGATAAAAGAAGATGTTAAAAATTTTGAAATATAGAGCATTACTAAAACATTTTGAAGCTGAAAGAGATAGATGTTTATATCAATTAAATTTATCTTTTGAAAATCCTGTAGCTGTAGGAGAACATCCTACATTACTTGAAGATGATAAAAAACTTATAGCTGATCTTGCACATGCTGAAGAGTGTATAGATTCTTTAACAATTAATTTTGGTAATGATAAAATTGTTTCTCCATCAGAAACACCTGATGCACCTTGGGTAGGAGAAGATGACTAACATGACTAATATAACTTTTGTAACTTCTTTTAATGAAAATATATTAAAAGACTCTGGACATTTTATGTTGGATACTTTAGATAAAAATCTAGAGCCTTCAATTAATTTAGTTTGTTATCACCATGATTGTAATTTAGATAGTTATTCTCTACCTAAAAAAGATAATATATCATTTAAAAATTTACATGATGTTAAAGAACATGAAGAATTTATAGACACATATAAAAAACATAATGGCACAGAAGATAATACTATACCTTATAATATTCAATTAGATGGAATAAAATTTTCTCATAAAGTATTTGCATTAACAGAAGAAGCTTTTAAGTTAGCTGAAGAATCAACTAAACCTGGTTGGTTAGTATGGATAGATGCTGACTCTTATTTTAAAAAACGTATTACTAAAGAAGATATTTTATCAAGACTTGATAATGAAGCTGACTTAGGATATATAGAAAATGATGCATCTTTTATGGCTTTTAATTTAAATAAACAACCTCCAATAGATTTATTAGGAGATTTAAAAGGTGCATATGTTTCAGGAGAATTTATTCAGTACAGAGAATGGCATGATTATTTTATATTACAAAGGTTAATAAATATTTATCAAGTTCATGGATTAAAATTACATAAAATTCCTATGGTATCTGATTTTATGGTACATTTTGCAGGACAATTTGATGCAAGTAAGTTATCATCTGTTAGAGATTCTAAAGGAAATAGAGTTGTGAAGTTACCTGATACTGTATCTCCAGATATAAAACCTAATAGATATAAACAGTTAGCTGATATTGTTAGACATTATAAACCAAAAAGTATTATTGAAACTGGTACGTGGAATGGTGGTCGTGCTATTGAAATGGCTCTTGCTGCATTTGAAACTCAAGATGAAATACTATATAGAGGGTTTGATTTATTTGAAGATGCTACAAAAGAAATAGATAAAGAAGAAAATAATGTAAAGGCTCATAATACTAAAGCTGCTGTGATAAAAAGACTACAAGATTTTAGATCTAAGATGATGGAAAAAAATAAAGTCTTTACTTTTCAATTAGGAAAAGGAAATACACGAGATATTTTAAAAGGTCGTGATGATTTAAATGCTGATTTAATATTACTTGGTGGTGGCAATAGTATTAAAACTGTTACTAATGAATATAAAAGTTTTAAACATAATCCTATAGTTGTTTTTGATCATTACATAACTAAAGATGAACAAGATAATATATTGCCTGAAAAATTTAGAGGTGTTAATAAAGTCTTTGAACAAATAAAAACTAAAAAAAGTGGTATAAGAAAAAAAGTTCTTCCATCTGGAGATAATGTATTAGGTGGAGGACATACGCATTTAGCTGTTATCTTACACGATAAAAAACTTCCTGAACTAACCCCTAGTTTAAAGTCTGTTCCTATAGTAGTTAATCCAAGAGATTGTGTACCTAAAGATTATATACGAGATAATATAAGAGCTAACATGAAACTTATTAATAAAGATACTTGGGTAGATAAATGTGTACAACATGATGGTAAAGTTATTTTAGTTTCAGCAGGACCTTGTATAGATTATGATGAATTAAAATTTACTATAAGAAACAATCCTAATGCAAAAGTTATGTGTGTTAAACATAGTTATCCTAAGTTATTAGAACAAGGAATTGTACCTTGGGGTTGTGTTGTTCTTGATCCTAGACATATTGATGGAACAAGTACACATGGTGTAGTAAGAAAAGAATTGTTTAAAAATTTAAATATTAAAACTAAATTTTTTGTAGCATCTATGACTGATCCTTCTGTTACTCAATATTTATTAGATCATAATGCAACTATATATGGATGGCACGCATTTACAGAATCATTAAGAGAAGAAGCAGAGAGAAACCAAGGTATTAAAAATAATCAAATTAAAGTTTTAGATGAGCTTAATCTACCTGAAGGTTCAACTTTAATTACAGGGGGAACATGTGCTGCTATGAGAACCATAGGTATTATGCACACTATGGGTTTTAGAGATATAGAATTATTTGGTTTTGATTGTTCTTTAAAAGATGAACCTACAAAAGAAATGTTAAAAGAAACTACTGGTGCTGAAGAAGAAGAACCTAGACCTAAATATTTTAAAGTTGGAGTAGGAGAGAATTTTTATTGGACCACAGGAGAATTATTAGCTATGGCTCAAGATTGTGAAAAAGTTTTCTCTGATAAAGCTATGGGTATTCTATATAAATTTCATGGACAAGATACTTTAGTAGCTGATCTATGGAAGGTAGCTGAACAGAAACAAGTATTTAAAAATTTTACGGATATATTTAATGATTGAAATTAATAAAGAATATACAAGAAAAAAACCTTCTCCAAGATATTTAGAAATTGTTGAAGAATATAAGAAGCAACATGTTGTAGATATTAAACCTGGACTTCCTCATTATAATGGATCAAGTTTACTTCAACATGTAGATTCAATTAAAGATGTTTTATCTAGTAATGACTGTAAAAATATATTAGATTTTGGTTGTGGAAAAGGTACTTTATATACTAAAGATTTTAATACTATTACCAATTACATAAAACAACCAGTACATGAATACTGGAATTTAGATTCATATACATTATATGATGCAGGATATGAGAAACATTCAACATATCCTAAAGGTACGTATGATGCTGTCATTTGTACAGATGTTATAGAACATATATGGAAGGATGATTTATATTGGTTTACAAAAGAGTTATGTTCTTTTGCAAAAAAACTTGTATTTATAAACGTAGCATGTTATGCTGCAAAAAAAACATTTACAGATGGAACTAATGTACATGTTTCTGTTTATCCTCCTCCTGATTGGGTGAAGTTTTTTGAAACGATTAAAAAAGAATTTCCCTTATTAGATTTTTATATTGTAACTCAACATCAAGAAATGAAAACAAATGGCATACTACTACGAAAGAAAAAACAAGGAAACTAATTATGTTTCCAGATAAAGATATAGAAAAAGAAAAACTCTTATCTGCTCAAACTCTACAAGGAGAATTAATATGGCTAAGAAAGTTACGACTAAAACTACCACAAGTAAAACCCACAAGACTGCGTACATTATTGCAGCAATTCTCGTAGGTATTATTGTACTAGGTTCTATATTTGGACCTGGAACTAAAGAAGTAGAAGCTAACGAAGAAGTAAGAAGTACACTTCCTGGTTGGTCTGCAGGATACAGATACTACTTTGATATGGATGAAGACGAAAAAAGTAAACTAAGATTATTTGGTAAATATAAACAAACAGATGGTGACTCATTTAAAATAGGTTGGACTAGAGAAACTGGTAAAGATTTAAATCAGTTTAAGACTAACATAGATGATGATGGAGTTATCTTCTTTGAACAGGAGTTTAAATTCTAATGAAAAATTATTTAATTGCAATCATAGTTATTGGAGTAGTTGCTTTAGGTGGATGGTATTATTCTCAAGATGATGAGGTTGATACACCTACATTTGTGCCTACACCACCAACGACTACTCAAGCAGAATAATGCCTGAGATATTTCACGTAGCTATGCTCCTCATTTGTTTTAATGGGGAGTGCACTACGTTTGAGAGTGCTCCATATACAAGAAACATAAGTGCAGAGCATTGTCAAAAAATGTTAGTACATACTTTTCAAACTCAAGTAGGTCCTTACTATGATAAGATCATTGACTTTGAAAAGGATAGTCCTGAAGATATTGAGATAGTTTATGCAGGATGTGATACTACTAATAGAAATCCTAAAGATGATAACGATTGGAGAATAACACCTAATGTCGATCCAGAACTTCATATACCAGATCAAAACGATCTTAAATGGCAACAGCAAAAAGAAAGAGAACTATAATGTTTATTATGTTAGTTTTTATTATGCTGTTGTAGCAGGAAGTACAGCAGCTTTTGTTACTTGGATTTTTGATTAATGAATTTAAATAGTCAACAAGAACGGTTTGCACAGTCTTATGTGTTACATAGAAATGCAACAGATGCTGCAAAAGCTGCAGGATATGCTGAGAGTTCTGCTAAAAATCAAGGATATAGGCTACTACAAAACGATAAAATTATTGAACGTATAAGTGATTTAGAAAAAGAATTAGAAACAGATGTAGATGTTATTCCTGAAATTGAAAAACAATATCAGGTAGCTGTTGGAAATAAACATACACAAAGTGCATTAAAAGCTTTAGAACTTTTATCAAGAGTACGAGGAGCTAAGAACGAAAAAGCTGATGATACTAATATAGAAACTCTTCAAGAAGAATTAGTAAGTATTATGAAAATGTTAGGTAAAAAAAATATAGACAGTCTCTATAAAAAATGTGGGTTCTAATTACTGTCCTGCTAAAGGATTATCTAAAGCTCGTTGTAGCATCTCCCTTAACTTTGTTTCTAGGTCTGATAGTTTACTATCTATTAGTTCTATTCTTCTTTGAGCATCA
>VTLG01003774.1_pt1 | contig 13409 bp, 5 predicted proteins | sample 4694571 | NCBI WGS metagenome assembly VTLG01 (sample SAMN12604809, study PRJNA352737) | marine metagenome | biome: ENVO:00000447; feature: ENVO:00000209|ENVO:00000569|ENVO:01000036; material: ENVO:00002151; isolation source: viral sequences binned using virsorter ...
GTGACGCAAGAGCACTTTACCTTAAACTCTTTTCGGGTGAAATGTTCAAAGGATTCCAGCACAATGCAATAGCTAGGGATCTTGTGATGAAGAGAACTCTTAAAAACGGTAAGAGTTTACAGTTCATCTACACAGGACACACAAAAGCCGAGTACCATGTACCAGGCCAGTCCATACTCGGTAACAGTGATGGTTCACCTCCTGTAGCTGAGAAGACTATTACAGTAGATGACCTACTTATTAGTTCAGCATTCGTATACGAGCTAGACGAAACATTGGCTCATTATGAATTGAGGGGAGAGATATCTAAGAAGATTGGATACGCTCTTGCACAGAAGTATGATAGACTAGTATTCAGAGCGATTGCTCGTGGAGCTAGAGCTGCTTCTCCAATTACTAAATCTGGTTTTGTAGAGCCAGGTGGTACACAGATTCGTGTAGGTACTAACAACCAAGCATCCGATGCTTATGTCGCTGCTTCACTAATCAATGCATTCTATGATGCTGCAGCTGCATTAGACGAGAAGGGCGTTAGCTCTGAAGGTCGTGTAGGTGTCTTGAACCCAAGACAATATTACGAATTAATACAAGCTGTAGGATCTAACGGTTTAGTTAACAGAGATGCTCAAGGTACAGCCTTGCAGTCTGGTAACGGAATCATTGAGATCGCTGGTATTAAGATCTACAAGTCAATGAACATTCCATTCTTCAGTACATATGGTACTAAGTATGGTTCTGCTTCTGCTACAAACCCTGGAGTAACATCTCCTGGTAACGTAGGTTCATTCGTTGGTGAAGCTGTCGAAGACGCAGCTGCTGACGTAACTGGAATCAACAATGAGTATGGTGAAGAGACTGAATTCGCTAACTCTTGTGGACTTATATTCCAGAAGGAAGCTGCTGGTTGCGTTGAAGCAATCGGACCTCAAGTCCAAGTTACATCTGGTGACGTTTCCGTGGTTTACCAAGGTGACGTGATTCTCGGTAGACTCGCAATGGGAGCCGACTATCTAAACCCAGCTGCTGCTGTGGAACTTATTGCTGGTGCTGCTACTGGTTCATCTGGTAACGCTGCATTCTAAGCACACACTTATATAGGGAGGCTTCGGTCTCCCTTTTTTATTAAATAATATTATGCCTTTTCCAACCACTAACGCCACTCAAGAATTACCTGCCATAAATCAAATACTGTCGTCATGTGGTCAGGCACCAGTAACGACGTTGGACACAACCAACCCAGACGTTGCGATTGCATACGATACGTTGTTACAAGTATCAAGAGAAGTACAAGCTGAAGGATGGACCTTCAATAAAGAGTATCATTATGAGATGACTCCTGATACAGATGACTTTATATTGATACCGAATAATATGCTACAAATAAAGCTGACAGAAAACTCAGCTAATATGGATAAAGATGGTATCCGTAGAAGTGGCAAACTATATGACAGACATAATCATACATATAAATGGACAGATGAAACAGTAGAGTGTGACATTGTTTGGGAGTTTGATTGGGTAGATTTACCTCAACCAATACAAGACTTCATAACAGCAAGATCATCTACTATTGTATCTCAAAGAATAATAGGAGATAATTCTCAATACCAAATGCTTCAACAACAAGAAGCATATATGAGAGCAATGGCTTTAGAATATGAAACTCAACAAGGTCAGTTTACATTCTTCGGACATCCACAAGGTCATCAAAACTATTATCAAAGCTATCAACCATTCCATGCACTTAAAAGATAATGCCAGCAATAACTCAACGTGTAAGTAATTATTTAGGTGGGGTCTCTAAACAATCTGATGATAAAAAACTAACTAATCAAGTTAGAGAATGTCTCAATGGTTATCCTGATCCTACCTTTGGTCTAACTAAAAGACCAGGTTTTAAATGGATAGCAAATTTAGGTACAGGCACTACTTATGATTCATCTAAATGGTTCTACATCCATAGGGATGCAGACGAGAAATATATAGGATGTATTAAGCCAGCTCTAGGAGGCTCTACAGGCGACATAGATATATGGAATGCTACAACTGGGGCTGCGTGTACTGTTAACTATGGTACAGGGGCACAGGCGTACCTTACAGGAGCACGTATCAACTATGACATACTAACTGTACAAGATACATCTATAGTAACTAACAATTTAATAACAGTAGCTAAAATAGCTGACCCTACATTTATAGCTAAAACTAGAGCTACACTTGTATTAAGTGACACTGCAGTAGGTGAGTATGATGTTACTATTAATGGTAGTGCTATAACTACTTATGATTCTCCTAGTACACAAACATATAATGGTTTATTAACTGAATTAAAATCCCGTATTGATGGGTTAAATATTTCAGGTTTAACAGTAACTAAGTATGCATCATCTTTAGAATTAGATAGAGTAGTTAGTGGTACAAGAACTGCTTTTACTATATCAACTACTGGTGGTGCAGCTAATAATAAACTTAGTGTATTTCAAGATCAAGTAGATAATGTATCTCAACTACCATATACTTCATTCAATGGTCGTATAGTTAAAGTAATTAATACTGCATCTAATAACGATACATACTTTGCTAAATTTGTAGCAGATGATGGTACATCTGGTATAGGTTACTGGGAAGAAACTTTAGACCCTAGTAAATCAACAGGTCTGAATCAAGACACAATGCCACATGAGTTGTTAAATACAGCTACTAATACTTTCCTTTTTCAAAAGATAACATGGACTGCTAGAAAAGTAGGTGATGATGTAACTAACTCACATCCTAGTTTCGTAGGACAAAAAGTAGAACAATCATTTTTCCATAACAATAGACTCGGATTCTTATCTAAAGATAACGTATCCATGAGTCAATCTCAAGATTTTTATAACTTCTATCATACCTCTGCACAAACAGTTACTGATGCAGACCCAGTAGATTTAAGCTGTTCAACAATTCGACCTGCCGCACTTCATGGTATAATTCCTACTACACAAGGTTTAGTCCTATTTAGTAAGAATCAACAATTTATGATGAATGCTGCTGACGGAATTCTAACACCAACATCTACTAGTATCAGTACTATTTCTAACTATGAGATGGATACAGAAGTTGATCCTGTTGATATGGGTACTAATATAAACTTTATAAGTAAAACTCCAGGTTATACTAGAGTATTTGGTATGGTTACACGAGGTCAAGATGAGAACCCTCAAGTATTAGACGTAGGTAGAGTTGTAAATGAGTGGATACCAGCTACAATTGATACGTTCATTGCTAGCCCACAGAATCAATTCCTAGCTTTATCTAGTCAATCAGATGATAAAATATATTTCTATCGTACTTATAGTGATGGTGAAAAGAATTTAGTAGAAGCATGGTTTAACTGGCAATTACCAGGAACAGTTCAAACTACAGCCGTTGACCAAGACGATATGTTTACTGTTACTAAACAAGGTAATCAGTTTACATTAAGTAAAGCAAGTTTAAGTCAGAGTCCTTCTGACGCTATCATTGTTAATAATGACGGATCTAGAGTCAATCCATGTATGGATCTTTATGCTACTGCTAGTTCAGTTGCATGGGATTCTACTAACGAGTTCTCTAAATGTTATATACCATGGAATAATGTAACTGGATTAACTCCAGTACTAATTATTAAAGGTACAACTGCAACAGGACAATTCATTGAATCAGGTTTTACAATTACACCTGATATCATTACTGATGATGGGAATGATTATTTTAAAGTAGCTAAAAAGAATTTAACTAGCGTTGCTAGTGATGTAATAGTTGGATGGAAATATGATTTAGATATTATATTACCTAAGACATACTATAGAACAGATGAATCTATGCAGTTAACTGATTATACTGCTAACTTAACTATAGCAAGAATGAAGTTTGCTGTAGGATTATCTGGTGTTATGGGATTTAAACTTAAATCTACTGGTACTCTACAAGGTAAAAAGGAGTATACTGGAGATAATAGTACTACTATATTTAACTGGACTAAAGATGATTTAGATTATATAGATAGTGATCAAATAAAAGTAACACTAGATGGTGTTGCTACTACTGCATTTACTGTATCAGGTGACTACCAAATAACATTTAGTAGTGCTCCAGGTACAAATGTAAAGATAAAGATATACCTTGATGAATGGTATAACTTAAACCCTACACAAATAGCTGATACATACTTAGCTAATGATATTGCATTATCTGATCAATCAGTATTCTCTATACCTATTCATCAGAAAACAAATAACTTCCAACTTAGAATATTTAATGATTCACCATTTCCTGTGTCTTTAAACTCTATGATGTGGGAAGGTAATTACTCACCTAGATTTTATAAGAGGACATAACATATGATGATGAGTGACTTCGGCGTACCTATGAGTGATGCCGAGATGAATATGCAACCAACTAAGCCACATGAAAGATTTATGGCTGAGTCTGGTGTTGAAATGCATTGGGTAGAAATAGCTGCAGCTGGTATTGGTCTTGTAGGTAGTATAATTGGAGGTAACAAAGCTTCTAAAGCTGCTAAAGAACAAGCTAATATGCAGAATGAAGCTGCTGAAAGACAGTTTGAATATGATACAGATCGCTGGGAAATGGAAAAGGAGAAAATCCTTTCAGATCGTCAGTGGTATGTAGAAGGTAATCAGATAAAAGCTAGAAACGAAGAAAGGGTTGCAGCATTTAAAGATGCTACTAATGCTGAGTTATATATTAGAAATCTACAAATAAGGAATGCAGAGCAAGAATCATTAGATAATCAATTTAGGAAATCAGATGAAATCTATGATAAACAATTAGGATACAATGCTCTATCTTCTATTAGTGCTACAAAAAGTGAAGAAAGACAGCTACAGGAAATACATGCAGAAACAGCTTTTGATAAACAAAAACAACGTATTGAATATCTACAAGCTGAAGGTGCTATGAGAGCTAAAGGAGTTAGTGGTAGATCGTTAGAGAAATCACATCAAGCAGCTGCATCAGCATTTGGTCAACAAGTAGCAATGCTAAATGAATCATTAGCTAGTGCTGGTAGAAATACTAGAGCTATGATGGAAGAGATTTCATTAGATCAATACTCTGCTGACTTAGCAGCATATGCTCAAAAAATGTTAGAGCCTGGTGAATTACCAATGCCAATAATTCCTTATGCAACTCCTATGGCTGAGTTCCAAGATCCTAGAGCATTAGCTGAGTACGACTTTGGACCTGCACCAGTATTAGGTGCTTTAGCTTCTCCTAATGCAGCAGCTAATCAAGTATGGGGTGCAGCTATTCCTGGTATTGCTAATAGTGTAGGTAGCATGGTTGGAGCGTTTGGTAATTTTAATTTTGGTAGCGGCGGCGGTAGTAAAGTATTTACAGGTCCACTTCCAGGTTCAATTGGAACCATAGCATAATATAATAAAAAGTTTAACTATGACTTACAAAATACGTTCCCAAGGGCAACGATTTCGCAGAAAAGATTTTGGTGATTTAGGCTTACGAGCTTATAAAGAACAACAAAATACCATCATCAATGCTTTAAAACTGCAAGCCAAACAATCTGAACAAGTACGTAATGAGTACATTAGAGGTGAAGAACAATCAGATGTTAAAGAAGAGCAAAACAGAGTAGAGCTAAAAAAGCTTGAAGATGATGTTTATAAAAATAAAGCAGATGCTAAGAAAGTAAGAGCAACAAGAGAAATTGAATCTCTCTTAGGTAAAGCTAAAGAGTTTGGTAAGAAAGCTGATTTTTTCAAAGATTTCTCTACTACTTACTCAAAGCAGTATGCTGAAGCTGCTAAATCAATAATAGGTGGAATTGAAAAACAAGTAGGTGAAAGAGGCCATCAAGCTTTTAAAGAATCAGGACAGTATAATGAAAGAATAGAAGGCGAAGCAGCTTTAAATAATTTGTCTTCTGCATATCAAGTGAAAGAAGCTTATAGTATTTATACAGATAAATCTTTATCTAGAAAAGAAAAAGCTGAGAAATTAGGACATGTAATTGACATCGGTAAAAGGATGGGTCATACAAATTCCTTATTAACAGCTAATTCTTATATAAAAGATTTCAAATTAATTGAAACTAATTTAGTTGAAACAGTCCGTGCAAACGGTATAGAACTAGATAAGGATTCTGTATATGAAACATATATGGTTAGGGCTTATGAGTTAATTCGTAATTCTGGAATGTCTCCTACTTCTAAAGGTTCTAAAAAACTTTTAGATCATTTTCATCATAAAGCAATAGATAAACAAAATCGTTTAACTAAAGAATCTTATGCAGAAAGGGATACAGAAACTACTGAATCTTTAATTACAGATTTAAAAAATTTAAAGGATGATCCAGCAGAGTATGAGTTTGCTTATAATAAATTAATAATGCATACAGATTCTGGTTGGACTTGGGATTCAAATAACAATCCTGTGGAACCTTCTACAAAAGGTAACTTAAGTTCAGCACAGACTACAGTTATGAAACTTTTAGTTGAAGCTGGTGTTTTTAATACTCGTGAAGAAGCTGGAAAACATTTACTAAATATAGCTACACCAGATCAACAATGGGCTATAGATATAGATGCAAATATTAAAAGAAAAACATGGGGTAATAGACATGCTGAAAAAGAAACAGAACTAGATGAAATCTGGAATGATTATTCTAAACAAGAAAGAAAAGATGCAGAAGATGCTGCAAAGAATAAAGATGCAGATTCTTTAAAAGATGTACAAGCTCGTGTTAGATCTGGTGAAATAGATGTATCTAATAAACAACAGATGCAAGGTATATTAGATAACAATCGTGGTAATCCAAATACTAGAGATTGGTTATCTACAGCTATGTTGTTTAATCCTAATGAAAAGAAAGATATATTCTTAGTTGATGCACGAATGAATGCTGCTTATCTAGGTAATGATTGGGCTGATTTTCAAGATGTTATACAGTACATGCCTGATAAAGATAGACCTAAGTGGAATAAAATTGATAAACATTTAGGTATATTAAATAGAAATGGTCATTCATCTAAAGACGTTAAAAAGTTAGCTAAAGCTGAAATTGCAGCTGTTATGAAAGTTGGTGCAATAAATGATTATAGTCATGGTAGTTCTTTGCAAGCTGCAGAAGGTTTTGAACAAGTTTTTTATGAAGAGTTTAGGAAAGTAGCAGATGATGAAAATCTAACTGAAACACAGAAAATAGATAAAGCTTTAACTAGCACTAGAAAAATGCTTACGGATAAAGTTGGTGTCTTTAGAAGAGAAAATGAGGGAAATGCTACTATTTGGTTAGCTTATACAGATGAAGATAAAGATTCTTTAAAAGGTCTTGATAAAGCTCAGTTGGAAGAGAAACTAAAAAACGGATGGGATAACATCTTTAATCAAGCAAGTGTAGATCGACCTGATAAACCAAAAGGTAAAATAACAGTTAATGGTAAAACAGTTAATCTTATTAAACAAGATTCTATAGACAGAACTGTTAGAGCTGCAGTACAAGGTAAAGAGATAGAACAAAATGATACTATTGATTTACTTTATTTAACACAACCACTTCAACCAGACGGTAAACTTAAATATAGTAAGACTGATCTTTGGAATAAAATACTTAAATTACAAGGTATTGATGCACAAATACCTCCAGGTCAAACGGATCTTGTCCAATGGAAAGCAGAAAGATCTGCTGCTAAAGTTAGTAATTGGCATCAACTTAGTGATAAGAATAAAGCAGCAGTTAGTGTAGTCTTGGAGTTAGCAGACTTTATGGGAATGCCTACTAGTAAAGAATTAGACCCTACTAATCCTAATTACTTTGTAACTAAAGAAGAATTTTTATATAATTATCCATATTTTACAGGAGGACTTAAGTAATGGCAGTAACAGATTTTAACCCTATTGATGATCAAGAGCAACAGTTAGTCAATAAACTTCCAGAAGAAGAAAGACTAGCTCAATTAAAAGAAATGTCTGCTACTGATCAAGCAGACTCTACATTTACTGAAAGATCCTCTAAACCAGAAACAACTGTACCACAAGGTAGATTTGAAGGAAACTATAAAGGTGCTAGTAGCTCCGTTGATCTTTCCGACAAAGCTAATGTAAATAAAATGTGGGAAGAGTACGATCAATGGTATATGATAGGTCGTAAAGGTAGACATAATCCATTTAATCCTTATGGAAATAGTACTCCAGAAGAAACTCAACAGAGGGAAACTCTAAGAGATTCATGGTATCTTAAATACTATGGTTGGACTTATGATGAGTATGCTGCAAAAAAACGAGATACTCAAAAACAATATAATGATCCTCTAAATAATTTTAGTAATAAGATTAGAGGATTAACTGATATAAGTATGGGTTCTACATCTGATTGGATGATGGATGCAATTGGTGTATTACCAGGATTAAGTGCATTAGATAACTGGTATGATAAAGCTACCAAATCTCCTAACCATCAAGGTATTAGGAAGATGCTTTCTATAGTTGTACCCTCTATAATAACTGGAGGTAAAGTACAACAACAGTTAGGTAAACTACCAGCAGAAATGCCTAAGTATCAACAACGACTAATAGCTATGGGAGCATTCAGTGCTCAGGAAGCTGCAGTCATTGGTCTTAGTGATGTAGGAGAAGATGATAATGCATTGAAAGCACTATCTGATTTCTTTCCAGATGTGTTTGGTCCTAAAGGATCTATTCCTATTCCTAATTGGGCTAAGACTTTAGATAGTGATAGTCCTAGAGTTAGGAAGTATAAGAATATGTTTGATACTGCTGGTCTAAGTATGGTTGGTACTACTCTTGGAGCTTTTATACAGCTTAAAGGTGGTCATAAAACTATGGACTGGATGGAGCCTCTTGATGAAGCATCTACAGCGTACAAACAACAAGCTGTTATTAAAGAAGCTGATATTGATAAACTGTTGAAAATACAGGATATTGATACTCAACTAGCTTTAGGTAGTGATAATATATCTAGTAAGACACAAGCTAGACTTATTGATGAAAGAGAACGATTAGTTTCAGAACTAGATCAGATAGATGATTTAGATGCAGCTTTAGATGCAGCAGATAGGAATGCTACATCTGAAACCAATATTGCAGCTGTAGAAAAGTTAAAAACTAATCCAACTGAATTTGATCCTGATATAACTCCTGTCTTAGATGAGGCTGGTAATGCTAGACAATCAGTACCTCCAGGTAATGTAGCTAGAAATATAGCTGATACAGCTGCTATTAAATCTGGTATATCAACTGGAGACCCTGCACCTGTTATAACTGAAGCTATGAGAGCTAAAGGTTTAATGGTAGGTAGTACTTCAAGAGATGCAATCATGGGTGTTGCTGAGCAAGCTAGAGATACAGGTAGATTTAATGCATTAGTAGATGGGTTTAGATTCTCATCTGAACAAATGAATGAAACTGCATGGGCTATATACAAAGATATTGTAAACCCTGAGTTATCAGTTAATGATGTAAAGAAACTATTTGCAGAAAATAAAGATGTTAAGAATCTACTTCTAGGTAAATTCAAAGTTGAATATATCAATGAAGAACAAGCTAGAGCAGCAGCTTTTGCTATGAGAGACTTGACTGATAGATTCTTAGGTAGAAAAGTAGCTGAATCTTCTGCTAGAGTTATGGATACTTTAGGAAGAGAAGCTTCTACTCTTGCTGAAACTGTTCAAGAATTACAACCTTATGTAGATGATCCTAGAGCAATGGATCTTATTATTGATAAGATGCAATTCTTACTAGATGAGTATGGTTTAAATAAGTACATATCTGGTTGGAGCTTAAGGAATAAGAACTGGTTTGATGCTGTACCTGATGATAAACCAATACAAGAAGTTATTGATACATTATCTAGTGAGTTTAAAACTGCTGAGAATGCTATACATGCTAAGAACCTTAAGTTTACTGAAGAACTAAAAAGGTTATCTACTGAGAATCCTTTAGCTATGCGTCCTTTAGTTGATGCATTTGCACATACTGATGGAGATGTAGATTCTTTAGCTAAGTTAATGAAATGGGCTGGAGATCAAATAACACCTACAGGAATGTTAAAGAGTCCAGATCCAAAACAATTAAACTTATTTGCTAGATCTGCTTGGGGTGTTATATATAATAATGTATTGTCAGGTTTATCAGCTTTCAGAGCTGGTATAGGTAATACATCTCAGCTTATACTGAAACCTATTACTGGTATATTAGGTCATGGTTTCTGGGGAGTTACTGATGATTTTGAAGGATTAAAGAGATCATTCTATTATAATGGAGCTGTCTTTGAGACTAATAGAAGAGCATTGAAAGATGCTTTTACTATGATGAAGAAAGCTCATAAAGATCCTGAGTTTATGATGAAATCATATCGTAAAGACTTTGTATTTCAACAAGATAAAACTTGGGATATATTGGAAGATATGAGACCAGTCTGGGAAACTGAACAAAACTATGGTAAAATAATGCAGTATGACATGGCTAAAACTATGTTAGATATGTCTAAATTAAAGGCACTGCGTTATGGTATGACAGGAATGGTATTTTCTGATGTGTATAGTCAAACACATTTAGCTCATTATCTTTCTAGACTTAGAGCTTACGATGATGTATTTACTGAATTTGGATTTGCTGATTGGAAAAAGATAGCTCAAGCAGAAAAGAAACATTATTCTGAAATGTTTGATGCAGACGGTATTATGACTGATAAGGCTCTTAAATCTATAGCAGGAGAAGTAGCGTTAAATTTAGATGATGGATTATCTACTTGGATTAACCAAGGTACTACAGCATATCCTATAGCTAAGTATCTATTTATGTTCCCTAGAACAGGTAGTAACTATGTAAAGAATGCTTTATCTTGGACTCCTATTAGTTTAATTCCAGGCATCAATAAATATAGTAAAACACTCTATGCTAGAACAGATGATGATATAGCTAGAGCTTTAGCAGAACATGGTATTGATCTGGCTACAGTTCCTAATGCTAAAGTATTATTCCAAAACTTAAGAGCTGAATATACAGGTAGGATAGCTTTCAGTAGTATCTTAACTAAGAGTTTATGGGACTATGCTATGGCTGGTAACATAAGAGGTAATGGTCATTACAATGCTAGTCGTAGAACTAAAGAAAGAGATCAACTTGGGTACGAATCTAAGACTATTAACATAGGTGGTAAATGGGTATCTTATAAAGGTGTAATTGGTGTAGATCCTATACTTAGTATATTAGGAGATATGGCATATTATGCTAGAGACTTAGATCAACCATTTATGGAGGATGCTCATGCAAAGATCATGTGGACCATTGCTGCTACATTCCTTAACGAGACTCCTTTACAGGGCTTAGAGCCGCTTATAGCAGCCTCTAACGGTGATCTATCTGGATGGTCTAGATTGATTGCTAACTCAGCTAGGTCTATGATACCTCAATCTAGTGCTTGGGGTGTTATAAGTAATGCTATTACATCTTCACAAAAGGATATACAAGCTGATATCGTTAAATATATACAGAATAAAATACCTATAGCTTCTAGTTTCTTACCAGAACAGATTGATATATGGACAGGAGAACCTCTTAATGATATAGATAATCCGTTCTTAAGAATACTTAATTCAATAAATCCTGTTAAAGTTAGTGGTACAGAGGAGCCATGGAGAAAGTGGTTACTTACTACTGGCTGGGATGGTTTAAGTAGATTAAAAAAAGATTCTTCTGGTTCTTATGAATATAGTGAGAATGAAAGAGAAGAAATCTATAAGTATATAGGAGAGATGAAATTATATAAAAAACTATTACCTTTAATGAAGAATCCTAAATACAAGAAACAGGTAGGATTACTTCGTGCTCATAGAGCTAGTGGTGCTGATTTAGATAATGATCTTGTTAAAATCAAGACTAAAAAACTACCTTTATTTAAAGAAATAGATAAAATAATTAAAGATGCACAAGCACTGGCTGAAGCTAAATTAATAGCAACAAGACCAGACATTGCTAATGTTATTTTACGTCAACGCCTTGCAGATAAAAAAATGTCAGTAGGTGATGTGCCAGGAGCAATTGAACAACAGAAAAAAGAATTAGAAACTCGTACACTATTAAACATGTCTAAATAACAACTACTATGGCTGTTACACAGAACTCATACACGGGTAACGGGTCCACCACCCAATACCCATTTACATTTCCATATCTTAAGTCGTCTGAGGTTAAAGCTCAAATAGACGCAACCGTTACAACAGCCTTCACCCTAGCTAATGCTACAACGGTACAATTTAATACTGCTCCTTCAAGTGGAGCCAAAATCAAAATATATAGAGAGACTGATGACGCAGCTTTAGCAGCTACCTTCTATGCTGGTTCTGCTATTAAGTCGGAAGATCTTAATGATAACTTTACGCAGAACCTGTATACTACACAGGAGGTAAATGCTAGATATCTAAGTAACCTTGGTGGTACCATGGTCGGAGATATGACCATGGCAGAAGATGTAGACATCGTATTTGAAGGTGCTACAGATGATGCGTATGAAACTACACTTACTGTAGCCGATCCTACTGCTGATCGGGTAATCACGTTACCTAACGTAACTGGTACGGTAGTAACAACTGGAGACACAGCAACAGTTACTGCTACAATGTTAGCAGATAATTCTGTTAATACTGCAGAACTTGTTAATAGTGCTGTAACTACTGATAAAATAAACACATCAGCTGTTACAACTGCTAAAATAGCAAACGATGCTGTTACTGGAATTAAAATAGCAGACGATCAAATCAACTCAGAACACTATGTTGATGGATCAATAGATACTGCACATATAGCTGATAGTCAAATTACTACAGCTAAAATAGCTAATGATGCTATAAATGAAACAAAATTAGCTGACAATTGTGTTACGACAGCTCAAATGTCAGCTAACAGTGTTGCGTCAGTTAATATTATAGATGGGACTATAGCTACAGGAGATATAGCTGATAATGTTATTACTAATGCTAAGATGGCTGATGATTCAGTTGGAGCAGCAGAGCTTATAGATACGTCTGTAGGTACCGCAGCTCTAGCATCGAATGCTGTTACTTTAGCTAAGATGGCAGACAGTTCTGTAGGTACCGCTGAATTAGTTAATGCTTCAGTTACTACTGCTAAGATAGCTGATAACCAAATAACTACTGCTAAGATAGCAAATGGAACTATACTTGCAGAAGATTTAGCTGCTAATGCAGTGAATACAGATAAATTAGCTGACAATGCAGTAACTTCTTCTAAGTTGGCATCTAACGCTGTTACTACAGAAAGATTAAATGCTGATGCAGTTACTGGTGCTAAGATAGCAGATAATGCTATTGGCTCTGAACATATAGCTGCTAACGCTGTTACTACTTCGGAGATTGCTGATGCTGAACTCA
>VTLG01010053.1_pt1 | contig 13409 bp, 10 predicted proteins | sample 4694571 | NCBI WGS metagenome assembly VTLG01 (sample SAMN12604809, study PRJNA352737) | marine metagenome | biome: ENVO:00000447; feature: ENVO:00000209|ENVO:00000569|ENVO:01000036; material: ENVO:00002151; isolation source: viral sequences binned using virsorter ...
CCCTTTAGGAGAATCTGTTCTCTTTTTGCGAGTACCGAAGTCTGTTTGTTTAGGCTTACCAACAAGAGGCCGAAATTCGACTGGGATGGTTGGTTTTCCTGTGGGTGGTCTTTTAGGAGAATTTTTGTTGTTTGTGCTAAAGCCGCCGTCTGTTTTTTTCCCAGTCTGAACAACAAGAGGAAGAAGTTCTTCTGGGTTAGTTGGCCTGTTAGGTGTTGTCTTAGGAGAATTTTTCTTTTTCTTGCCAGAACCGAAGCCTCTTTTTTTGCTGCGACGGAATGACGCACTTTGAGGTCCGCCTGAGTTAGGTCCGCTTGATTTATTTGATTTGCTACTTGAAACTGACATGGCTTAGAACTTTGGCACTGGCTTTTCAAAATCAAACGGAATAGTCAAAGCGGAACGGCTACGGGCTGCTGCACGCCTGCCACCAAGTCGTTTCTTCTTGAATCGGTAGTCAATTTCTTCAGGAACATTAGTTGCATAAAATCTTCCGCCAAAGGTCACGCCTTTAGTTCTACTTGGTCGCTCCGCTTTACCAGTGAGACGATTAATCATTCGCCGTCCAGTAAAATCAGCATCAGGGTTCTTCTTCGTGGTGTTGGGCATTACTTGCTTCCTTTTACTCTGTTCGTCCGTTTAGACGTAATTCTCAAATTAGACCGACCATTGGAGCCACCTTTGGACAACGGACGTTTGTGATCGACCTCTCGTGGGTCGCCTTTTTTCAATCCAACCTTGCGACGGGCCTTGTTCCGATTACTGCGATTCCGTCTTTGCTCCGCCGTACCGTGGTACTCGTCGTACTCTTTGCGGTAGTTGCGTGGCTGTTTACGGGGCATCGGGTGTTCCTTTGCGTCAGGGGATTAACTCATAGACAGAGGGAGAGGACAAGTAGGAAGTAGGTCTTTAATTCACCTAGATCCCTGAGACCCCCCTTACCCCCCATAGGAGTAAGGAGAGTCGGACTTGGTGTTTCACCTGAGTCCCTTCGACCCCAGACCTTGCGATCCATATAGGTGACCCTATTACATCCATGTTTTCTCTTTGGGCTTATGACCGACAGCAGACTCCATGAACTTGTCCAGATCGTCCTGCAATGCTCGGGCTTTGCGGTCCTTCATTGCCTGCTCTGCGTCCTGAGCCATCTGTTCTGTCCAATACGACACAGCCATCGCCAGCACATCCAGCCGGTCATCATGGGCCAGTGATCCTCGATACTTGGTGATCCGGCTCATCTGGTACATCAACTGGTAGCGGAGAGCCTTCTCAGGGGGCATCGAGCGGGTGCTTTCGTAGTCCTGCTGAATCACGCTGCGATTGATTACCAACTTGTGGCTGGTCATCACAGGCTCCAGCGTGTCGATGATCCGCTTCTCTTTCTGGGTGGTGTGCTTGACCTCCTCAATCGAGCAGGGGTAAATCTTCTTCAGCACAGGCTTGAGCAACTGGGTAAACATACCGTCACCAAAGTTGGCTTCGATACGCAGGGTGTTGACCTTCTCCTTCTTGGCAATCTTGCACAGGGCTTTCAGAGTCTCCTCCGAGTATCCCCCCGGCAGACCCCCCGCCTCTGTGACAAACAAGTAGCCATTCAGCATCTTGACCACGGCATAGGCAGTCTCATCAGCACCCCGTCCAGAAGGGTCAATAGCCATGACTGAGCCGGTGTAGTCAGCCCATGCTCCGTCGATCACCGTAATAGGCCCGTAGAAGCGATCTCCCGGCAATCCGACGTTGGGTAGGTCTTCGACCACGTTTTCCTTTGAAGCCCCCCAGACAGGCTTCTCCGGCCCCTGTGAGGTGTTCACGGACATGACGATCAGATCGCTGAGTTTGAGGGGGTATCGACCCTGATCAGACAGGCTGGAATCCAGCATGAACTGGAGGTTGAATCCGGTGCGTCCGTAGGAGGCTTCTCGCTCTAGCAGATCCTCGTGGTCAAAGCGGTCGGGGTCTGTGGGCCTGCCTGTAATATCTGGATCAGTATCCAGTTCAGTAATAAGGGCAGGAGCCAGTTTATCTCCATATCCCTTTCGTTGGCTGCTAGATGGATATCTTGCGGGCCAAATACGAACCTCGAAGCCACGCTCAGGCATGTAGGTGTAGATACTGGATTCTGTCTGAGGCGTGCCCAGCACCACAATGTGGCCTCCCGGCTTCAGAACCGCATCGAACTCTTTCATCGTCTCTGTCAGTTTGTCCCGCATGGTCTGGGTCGCACTGTTGTTCAGAGATTCGACATCATCAGCCACGATCAGGTCAGCCCGTGATCCGGTGATCTGACTGGTAATTCCCTTGGAAACCACGGACGGAGCGTGTGAGGCTTTGGCTGGCCCAACGTCAAATGCTACCTTGGAGTTCCGCTGATCCTCTGTAGGCTTCAGGTGGCCCAGTATGGGCATCTCATTAATCATGCGGAGAGTAAAGGTGGAGAAGTCATCCGACCGTTGCTTGGACGCTGACACCACCAAAATGTTGCTGTCGGGGTTCAGAAGCAACTGATGGCAGACATAGGCAGATGTAATCCACGATTTACCCACACCCCGAAACGCCTCAATGACTCGACGCTTAGGCCCATTCTGAAGATACTCAGCAATATCGTATTGAATGCGAGTGGGGGCAGGAAGCCCTAAATGGTCCCAAGCCAAGTAGAGAAAGTTACGGAAGTCGGCAAGTTCATTCATGGGTTACCAAGTTGGCTGCCAGAGTCTTGTACTTGCTGTTCAGAAAGGCTTGGCTGCGGCGGGGAAGCACTTAAATTAGAAAGAGGAGTATTGACTCCAGTATTGGTTGTGGTTCGCCGTACACGAGATCGGTTTTGCTGATTGCCCATTGTTTGACTCATCATGCCAATCAGCAATCGCAAACGAGCCTGCTTAATGTATGCGTCTTCGACAACAGGAAAGCCCTTGGCATTGTCAGGGATGGGCATCGCGGCTGGTTCCTCAGACACCCGTGCTTGTGGATATAGGAATGCTGGGATACACATATCAGGATCCTGTCTGAGGTATTTGGAATGGAAGGGACTTAGCCAAGTCAGCCAGCGGTTCACTTTGCTGCGGGGTGGCATCAATGCCATTGTCTTTGAGAAACTGTCGGGCTACGCTCAAATCAGAGGCTCCTGCTTCCCCAGACTCTACCCTACGGAGCAGTTCATTGGCGAGTGCGTCATGCAGTCTTTTTGCGGTTTGTTCATCCATTTGAAAATCCTTTAACGATAAACGATACAAGTGCCCCAACAGCCGCAGCCGCTCCAAGCATCCATGATTTGCCCTGCTCAAGACTACGGATCCTAGATTCGTGTTTATCCAGTTCAGCATCGATGACCTTTTGTCGGGCGACGAGTGAATCAACTTTGCCCTCCAATCGGCCCAAGGCTAACAGTATTTGATTGTCAGTTTCCATCATGTTCCCACAATCCGCAAGAATGTTGCGTAGGTAGCATTGTGAAATGTGCTGCCCGCCAACTCTGAACCAGTATCGTCAGCCTGAATAGTAAACCTTACTTTTTCATTAGCGACGTTTGTGATGTTGACCAATGAAGACAAGGTAGCCACCTCTTTGGGCAGCGTGCCTGTTACACCCAAGATGCTTTCAGCATGAGTTACTGTATTTTCGGAGTCAACAAAAGAGTCATTGGCAAACTCAATCCGAGACGTAATCAAATCAATGTTTGTTGCGGTGCGTGCGATTTGACAATTCAAAGTCACGAGGTACAAGCCAGTGATGGGGAATGTAAAAATTCCTGAAGACTGCGACATTTGAAAGCCTGTTCCCGTTGTGCCTTGACCTCCACGATCTATACGTTCCCACGTTGAGTCAACGGTTGCGGAAGAGGCAGTAATTGCTTGATCTACTGTGATGCGAAACTGGTCTGCAACGGGGCCGAGCAAGTCAGGAGGAATGTCGCCATTTGAGTCTAACTGCACAACCGCACCGCTATTTGCTACCAGTTTATTACCCGGAGTTTGACTCGCTAGATTTGATGTACCAAGGACATCGATAGTCATTGAGTGTGGAATTTTGGTAACCATTAGGATTCTCCAAGGTTGTGGATAAGAAGGGATTTTTGTCGAGTTCTTAGACCAACGGGAACTGCAGTAGCGGAAAAGTTTTGTCGCACAGTTATTTTGCCGCGAAGTTGATATGTTGTATTGCCAGTTGTAGTAATAAGTTCCGAGTAGTTCAGACCCATGTATTCGACTTCATCGGAGTTGTTACTCCTATTTTTAGAAACTGATCTGGCAACTATTACACCGTCTTTCAATAGTTGTAATTCAAAATCAAGATCTGGCACTCCCTCAAACTCAGCGTCTACCGAATAAGTGGCTAGGAATGTTCCTGCCCCAACCGTAATAACTCCACTGGCTTGGCTGACAGCAATCTGAGAGTTGTTTGACGCAATGGTGTAAGTAGAAGTATCTGCGGTAGTTCGGCTTGCCCCAGGACCAAAGCCTATGGAACTGCCAATTCCAACAGTACCAGAAACCAGATTAACCGCAGTATTGTTTGTGTTGTGAGTACACAGCGTAATACCAGCAGCCTTTGCTACTTCATCTTTACGAAGAACATCCTTTGCATCTTTCGTACGACCAGTGCAAGCATCGTTAATGAAAATGCGACCGTTGTAAGTCATCTGAATTGCATTGGAGTCCGCTTCCGCCGCTGTAACCCGCCGAATGTTTATGGCAGTACCGGTATTTTCAGCCATTGCATTCAATGTCAAAAGCGTGTGACGGTTGCCTCCTGCCTTTGATCCATTGAGGAAGAATCGCCAATAGTAAGCATCAGCACCAGTACCAGTAGCACCATCTCCTTGTGGTCTGGCTCCAGACCTTAATTGATGGGGTTGATTGCCGGTAGGATCTTGTCTACCAATAATTGTTTGGTGTGGTGCATCATCGTTTCCGCCACCAATAACACTTTGACTGATACCGAAAGCATGACGCTGTACTCCATTGTTGTCCCGCATATCAATGTACGGATAAGGCTGAACATCTGAACTACGCTGTGATCTGATTTGCAGAATTGCAGTAGCGTCAGTATTGCCACCAATGGTGTCATCAGTCGCATTGATAAGCAGTTTCCCGTTTTGCTTGATCGCAAAGACATCTCGACCCGAACCGCCGTTTGCTGCACCTTCATTGCCTTTACAAATAAAGAACGAACCACGCTCGCTGTTGTTGGCATCGTTTACGGCAGTTCGACGCAGAATCAACATGTGATCATTGCCTGCATTAACAGTGTTTTGATCAGTAATTTCGTAAAACGCTGACCCACCTCCAGTTGCCTCTGTTGGATCTTTGAAGTGGTGTACGGTTTGTCCAGCAGCGTTTTGGAATCTTGCGATTGTAGTTACACCGTCTGTGTTCTGCTTTACAGTGAAAGGTGTAGTGCTTCCGTAGCCGTTTACAATGACATGATCATTGTTTACACAAAAGATGTCATCGCCATCACTTTGCTCCACAACGAAAATGCAAGCGGTCTGCGAAGGGTGGCCTTGAAGCGTAAGAGGAGTGGTGGTAGAAGTAACAGCCTGACCAGTCGTTGGGAAGTCAAAGACCTGACGAGACAATCCAAAGTTGGTGCCCACAATGCTTTGGCTTGTAACATCAGCACCAAGGATTCTCAGTGTTCCGACCGTAGTTCCTGTAGTAACCGTGTAGTCATCATTGGGCCGTTGGATGACACCATCAATTTCAACAATGAACGTCTGAGCAAACTCAGAGGTTGGCGGCGGAGTCATATCAAAAACTGTGTCGCTACCGCTGATTGCTCCATTGAACAGTGTGCCGGTAGCAGTGCTGTATGCTTGCGGAACAGATGGGACACTGCCTGCTGAAGCCAAAGCAGCGTTTACCTGACCCAGCGTGACCGCATCGCTTGACTCAACAGCATCAAGAACATTCCGAATGTTTAGGTTGGTCGCATCCCAGAATGCACCTGAAGCATCTTTCTGCAACGCATCGCCAATGCCCAGTTCATCGTTTTCTTGCTGGGCAAACAGAATTTGATTGTGGTTGGCGTTGAGGTCAGACGCTTTGAGAACCGATCCGTTTGAGAAGATCCGAGCAGGTGAAGATACATCTGTGTCTCGGAAAACACGGATTGTGTCATTGACCACAATAGCACTACTTACTGCTGAATCAGTAATCGTGACTGTAAGTGTTGGTGAGGTAGTGACTTCATATTGAGTTGAGGTCAGGGTAATTACTGTGCCATCTGCTTTTTTGATGGTCACAAAGATGTCTTCAGTGCTGACAAACTGAAGGTTAATGTTGCTGTAAACCGATTGTCCACCTGTTGTGGGGTTTACTTCAATAAATGAAAGGGCCATTAATCTCTCCTGTCTGTTGCTGGAAGATCAGTTCTACTGATGATTTCATTGATGGCTTGATCCACGCCGGGGATTTTGGCAAGCCAGATTGCTTTTTGGAAGTCACGAAGGTCTTGTCTTGAAAGCGGGTTGTCTCCGCTAATGCTAGAGGCAAGAAGTTCTATGGTTGAGCCTGCAACATTCTTGATCATGCTGTATGCCACAGAGCCACGATACGGATCTAGGCCGTAGGTGTCTGAAGTTCTTGCGTACTTGTTGAAAACAGGCTCCCCTTCGGTTGCCCCAATCTTGCCCAAGAACATTGCAGAACTGTCAATTAAAGTAGGCCAAATGCTGGTGTAACTTGAACGGGCAATGCCAGACTTGAGAATGTTTTCTTGAAGCAAGCGTTCTTTGAGCCAAGCGTCTCGATCTTCTGGGTCTACGGCAAACTGACGAGCATAGGTAAGTCCCATGTACCCAATCGCACCAAGACCAGCAGAGCCAACAAGGTTGACAAATTCTGCCATGTCCCCACGAGCCATACCCGCACCTAGTTGCTTACCTTTGGAGGCAATCATAAAGACGCGGTACTGCATGAGTGTTTTCATAAAGGGATTAGAAGCAAGCCACAACGGCATTTCACCAAGGGACTGACGCTGAACCATACTGTCTGCGGATCGCCGCATAGCCAAGACCAAAGCGTCGTATGCACCCTTGTCAGCCATTTTTTCCAGAGCAATGTCCATAACCTCGTGACCGCCGAGGAAAGATCGCTTGACCTGCACAACGTCTGGGTTGGTTAGTTCCTTACTGATTCTTTCAATCATGGCATCGTCGAGGCCCAATTGACGGAAGCGTTCGGTTCGGTTACGCCACCACGAGTTACGCAGAGCGGGCTTGCCATTCTTCAACTGGTAGGCAGTATCTACAAACCATTGGAAGTTTGACTTGGTAGCCCACCGTCGCAAGAAGGTGTCCATTGGAATAATGCCCAGAGGGTTGAGCATGGAAAACTCACGACCAGCCTCAAGGAAGCGGTCAACAAAGCCAGTTCCGTGCATGTCGGCATCAATGCCCATCTCATCCATACGACGAAGAACATGCTCACCAATGTCGTAGTCAACACCCACAGCAAAGTGAGTTTCAAGTTGATTCTGGAACGCTCGCTGCCGGTCGGCAAAGTTAATCAGGATGCCATATTCGTCACGAACAGACTGACCCTTGGTTACACCCATAAACAATGTGTTGACCATTTCACGCAGGTTGAATTGCTTGAACGCAGCCATCATGCTGGATCGCATAACGATGTTTGCCATTTCAGGCAACTGAGCAATACCCAGATACATACCAATGGTGGACTGCCCCAAAGACTGAAGGCGAAGCATGTACTTCATCAGTTTGCGGTTTGTCGAATAAATCGGCATGCCTTGAATGGATCGCATAGCAACATTAAGTGTCTGCTCAACAAACTCAGCATCTTTTGGATCAGCCAGTTTCTTGGCTTCTGCCACAAACCGCAACGGATCAATAGCACCATCTTTGGTCCCGACTTTTGCCATAAGTTCGGGGTGGTTGATTGCCAAGGCTCGCATGGCTTCTCGCACCTCACCCGCACCAAACAATCGCTGGGCATACATGGTAGAGACTTCAAAGATATCGTTCTTGAAGAACTGATCAATGTGAACCTCTTGACCGTTAATCATGCCTCGGAAGTCTTCATTAAGACGGATTCGACGGCGACCAGCAGCCACAAACGGTTCTGACATACCTTCAGTTGCCAGATCCATAATCCCGTCAATCAAAGCCTTTTGATCACTGGTCAGTCTTGCTTCACCACCGAACTCTTCAACAAGCCGACCTCGGTTGGTTTTGACAAAAGTCTGCATGGCCTCATGGCTGTGTTTGGCTGCGGGATCATCAAGGAAGTCCACGATACGACGAGCAGCCATCAAGGCTCCATCTACTTCTTCTCCCGTACTTAGTTTGAACTTCTTCAGAGCAGAAGCCTCGCCAGTGCTGCGGATCGCCTTGGCAAAGAAGTCAATCAGGGGAGTCTTGTCGCCACCCACGATAAACTTGGCTGCTTCTGCTTGGTTGTACACACGGTGGAAGTAAGTAGAGTTGTCGGGCAACTCGTTGGACAAAACTCCACGCCTACGCCCATAGCCTGCTGCATCAGCGTAGAACTTTTGAATACCGCCGATGTAAATGCTTTCTGCTTCGTTGGCTGGCTCCGTGCCGTTACGGAGTTTTCGCAGGATCTCTCTTTCGTCGATTGACTGCCCGTTCTTTTTAGCAAGAGCCTTGGCTTTTTGCCGTGCTTGGTTTAGCCGAGCCATCGCACGCTGAACCTTGGCCCGCACAATTGTTTGAACCGCAGGGCCACCACCCATAGGATTCTCAAGGAAGTGGATGCCAAGTTCTCTTAGGAAAGGCGATTCCTGTGCAGCCATGCGGGCAGAAGTAGGAGTAAAGAGAACGTGCCACCAGTGGAATCCTCTCCAGCCGTTTTCTGGATCACCAGTAAGCAATCGACCCAGCCTGCGTCGGATCCCCCCAGCGTTTGCAGCAGCCTCGTCTTCTACATCGGTAGCAAACTTAGCCCTGTCTTGGGCACTGATTTCAAGGTCTTTGTCTGAAGTATCAGTGGGTCGTTCTCTTGTCTTCTTGCCCTTTCGTGCATTCTGTGCCCGAAGCCACGCCATGTCTGGAGACTCTTCTCCGGTAGGACGGAAGGGGTTGAGCAGATCATCGTCTACGTCAAAGTCAAGTTTCTTCTTCGGCCCAAACTTTACAGCGTTGTTTTCTTCCAGCAGACGAAGACGCTCTTTGGAAATAGCCCTACGAATCAACTTAGGCAACGCAGCCTTGGAAGCACCGATTGATGGTACAGAGTCAAGAATGCCCATTCGACCAGCCATTTCCTTAAGTTGGTCAAGATTCATTCCCTTTGTATCTCGTGCCGTTTGCTGTTGAACCATTGCAGGTGTGGCTTCTTCTTGTGTGCGAATACGAGAAGGAGAATCTTCTTTGAGTCGTTTTGTGCCTTCTTGCTTTACTTCTTCCAGAAGTTGAGCACGAGACTTAGGCATCTGCACGGTTGGGCCTATTTCGTCTTCAACCTCTTTGCGGAGTTGTTTAATGATAAATCGCCGTGCTCCACCTTCTGTGTACTTACCCAAATCCTTGCCATACTTTTTCATCATGGCTCGGAGTTGCTTTGTGTCCATCTTTTTAACACGAGCACGGATTCTGGGCATACGAGCATCTACACGACCCGCTGAACTTACTGCTTGATCTGGATCAACACCCAACTGCTTTGCAACTTGACGCAACTCTTTCAAGCCCATAGCGTCAGTTTCTTTCTTAGCCTGAGCGATTGCCAGTCGGAGTTCACGAAGTTGTTGGCCTCGACGGACTGACGCTCTACGAGCAGCCGCATCAATACGAGCAGCCTCAGCAATCTCATCTGCTGCTGCGGGGTCTACCGCTCGTGCTGCACGCTCCATCGCTTCTTTGGCTGCTGCCTCTGACTCAGCATTGACCAAGATTCGCATTTCGCTGCTAAACCATTGAGGCTTGGCTGCGGCAAGTCCACCAGACAATGCAGTGCTTGCCCCTAGTGCAATTGCCAAATCAAGGGGTCGCATTGTCTTATCTGCTAGATATCGAGTTGTTTCCAAGGGAACATCAACCGCAGCATTAGTCAGCAGTGTTCGGACAACAGTCTGAGTACGAAGGCTAAACCTTGCTCCCTCCAACCCCTTCTTGATGAGTTCGGCACGAGCCGCCAACGTAGAAGCACCAGCAGCGGGAGTAAAGAAAGCAGTGGCTGCTGCTGTCAGTGGAATTGTTTCTGCTCCTGCTCCCAACATCAAAGCAGCAAAGCCACCAATTTTATCCAAAGCACCGCCCTTGAACATTTGCTGGCGGTAGTTGAACTGCACACGGGCATCGTCTACTTGCTGAAGAAACTCAACAAATGAATTTGATTCAGACTCACGAATACGGTTTTGCACATCCTCTGGAAGATCAGAGGCGTATTCTTTCATCATTCGATCACTTAATGAAAACGAAGGATCGTCGGCAAACCTGCCACCAAAGATTCCGTAGGTTCGAGCATCACGAAGCAACTCACTAGTAACTGTCTCACGACTAAACGCAATCCCAAGTTTGGTCAAAAAGCCTACATCTTTTTCGGGATCAGGTGTGTCGTAATACACTGACATTTGCCGACGAGTGTTGAACGCTGGACCCTGCACACGACCTGCACCTGCATAAAGCAATGCATTAGGAACACTGGGCATTTCGCCACGCTTAAGGTCAAAGACAGGATTGCCTTGAATTGGTGCAGTATCTTGTGGTGCATCAACTGCATCATCTGTTGGAACCGGAGCAATCCCCCCTTGACTTGAGTTCAAAATGTCAATGACACTCATTTAGATTCCCTCAAACTACTTTGAGGATCCACAACCCGATTGAATGAGTCTTCCACCTCATAGAACCCGTAGGGGTAATCAAACTCCAAGAACTTAAAGTTCGGACCCAACAGTTCTTTTTCTTGCGGACTAAGTTGAGTGTTGTAGTAGTACGCCACATGAAGATCAAACAGACTGTCTGGTTGTAGTGTTCGACCTTCGATTTCTGTTCTTTTGTACCTCTGTACAGGATTCACATATTCAAACTTGCCTTGTTTCATGCGTGTCAATCCGCCTTGAGACAAAGATTGAAGGAACCGAGGAGATTCGGACAACATGTCGTAGATTAGTTGCTCTCTTTCGCTTCGATTGTATGGGCGATTATCACCGTCTACGCCGTACAACATATTTCGATTGATGTCTGTTTCAAACCGGCGTGGGTAAGCCATTTCTTCAGCACCGGGAATCAATCCTTCTCTCCGCTCAAGCAAATTTGGAAGCGGGGCATTTTTGTTCCACATCCACCTAAACTCCGGCAACTCATCTTTCAACTCTTTTGGAAGTTGCCGTGCAGCCAACAACAGTTCGGGGTGGAACATCATTCGTCGCTGACGAGGTGTCATAGCCGCAAACAATCTTTCAGTTGTCGCAGGCTTGCCTTTGAAATCTTTGATTAACTCGGCAAGTGGATTGCCGGAGTAAATTTGTGATGTTTGAGGTCTTCCTTCAAACACTTCTTGAATATCGTACCCCTTCAGTTCTGCCTCAAAACCGGGGCCAGTAAGCGGAAGAAGACGGAGGAGGAACTCATCTACGGCTGCTCCGTGAACAGCCCTTTTTCGATTGGCTACAGACAACTTCCTTGCTTCTGCCTCCGACCGTATTTGTTCTAGTGCAGCGGGCCTACGAGCAAGGAACTGCAACATTTCGTTGTGACTAAGGAACGTGGTTGTTTCATTTCCTTCGCCATTGATTCGGTTGACGGCAAACTCAAAGTGCCCTCCACCCTCAAGTCGGAAACGATATGTCGGGTTTGAAGGATCCCTCGGATTTGGCATGACATGAATCTTGCTAACTTGAAGATCAGCCATGTCTACAGTTTTGTTTCGGGTAATGTCTTCTTCGGTAAACACCAATGAATCGAGACGTTCGATGGAAGCAATCATGCCATTTTCACCCATCATCGCTCGACGCAAACCTTCTTTGATCTCGTGGTATCGTCCGGGGGCATCACCGTAAAGGAGCGGTTTGAAGATGGGAGTAGAAAGACCACCAAACGGTGAGTCGTATTGCTCCTCGTAGATTGCTCTAGCCTCTTTGATCGCCTCGTCAGGAGCGTTTCTATATGTGTCGTCCATCAGCATCAAGGTTTTGGTCAAGAATTTGATTTCAGCCTCTGCCCCCTCATACGCAGTCACTGTGCCAAGTTGACGTTCCAGTTCGTCCGCAGCAACGCTTAGACTTGTGCCCCCCGCTTCTTGCCGCCTCGTATACAAGGTTGCTGCAAGAGATTCAAGAGCATCCTGTTCCGATTTGAACGCATCACCAACAAGACGCCGACTTCTGGAAATGGCACGCATCAGTAGATGGTTACCCATGTCGCCGACGTACTCAAGTCCCAGTCCAACTCCTTGCATTCCTTCCCACACCTGATGGACTTCTAGGAGTTCGTCTAGTGTTTCTGCATCAAATCCACCACCTTGAGCAAAAACCGCAAATGAAGCGTTTAGTCCACTTTCAATCCGCCGCTTGTTTTCTGCAACCACAGCCTTGGGAATGTGCGATCCAGTGCTCAAAGCCGCTTGAACTTGACGATCTCGATCCATGCCGGGGCCAGCCAAGTTACGCCAAAGATTTGTCCGAGCGTTGTTGATACCGGCACGAACAGAAATTGATTTTTCATCTCCAGTTACCTTGTCAACCAACAGGACGGAGTCCTCATCTTTGGGCAGAATGTTGTACCCATTTTCACCCATGTCAATGCCAAGTTTTTCGGCACGCTGTCGAGCAAACTCAACAAGACCGCCCGAATCTTGAATAACCTGTTCCGCAGAAAATGTAGCACCGGCATCCAACGCACCGGCAATTGCATAGGTACTGATCTCTGATTCAAGTTGTACCTGTGCTCCACTTAACGCCGCTCGTCTTTTACTAGCAGCCCGCCCGCCTGTAGCATTTGCAATCTGCGGACCTTTGTCAGTGCGGTAGTTCCGAACCTCTGCGATCTTGCCCAGTCTTCCCTTGCGGCTGTCAATAGGCAATTGATCCATACCGGAACGAGGAGTAAAGAAATCATCAGGCACGCCCGGACCAATTGGAACCTCATCCAGCACCGCATTCATTGCGGCTTCAGACTCTGGCATATTGATGATCAAATCTACTGCTGCCTGTCCCATCAACTGATGAGTGGCTCGTCGAGTAAGTACACCGTCTGAACGACCTTCAATCAATTCAGCAACGTGCTGTCGGAACCTGCCCTGCTTCAACTCATCGTCAGGATCCCACATGCTTCGGTAAGCCATTTCAAGTTCGGCAGAAAGATTAGACGCAGCACGATTCTGATGTTCTTCTCCCGCCCACTTACTATGCCGAGCGTTTACTTTTTCAAGCAGACTGCCTAGCCCTTTGTTGAAAGCCTTGTTGAAGTGCCCATAATCAAGTCCGCTTTT
>VTLG01017016.1_pt1 | contig 13405 bp, 13 predicted proteins | sample 4694571 | NCBI WGS metagenome assembly VTLG01 (sample SAMN12604809, study PRJNA352737) | marine metagenome | biome: ENVO:00000447; feature: ENVO:00000209|ENVO:00000569|ENVO:01000036; material: ENVO:00002151; isolation source: viral sequences binned using virsorter ...
ATATTCACCAACAGCCTTGTTGTATTCATCAAAACTGTGAAGGCCAGAAGCTATAATATTTTTCAATTCTTCCTTGCGCTCTCTGATATTCTTTAATATCAGATAAATAGCGTTTTCATCATTCATTGCGCGAATTATACACTATTCTTTAAAAAATAGCAACTATTTTTTCTTAATTAATCCCATTGCACCTTTTCCGGCCTTCAATCCGAAGCTCGCTGAGCAGGCTATATATAATAAATGTTTATAATAGTCCGGAAGTTGCTGCAGGGCTATAAACCCTTTTTCAACATGTTCTGTCATTCCTGGAAAAAATACTAAAACGGCAGGCCCAAGTAGGCAAATTAAAATTAGTTCGTCTTTCCACGACCCTTTCATTTGATCTACTGCTGATGCTTCCCACTGGATTTTCCCGGCGATCTGATCTTCCATCAGCTTGGTGTCAGCTTTTATTTTCGTTAGCTTCTGCTCTGCCTTCAGTTTCTTTGTCGTTACAAAGCCTTTAACGGCGTCGGCTGCAACGCCTAATAATGGTTTAGCTAATAATTGCCACATATTACCTCCTACGAATAAATATATTGATCTCTAAATTGAGGACCAAACTCACTTAAATATAACCAAGAAGCATCTCTTCCAGGATCAAGTTCTTCACCATACATACTTTCCATCTCTCCAAAACCTTTTGGTCCTTCAGCCAATACTTCCCCTAAACCTTTCTGGCTCCAAGGTCCACCAGCAATAAGTTCTGTTGTTTCGGGTCTTCCACCATAATAAGAATAATCAAATGGATCCATACCATAGAAACGTTGATCAAAACCACCACGATAATCTTCTATTATATCTTGTAGCATTCTTCCTTGACCGCCGCCATAATCCGTTCCGGCGTCATCATACGATGTAACAAGATTACTCCAATTATCTTTTACCGCACGACCAAGTCCAGTATAAATAGGATTTCCTTTTGGATCAAGTATAGGATTTCCTTCCGAGTCCACTTTGATTAAAGATCCCAAACCACTTTGGGTTTGTGCAGTCCTAGAAACAGGATCACCTAAATTTGTCAAATGGCCCATCTTTAAACCAGCAAGTTGCATTCTACCTAAATCACTAAGTAATGCTCCTTTATCACCTACTCCGGAAATTTCTCCTGGAGGAACATAATATTGTCCTTGATCATCTCTTTTAAAACCACCTTGACGAACGACTTTTCCATCATCAAATGTCAATAGTGGTTTGTTATCTTGATATATATTTCTTGTTCTTCCATATTCATCCGTCGCCATTTCAGCGATACCAGTTCGGTATTTATCAACATTTGACTGGTGTGATATTTGCGCTTGTTGTTCTCTTGCGTCTGGTTGGTTTACTTGTGTTTGATCACCACCTACTCCTGGATACCATGTTGACATTATATTCTCTTAATAGCTTCCAGGATAGCTTCCAGGATAAGCAACTTCCTCCTCTTCTTCTATTGGAAGTTCTATTGGAAGATAAGGAGTTCTAAAAGGATTGACACCTGTGTAAGGATCTAATGGAGGATAAGGAGTTCTAAAAGGATTGACACCTGTGTAAGTTGGGTTAAGTCTATTTTCCGTAGCGATATCTTCCGCAATTCGTGCATCACCTGTTCGTTCGTCTATAGGTGTAGGAGTGTAAGGAAAATCATCAAAAAACCCACGTTCGTTAAGATAATCAAACCAAGCTTCACGTTCGCCAATGGATTGTTGAGGAATAACTGCAGATGGAATATCCATAGCTTCTACATCAACTGTAGGATCTGTATCATAAACAGGATATCGTTGTCTCATATCAAAAGGTTGTCCAGTTCTCGTTAGCCACGCTTCGTCCGCTGCCGCGTCACCAATTGGTCCTGTTCCATGAAGAGACATTCCTACATTAACTGCAGCATCCATAGCTTCTTTTCCTACGCCAGTGTCAATAATTCCTTCGTTTCTCGCATTAATTCCTTTTGCCAGCTGTCCTCCGCCGATAAAGTCATCATCGGCGAACTTGTTCAGTTCCGTCCAATGAAGATTGTTCTTGCCAACTTCTTTCCTAAAATCATCCTTGTATTTATCTTTAATTACATCATCAAGCAGCCACCTGTAAGCGTCACTTCCCTTCTTAACATTAAGAGGAGCATTGAATTTTCCACCGACTCTCGCCTTCTCTCCTGCCCTTAATGCATCAAGCATGTTAGCTCCTAGATCAGCTCCACGCGCCCACCAAGGCTTAGGTATTTTAGATACCATAGAAAATAATCCTTCTCCCTTAGGACTTCTATCACCAGGCAATCCTTTACCGCTACGCGCTATATTACGCATACGAGTTTCGTATTGCCCGAATCTTCTGTCTGGAGCTTTCGCAGCTTCCGCTCTTTTTCGCTGAGCCGCTATCCTTTGGATTCTATCTTCGTACGCCATTACGCACCTGGTACAATTATTGCTTTAAGCACAAAAAGAACGACAATGGCTACGATACCGGCTTTAATCCAGTCTTTCATTTTCCATTCATTCCATTCTTTTAGATGTGCCCAAATATCTTTCAATAAATTCATTTGGCCCTCCTTTTAGTGTATTGTTGGTCTCATTTTCTTTAACATATCTTCTGTTATATGAAAACTATCCGTGATTGCTTCAAATACCTTTATAGTATCATCCACGCCTATTGATTCAACATATAAATTTCTTGTAATTGCCATTAAGGCACTAGCAACTAATAATGGATCGTCTCCATTTTTTAATTGTGAACGAACAATCTGTTCTATTTTACTCATCGTACTAGCTATTATTGCTGTTTTTTCGTCCATTCATTTTCTCCTTCATTGACGCAATTTTTTCTGCACTGCGAAGCTTTTTATCTTCACGTAATGATTGCATATTTTCTTTTATTTCATCAATTGTTTGTTGATCACTTTCTTTTATAGCATTTAATCCTTCTTTGACAAGTGTTTCTTGCATTCCACTGCTTAATTTAGATCGTTCAAGATCTAATTTCTCTGCTTCTATGCCAATATCCGCCATGATTTTATTATCTTCTTGCTCACCCTTCATTGATATTTCAGCAGCTTTAAGGTCAATTTCTTGTTGTTTTAATCTTACTAATGGGTCTTGGTTCTTATCAACCATTTCTTTTTCTCTCTTAGCCATTTCAGAAACCATTGTTGCTTCTAGTTCAGCGATTCTTGATTCCTTTTGAGTTTGCAATTGCTGTGCCGCACCTTGTGCTTGTTGCGCCATTTGTGGATTTTGTTGTGCCTGCTGCATCATTTGTTGAACTTGCGCTGTTTGTTGTTTCATTTCTTCCTCAACTTGCACCGCTGCCACAAGCGCAATATGTTCCATAATATGGCTTTGCATCATTGCATAGAGTTGTGGATTAATCTGAACCATACGTGTCGCGATAAATTCACCGTGCGCATCCATGTGCGATTGATGATTTTGCGGTGGAAACGCTTTTGGCTGTTGCCCACGCATTGATAACGCATTCTCCATTGCTGGACTCATCGGTTGCGGTTGGTCTGGATCCGGTTTTAATAATGCATCTATATTATCAACATCCAATGCTTGATAAACTCTTCTATACGCTTCACGTAGATTATGTAACATTGGATTCGCCATTGCTAATTGCAATTGTTGTTGCGCCAACATCACACGTTGTGACATCGAGAATATGTTTGGATTAGATATAGGTAATATATCCACACGATCATCAAAATCTGCTTGTTTAATCATTTTATTTCCGCCACGCACCATGTAAGGATATTCTGGTGGCAAAAACATTTTTATACATTGTGCAACAAGATTAAATTCTGTTCCTTGCGCATAATGCAATCTTTTGTGAATCGCGCTCATCACTTTAGTTCCTCTTTCTAAAAGAGCAAGTGTTGTGCCAACGGGATTCTGTTCATTCCCTTCACCCATCTTCATATCCGCAATTGCTGCGAATGATTTTCCTGCATCAACACAGAAACCTAATAAGGCGAATAAAACTTGTGATGGTTCCTTGTAAGGAAGTGGTAATAATGATTCTTTAATTGAAGCACCCGTTACATCAACATCCCTAAATTCACCAGGTTGTAATGGTTCGTCATGATCACGTATTCTCATTCCACGCGCCTTGAAACCTGCTGGTAGATTGGCAAGAGTTCCAGAATCAATCAATTGTCGTAAGACACTTGTTGCTGTTCTTGACAATCCACCTAACATGTGAATTAAGCCAAATCCATAGAAGCCTAATCCGGGGAGGAATTTAAAATGAACAAAATATTCTTTTCTTCTTTTTAATTGATCCTCTTCAAGCCAGTTTCTTCTTATTGAAAGAATTTTTGTTGAATATTGATCAATAGTAATAATGTAAGGAAGTTTAATTCCGCTTTCATCTTCAAATCCAGAAACGTCCGCATTGACATGCATTTCCAATAAAACATGCTCATCATCGCTTGAAGCAAGATTTGCATTTGTTCCTTGAAGCTCATCAATTTTTTCCTTGATATCATCAGCTGTTGAAACAGATCCTGACGTTACTGGTATGTCACGATAAAATCCGCTGACTTGTTGCTTACGTAATTCATTATCATCAATTTTTGTGACATGTGTAATTCTTGCTGCATCTTCCAATGAAGTTGCCATGTAATTGACAACACAATCTTCAGAAGAAACAAATTTTGAAACACCACGTTGTAGTAATGCATCATAATAAACTTTTTTAAACGCGGAACCTGAAAGGGGTAAATAAAATAAAAGTTGATCCATATCTGGATCGTATTCTTTCATTACGTGCGTTAATTGGTAATTCATAAAATCCTTGACACGTTTTGCCTGCTCTTCAAGTGGTGGTGTAATTTCACCAACAATTTCTGTATTAACTGGACCACCCGGTGGCAAAAGTTCCTTGTATGCCTGCGCTTGAAACTGTGTAACGGATTCAGCCAGTAAAGGATGAATCACGCCGCTCGCTCCTGCAAAAGGTTGTGTTCGATCTTCATACTTGAATCCAAGCATGTCCAATCCCTTCGTATAAGTTTCTTCCCAATCTTTTCTTGATTGTTTATCCGCTTCATAACCCGCAACAAGCTTGTTGGATAATTCTTGTAATTCTGACTCTTCAATGAATTCAGCAAGGTTATCACCAAACTGAATTTGGGATTGGTCTATGGGTGCGTTCGGATCAAAACTTACATCCGCGCTTCCATCAGGCAATTCATTGATATCCACGTCCGGTTCAAAGTCAACACTTTTTTCCGGAACTTGAACATCCATTGCTTGTTCATTATCACCAATATCCACGCCAGCAGACGCCAGCGCTTTAATTGCTTTTTCTATTTGATTTTTTGGAGGCATACCTTTTTCCTTATAGCATAATTATAACAATGGGACAACATCTTTCATAATGTCCCTTCTAGGCTTTAAAATAAAGCCACCTTTTGATTTATACGTCTTAAATCCTTTTCCTCTAATTTCTGGAACAGATTTTTCATTAAAAATAATAGCTGGAAGACGCGCCCAGTTGACACCATTTCCATCCTTAATAATAACACCTGTTTCAGGAAAGTAAAGATTCTTATCGGCTGCAATGTTTCTCAACACCTTTGAATAAATATTATTATAAGCTGCAAGCGTTCCTTTATACTGCTTTTGAGTAGGATCCGTATTATTATTTGCATGATTTTTCGCTTTTCCACTAATAAGTGCTACACCATCATAACCATTATCCAACGCATAACGAAGAACATTTTTTAGTGCAAAGTTGGCGTAATTTTCTGATTTTTTAAATGGACCTTCCGGCGTGTCACCTTTTGTGACTCCTTCTTTTGTTAATGTTTTCTCTATTGCTTCAATTTCAACACGAACTTGCTCCCTTCGTGGATCATTGGGTTGCCATTCTTGTTTTAACTCTTTTTGCAATTGCTGTAATTGATCCTGTAGCTTTCTTACCTTTGGATTTGGCTTATCTTGTCGATTTATGTATGTTTTATTGCCACTACGCACTTTTTGGTGCATATCGGACTGAATTTCCTCCACAAAGAGCAATTTACGATTTCTACTATCATAACGGTCCGAAAAACGCGTCCAAACGAAAATATTGTCAATATTTATTGGAAAACTGTGCTGATTTGAGTATTTTGGCTCATTTTGACGTAATCGACCTGGTTCATAGTGAAAAACGAGTTCTGATTGGTTCATGGAGCCTGGGAGAAACTGTGTTGACCCATGCTCAGGTTTTCCTTCCGTTTGGTAGTTCAAACCACGTCCTTTAAGAATATCTAACCAAATATTACCTGCTCTTTTCACATATGCTGGCATATCCGTTGAATAAATGTCAATTCCGTTTTCAAACACATTTTTAATGCCGTAATTTTCACTAAAAAAGGTATTTAATCTATCTATGGCCGCATCGCGCACTTTTGCATCCACAGTCACCTGTGTGAATTGGTTGTTAACAGTACCCACTCTCTGTTCAGTTATGGCATCAGCAATCATTTGCACATCTTTCCTTAACATCATGCGTAAATTCTCACCTTCACGCGTCGTGGGATTGTTTTTTAATCTCTCTGTTTTGGCCGCACCATGCCATCGTTCGTCTGTTTTCGTCAAAAATTCATTAAATTCTTTCATTGCAGCCTTAATTGGCTGCGAAGAGAACATATTCGCCTTAATTTTAGGCGCGACATCATGAAAAATACTCAATGCCTGCTCTTTTGTAATAACAGTGTTCAAATCAAAAGGCCTAGTGTCACTTTTTACCTTAAAAACCGTTTTTGTCACGTTTCCTTGCGAGTCAACATCCTTTAACATCTCCAAATCCAGTCCTTTTATTGGAGTTTCAATGATTTGACCTTTATCTAGTTGAAAATTTTCCTTTAAATACGTCGAATCTTTCAATGCAGGCTCAAAACTCGTCTCATCAAGCTCTGTTTTCGATGCCCTTTCCTTTAATACATTTAATAATTGACCAATTGTAAAGCGATCCTGCTCCATTTCCCTAATCGCATCCGGAATCGACCATTTCATGACAGGTTGGTCCATGCCAAAATCAATTGCGCCTTCAACGACCTCTGGTTTTTTAGCATTTTCTGAAGATTTTATCAATTCATCAATGCCCATGATTTTAGATTCAATCTTATCAATCTTATCAAGTGCTATTGGGCCCTCTTCAAGGGATTTAAATTGTTTAGATTTTTCTATTGCATTTATTTCTGTCTCCAAATTTAACTTTTCTGATTTTAAATCTTCTATTGATTTACCTTTCTCAATCCTTAATGGAATATCCAAATCAAGTGGTTTGATTGGATCAGGACGATCCATGGGTTTGTCCAGAAAAGAAAACTTTTTTCCTTTTCCCTTTGCCATCGCCAACTGCACCACGCCTTCATTAGGGTCCAATGGGGGCACTGCTTGTTCTAATATTTTCGGATCAAATGCCATTTAATACCTCGTCTACGCTTGCAAGTGATGATTGTATATAACCACCATCTTTTCTTTTTCCTTTTTCAAATTCTTGGACTAATTGTCTCCAACCATAATCCTTTTTACCCCATGATACAATATCCTTTTTTACAGGATGATAGAATTGAACTTCAATACCCCATTTTTCCATTTCTTTTATATCATTTTTAATCTTAGCATCCAATTCCCTTATTCGTCCTAATTGTCCTTCGCTTAAAGTTCCTGGGTCTGTGTAATCCCATTTTCCACCTGCTTTATCTTTTCCAAAAGGCGTAAATTTATGGCCAAGTATATCCCATCTTTCTATGATAGCATCAAGAAATCCTCCACCCTCTCCCTTGCGACCCAGCTCAATATACGATTGAACAGTATTCATTCTAGGTGTTTGAAGATAATTCGGATAACGAATTTTATTAACAAGATCAGGAGGAATCATTTCATACTTACTTGCTAAATTTTCCACGCTTGAAATAAATCCTTCCTTGCCCACAATATCACCAGCAGGATGTCCTTGTAAAAATTTTAATCGTTGATTAATAGCATAAAGACCAGGATTATCTTTCTTAGTTGCATTTCTAAACATTTTTAAAACTTTATAAGCTTCCGGTTGTTTTTCGAGAGTAAAATCACGTGCATATTTAAATGTCTCATAGTCTTGTTTTTTAACCAGTTCTGGTCGTTGTGTTACATCTTTAATTTCACTAATGGTCTTTATTCTTGGCGCATAATATTCAAATAATTCAGGATGATCTGTTTTTAAACGATCACTATAACTGTCCCATCGTTGTTTTCTAAAATAAGATCGTGTATTTTTTTTAGTTCCTACCACTTTATCAAAAGCTGAAATAAAGCTTTCACCAGCTTCCAGCAAAGGTTTCATGTTCCACAGATTACTCACATAATTTTGATAGGCTGCTTCCTTAGAAGGTTCTCCTAAACCTTTTTGTGCTTTTTCCTTTAAAACAGAACTCACTTGATTTGAATATGTATTCTTCATCTCTGTGGAAAGGTCACTATGTTCAATAGCATTACGTATATGTGTGCCCATCCTTGATATGTTACCCTCAAAAGGAGGAAAGCCACCTTCTTTTATTGATGCGTTCAGAAGTGGGTTAGACTGAGTATCTCTTAAATTTGTTATAAGTACATTCAAGTCATCGATTGTTTCCAATTTATTATTTTTTAAAAAATCAGTGACATAATTTACTCTATTCTTATACTCAGGATTATTTTCATTTATACCTCTACTTTTTCTTACAGGAACTACATTGGATCCTTCTACCATAAATTGTCCAATTGGGTCTCTTACCTGGGACATAGTGGGACTTGCTTCAATGGCTTGATTTTTTACATCAGTCACTAATTTTGTACCTTTGTGTAATGGCTCATAAATAATATTTTTTCCACCAACATTAATACCAAAAGTATCCTTACCCCCTGTAAAAATATTCGCAATTTTTGATCCTTTTAATCTCATTATTGTATTTTATTCCCCTCTCTATCAACCGTAAATAAAATAGGTATTTCCATTTCTTTTTCTTTCTCGAATTTTGGAATGGATTCTTGTATATCCCTATAAATACCCACAGGTGTTTTTTTACTGTAAGGCAGCACATGGTGTGGAGTAAATACATTCCACGGCGAGAAAGGTGTCTCCATTATCTTACGTGGGAATTTCATTTTTCCCCCTCCTACAAGTGCCATTGCCTCTGGGAAATACATCGCCAAATTTTCAATTCCAGTTGGCTCCCTACCAGTTTCTTCTAAATCTTTTTTTAATTCCTCAATATATTTTGGATCTCCAAATGGATATTGTTCATGCATAAGATCCATAAACATTGTTCCTGGTTTAAAATCTCCTAGTCCTACTTTTCTTTTAAACTCATTTATTATACCTTCATCCTCTGCTCCACCTTCAAGCATTTCACCAACAACAGGCAAAGATTCGCTCATCATTGGCGGAGCGGTAATCGCCATTGGATTTATGCTTTGATCCTCCCAATTCCATTCTGGCCCAAGGAACATGGACGCATCCATAAATTTATCATGAGAAAAATTTGTTGACTTATCTTCTGTGTCCATGATAACTGAATTCATATTACCACCAAGCCCTATTCCTGACTGTCTTGCAACAGAACTCCACAACAGTGGATTATCCATCACTCTATCCATCAATGAAGAATCTATTTTTCCATATTCGTCATAAATAAGTCTTGCAATATTATGGTCAACATTCTGTATAAACTCGTTGTAAGGAGTTGTTTCAACTCCAACTCCATCGCCACGATCCACCATAATCTTTTTATTAAAATCTTCATTCGATATATAAAAACCACTTTTTTTCTGATCTTCAGGTATGTTCAACCCCCATTCATTCATCGCATTATATAAGTTTTCAGGAATAAAAGGATTGTGACTGGATACAGAATTAATCCATTGCTCTTTCGATGCGCCAAGAGAATCAAACTGATTATCAGGAATATTCGCCATTAAATTTGAAAAATCATCAGGAGAAATGTTTTTGTATATAGGATTCGGAACTAATTTTATATATCCTAAACTATCAAGCTCCTCAGGGGAACTATTTACTAATCTATTTTGTAATTCAGAATAGTCTTGGTTCTTTTCAAAATTTCCCACGCCTGCAAGACCAAACTGATCACCACTGCTTCCACCTAGATAAAAATCATGCTCCTTACTCCACTCTTCTCCCCATTGAGGGGCTCCCTTCCAAAAAGGCCTGGCAAAGTGCGCAAGCTCTCCTGGTATGTCGGCCAAGTCCGGTTGCCACGACTTCCAAAAGTCAATGGGACCGTATTGATCACCTGGGTCCAAGTCCCACGTTGAAGGCTTCGTTAATTCACCTTCCCATTCATCCATGGGTGCAATTGGCAAACCTTTTTTGCCGCCATGCAATAACCCAGCGAGTGCCCACTCAGCGGCTTTCATTATTCCGCTTGCAACAAAGTTTCCAGTGTCTGCTAGATGCTGTGCCTTTTCTGCATTGACATCATAATAAAATTTTGCCAACTCTTCTTTGTTCATTAATAATAATTCCTCTTTTGTCGGTAAGTTTTTTCTTCTTTGAAATCGTCTTTCAACTCAACATAATAGCCTTGACGATAGCGCATCATCGCTTGTGTCATTGAGTCAACATAGTCATCATGGTCTCCGAACGGAAACGCGGCGCACTCCTCGATCACTTCCTCAGCCCAACGTTTGTCCCTTGGCGCCCAAACGGCACCTGACTCAAAAAGTGGAGCGACACTATTTACTCTTGAATGTTTATCATTTCCTTTGCTCGGTGTAAAGTTAATTACTGGTATGCCGGATTTTTGTAGCTCGTGTGTCAGTGGCATGCCTGAAGCTTTCGCTTCCACGAGCACGACTTCCGGCTCCCAGTATTTATACTCCTCTTTCGCTTTTTTCTTTAGCTCCGGAAAATCCCAACGGCCCTTTTTCGCGTCAAGAAGTATAATGCACGGCTTACTATCATCACTTGGCGTGAAAACGCCCCATGTCGTAATGGCGGAATAATCCGCTGTTTCCTTTTTTGAAAACGCCGTATCATACGATTGAATAATATATTGCAATGAGGGAATTTTTTCCTTATCCCACTTTCTCCACCACTCACGCTTAATGAGTGCGCCTTCCTCGGCGACTGGATTCTGCATCCATTGTGCATTCCATTTGGAAACGGGAATTGACGCTTTGACTTTCATCAATCCGTCCATGTCCCAGAAATTACCCCACATTGGTTTGTCTTTTATCACTGCAGGAAACTCAACAACCTCCCATTGGTCCGCCATCGAATCTTTACCCTGGGCCTCGAGCAAACGGCCAGTTAGATCCTTAATCGACCAACGCGTCATCACTAGGACAATCGCACCGCCAGGTTGTAAACGTTGACGTGGACCGGAAGTATACCATTCATAATGGCCATCCAAAACAGTAGGTGATAGCGCATCTTGCTCGGAGTGTGGATCATCTATGACTAATAAATCCGCACCACGACCGGTAATAGCACCACCAACACCAGCAGCGAAATATTCACCGCCGTGATTTGACTCCCAACGTCCTGCGGCTTTGGAATCAGCTGCGAGTGTGACCTCAGGAAAAACTTTTGCATAATCCTCCGACTCCACCAAATTTTTTGTCTTACGACCGAATCGAATGGACAATTCACCCGTATGTGTTGTCTGTATCAGCTTTGCCTTTGGATGACGGCCCATGAAGAACGCCGGAAAGAGATGTGAGGCAAATTCCGATTTCGTGTGTCTTGGCGGCATGTTGATAATGAGCCTTTTGAGCTCGCCGCTTGCGACACGGTTCAATTTTTCTGCATAGACCTTGTGGTGGTGTCCTTGAACGAAATCAGGCCAAACCTCTTTCACAAAGCTTAAAAAATCGCCTTGCGCTTTCTCTTGCTTCTTAGCCATGGCATCTCTTAAAAGCAATTTAAGTGTATTAGTATCTAATGATTCTAAATTCGAAATATTTTCCATTTTTTAAAAATTTTTTAGGTAGGGTACCTTATCTCAATTCAAACGTTTTTTCAAGACATTGTCAGTGCCAAACCTGCCTTTACAAAAAATCAAAGCATGCTTATTGAAAAAGGGGGGGATACCCCCGTCAAAGTTAGCAGGTCTTCCGGAGAATGAGAGCGGGAGCGAGAGTAGCGAGCGACACCCGGGCGCGCGACTTGTGTTGTATTTTTGCAACACCACTATATGTAGTAGCGGGCGACATACCATATGCTGCGTTGTTGTATTATTACAACACCACATATGCCCGGGCGACTTATCCACAGGATATCCACAACTAATTGCATTTAACTATATCAATCAATATAGAACTATGGTATTGTTATAACCAGAAATAGAAAGGAGTCTATTAAATGACTAAACAAGAACTAAAAACAAGAATAGGAATGGGTTTCTTTTCTTGCGAATGGGTTAAGAAGAATGGTCGTGTTGGTAAGATTAAGAGAGGAATACTCGGCTCTTATGCTTGGCGTCATACTAATAACCCTATTCCAACTAATGTTAAAGAACATAGGGATTATGTTTTAGTTTATAGAGTAGGTAATGGATTACTTCCAGAACATACTCGTTGGGCGAATGTAAACCCTAATACAATAACTAAATTCAATGGAGTGCAAGTATGAAATTCAACGCAATAACGGGAATATGGACACTAGCAATTATGCTAATGTCCTTTAATGTTTCAATCTTATTTATTGATTGGAGCTTTACTACTACACTAGCATATCATTTTGCTGTTTTATTTAATGGCTTTATGTTTGGTCTAGTAGTTAATGAATGGTGTCAATAATGCCAAACGACATCATAACATCAAATAAAGTAAACATTACCCCACTAGTTAATGAACTAGTGGAGTATGTAAAAGACAAAAAGACAATGGGTAATATTGAGGAAATGGTTTCCAAATTGCCCCAAAAAGATTCTCCAGATTGGAAGTTAATATCTGGAGTATTATGCAATTCAATAGTTGAATGGGCTAGTCAAAACAATAATAATGGAGGTAAGGAACTAATACAGCATATTCAAAGTGATATTGGCTATTTATTGCATAGATTGGGTTTGACTCAATAAAACAATAGACTCCAAAAATATTGAGTCGAATACTAGGGCGATGGATAGTGCCATATCCACCGCCCTTTTTTATGCCTGGGAAAAAGTTAAAGTTATCCACAGATAAACTTGAATCTACTTAAATTTGTGTCATATTATTAATACAAGGTGTTTAGTCCTTAGGAAATTTTACTATCTTATATAATATGGAAAAGAAAAACAAAAAACAATATCCGAACTTTGAAGATATAAAAAACAGGAATTACAAGGAAATAAAAAGTTCCACGTTTCCTAGTAATTGCAAATTATTCATAGAAGTTCCAAAAGAGCTAGAAAAAGCTTTGAAAAAGGAAAAAATCATAA
>VTLG01003050.1_pt1 | contig 13404 bp, 14 predicted proteins | sample 4694571 | NCBI WGS metagenome assembly VTLG01 (sample SAMN12604809, study PRJNA352737) | marine metagenome | biome: ENVO:00000447; feature: ENVO:00000209|ENVO:00000569|ENVO:01000036; material: ENVO:00002151; isolation source: viral sequences binned using virsorter ...
AATATCAACAATTGGTTTATTTATTTGTGGTACTTGTGTATGCCAAACTTGTATTTTATTTATTTCTATTTTATTTATACGAGGTATTTCACTCACTTTTTAGGTAATGGTAAAGATGGACCAGTTATTTTTGGCAAAGTATTATCTAATACTTTTGGCATCATACCTTGTACATTTGCAAGGATTTCATTCATTACTTTTGCTTTAAAATTTTCTGAAGTTACATACTTGTAACCTATTACTCCTGTGACAGTCATAGAAGCTACCATAAGAAAAGAAATAATACTAAGTGCGTTTGCTATTTTTTGAAACATGATAAAAGAAATTTTAAGAATGTTAGTTATGCCTTTGACTTTGACGACCCTGTTTCTTTTGGCTGCTTTGATGCCTCTGTATCTAATGGCTGGTTTAATTCGGGTTCAGATTCAAGAATCTGCTGTTCCAAAATCTTCATTGCACCAGTAATTTCAATCATGGTAATTTGTAGTTTTTGCCTTTCTTGAGCAAGTTCTTGTAGTTTTTCTTTAAGGTTCATAATTTAAGCGTAAAGTGACTTTCCTTTAGTTATAGCAGCATCTATGTCTGTAAATGATTCAGTTGTCCAAATAGATGTTGTACCATCAGTTTTTGTATAGGCCTTGATAATTTCAAGATGATCTGTATTTCTTTTGATGTAAGCTTTCCAATCAGTTTCAGTATCAGTAAATTCTGTATCATTAATTCTTGTTTTATATGCTGAATAACTGGCATCTTGATTAATAATAGTTACACTATCTCCAGCAGCGGAAAAGATTGCTGCGATTTCATCTGCGGTTCTTTCTTGCATAATAAAAAATTAGATTAATTACATTTTACCCTGCTTCGAGGGCTGTGACTTTTGCTGATAATTCTTTTATAGCATTTACAAGTATTGGTACAAGTCTTTCATATTTTATTCCATATTTCATACCATCTTCAGTAAGATTACAAATTAACATATTGTCACTACTGTCACCATATCCGTTTGCTTTTTCTACCTCTAATGCCTCCTGAGCTAAAAATCCAATATTTAATTTTGATTTTTTCTTAGAACCATCTGGTGTTCCATAAGGTTCTTCACTTGTTCCATACCAAGTTCTTCTATCCCATCTATAAGTAACAGGTCTTAATGCTTTTATCCAATCTAAACCTTTTGTAAAGTCAGCTATATCTGTTTTATCTCTAGAATCAGATGAACTAATAGATGTATCAGCACAGAATAAATCTGTTGTACTGTCATTACCGAGACAAATTTTATTACTTGTAGTAACAACATTACCACTTGGACTATTACCTCTTAGAGAATCATCACCTATACCAATATTGTTACTACCAGTTGTAATATTAAAACCTGCCGCATGACCAACACAAGAATTAAGATCACCTGTCGTTAGACTTCCTAAAGCGTGCGCACCTAAACCAGTATTTTGTCCACCTGTACTACAATGATCTAAGGATTCTTGTCCCATTGCGGTATTTTGTGTTCCAGTTGTATTTTCTTCTAGTGCTTTATATCCAAAGGCAGTATTGTTAGCTGCTGTAGTGTTTGATTCTAAGGCATGATGTCCAACTGCTGTGTTATTTGTTCCAGTTGTGTTTGCTTGTAAAGCCACAGCTCCAACAGCTACAAGTGAATTACCAGTTGTATTTGCAATCAAGGCACTACTTCCTATCGCTGTGTTACTATCTGCAGTAGTATTAGCCAGTAATGCTTTTAAACCAACTGCTGTATTAAAGTTTCCAGTTGTATTGGCTCCAAGTGGACCTTGTGTAACACCATATTGTCCGGGACCTACCGCACAGTTAAATGTTCCAGATGTATTTGAATACAAAGCACCAGAACCTATACCAACATTATCACTAGCAGTATTGACTCTACCAGCTTCATTACCAACCCAAGTACAACCATGAGCAGTTGTCTGTGTTTTACCAGCACCAGAACCGATAGCCGTGTTGTTAGTTCCTGTTGTCAAATCTTCTAAACAAAGATAGCCTACAGCACTATTATTTGATGCAGTTGTACATGATTCTAAGGCACCTCTACCAACAGCAGAATTAAAATCTCCTGTAGTTAATACTTTCAAAGCACGATTACCACAGGCAGTATTTTTTTCTCCAGTTGTGTTACCTGTTAGGGCTGATCTACCAATAGCAGTATTTTGACTGCCGGTAGTGTTAGCATCTAAAGTTTCATGTCCGACAGCTACATTTTGATCTCCAGTTGTGTTTTCCTTTAAGCTTTCATATCCAAGTGCTGTATTATTATCAGCAGTCGTGTTGTTAAATAATGAGGCACTACCAATTCCTACGTTTGCAGTTCCTGTTGTATTAGCAGATAAGCATGCATAACCAATCGCAATATTATTATTTGCAGTAGTATTAGCATCAAGTGAAAAAGGTGCTATAGCTACATTATTTGCACCAGTTGTATTTGTCTTAAGTGCATCATGGCCTAAAGCAGTATTATAATTTGCTGTAGTGTTACTTCTAAGTGCATCTCTACCAATAGCTACATTTTGGCTTCCTGTAGTATTGTCATTTAAACACGCAACACCCACAGCCACATTTTCCGTTCCAGTTGTGTTAAGTAATAGAGAGTTCATTCCAACAGCTGTGTTGTTATCGCCAGTCGTATTTGAAGTTAGTGCAGATGAACCTACAGCAGTAGATTGAACCCCACTTGTGTTTTCTTCTAATGCAGTTTTACCAACAGCAGTATTATTATTGCCTGTATTCATTTCTAAGGCCGAATTACCAACAGCCGTATTATGGTTACCTGAAATGTTTGTTGTTAAAGATGACGTTCCTACAGCAGTGTTGCTTATTCCTGTCGTATTTGCATCTAAACTGTTATAACCCACTGCAACATTACCAGTTCCACTAGTGTTTGCTCCTAATGCTTGATAACCTAATGCAGTTAGATTACTAGCTGTAGTAACAGCATCTAAAGCCAAAGACCCAAGGGCAATATTTCGATCACCAGTTGTAACTGATTTAAGTGCATCATGTCCTACAGCAATATTATCACTTCCAGAAGTTAAAGCTGTTAATGTATTAATACCAATCGCTGTGTTATTTCCACCAGAAACAGTAGCATCTAAAGCACTTTCTCCAAGAACAGTGTTACCAGCAACAGAATTTGTACCTTTACCTACATTTACAGAATTAATAGTTGCATCAGCAGTTGAAGTTATACCACCAGTAAGTGTTCTTAAATCAATCCAGCCATCATTTGCTGAATTACGCATTTTTAATAAATTATTACTTGTATCAGCCCACAACATATATGCAGCCGTAGTGCTAGGTGCAGAACCAGAACTATTATTTGTTAATATTGCTTGTAATACATTATTAAGGTCACTACGAACGTTCGCACCTGTACTATTGTCTATAACATAATCGTGGGTAGCCATTTTACTCTAATTTTTCTTTAAGGTTATCATAATTTAAGAGCCTCGACCAAAACCAGTTGCAGTATATTTAAATTCTCTATCTACATGACTTGATCCATTTTTTATATCTATATTAAATCCATTTCCTGTTATAGAAGATAAAGCAAAAAAGTCTCCGCTTTGTGCATTTTCAATAGTAATTCCTATTGAAGGCAAAATCGAATTTGCAGCAACGCTTGTGCCAGTTTGACCTGTGAAGAAAGAATTAGTAAATGTAACCGACTTTTGTGAAGTTCCTGAAGCAATAAAACCACCAGAAGATGCTCCTGCATTACCAAGACTTGTTTCTGTTCTACTTTCTAATTCTGCTGTATATCCAAGTTGATCTATTTCTATTGATTGTGCTGGATCATCTGAGTCCATTTCGCATCTAAATTTAAAACCACGACCAACATAAGTTCCGTTTACGAAAGGATTAAATCTTGAAAAGTTTGCTCCATATGTACAAGAAGTTCCAGCAGATATTGTTGCACTTGTAGCTGAAGTAACTGTAAAAGAACTTGAACTTGGAACAGTTACAATTTCATAATTTCCATCTGTTGCACTGCCAGCAGTAAAATCTATAACAACAAAATCGCCAACAGAATAACCGTGTGAACTTTTTGTGATTGTTATAGTCGTACCACTTTGTCCATAAGTTGCTGAAGTAGATAAATCAGGATCAAGATCAGTTGTGGCAACTAATAATGATGCTCCAACATCAAAAGCTGTTGCACCATCAAAGTCTGTCCATGTATCAATATTTGCTGTTCTTTTATCAATTAAGTCATTTGGGTAGAAACCTTGTGTAACAAAATGTCTGCGTAATCTTAAAGGTTGTTTGCCACCTAAATCAAGAGTATTTGCAAACTCATAAGAACCACCAGTAATATCTACAGCACCTAAAAAGTCAAAGTCAGCAATAGAATCAAAATCTGCTACACCATCTAATAATTCAAGAGAACCTAAAACAAGACCGTTAACTTCATCAGAGAAAAAACAATCAACTTTTGTACCAGCAAAAGGTGTTGCATCTGTATCTTCTCTATCAACAAGAACAGAAAGTTTTGGTAAAGGGTCAGGACTGTTTACTATTACCGAAGTTTCTCCAGAACTAAGTCTGCCACCATCATCTCTAAATTTTAAAATATATTCCCCTGTAACAATATTTGGAACAATAGATTCACTGACGTTACCCGGCAATGCTGGAATAACATCTACCGAATTTGTGAAAGTTGCTGTTCCATCTGCAATATTAGATGCTCTTACAACTACGTTTCCACCATGCACTACATCTACATCTGTTGCTTTATCAAATCTTAATCGTACAAATTGATCTGATATTGGTTCTATTCTTAAATTTGTTACATCTTGTGGCACTGCTGTTTTACCAACAGCTTCAAATGTTAAATCAGTAGATTCAGCAGAAAGTTGACCTTGTACGTTATAACTAAAAACTTGGATTTCATAAGTACCTAGTTGACTATTAAAAATAACAAAATCTGGTCTTGAAACTTTTTCAGAAACAAAGTTTCCATTTTCATATCTGTAATTTATTTGATATTCAATAACACCAACTATTGGTTGCCAACTTATAAATATTTTTGAAACTGCTTGATTGTTTATAGGCACAATAGTTTCTTGTGCTGTAAGTCCACTTGGTGGGTCTTTTAACTCATTTAAAATGCTTACATTTCTTGCCGGTAATGCTAAACCATCTTCAATAAAAGCATATTTTGCCTCTACATATGAAAGTGCTGTTATAGAATAATTAATACCATCTTGTTCTTCAACAGTAATAACTCTAAATTTTTGAGATTCTATTGTTACGTTTGAAATAATCCAAATTGTATTTACATTTGGTGTTTGAGAAAAGGCTTCTGATACTGTTATTGTTGCACCAGAAATACTGCTTATATTTTTTACCTCTACAGTTCCATCAGGTAAAACTAAACTAAGTTTGGCATCACCAGTTGGATTTCCAGAACCATCAACAGCAAAATCTGTTGCATTAGTATCATCTACAGTTACAACTGTTGTTGAAGTTACACCAGCAAGCCTTCCACCTCTTCTAACACCAGCACGGACTGGATCATTTATATCAATAATTGCACCCGGCCTGACTACAGCACCAGCATCTATCGAGGTTGTAAAACTAACAAGTTCTGTTTCATTCTGCTCTGCAAATAATATTGCTCTTCCTAATCTTGCAGCTTGTCCTCTTGATGTACAAGCAAACGCTTTAACCTGTTTTGTAATAATTCCAAATTTACTTTGTGCTGTTGTATCGTCTACAACTTCAAAATCTACATCTTGGCTGTCCATATTATAATATGAAACAGCTATAGCAGTATGTCTTTGTTTTAAACTGCTTCCAGAATAATTAAAACCTTCAGAGGTAATATTGCTAAGGTTAAAAAGATAACTAGCAGTTTTTGGTGAATCTTGGGTAATATTTATTGATCCAGCAGTGAAAATTGGCATACATCTCATTACACCAGCCAGTTCATTTATTAGATCAAAAGCTTCAGATGAATTTTGAATATTTACGTTACAACTAAATCGTGCCTCCTGTCCTCCAAATCCATCATCTACTAAACTGTTTGCATATTTGCTTGCAGTTACAAAAGAAAATAAATCAAGATTACTGTCTGTTATATGATCTCCAAAACCATATCTAGTATTTGTAAGTAAATCCAATAAAATCATTGCTGGGCATGAAGTCCAAACAGCAGCACCCATAACACCATTAAAAATATAACCACTAGGATAAACAATACGACCAGTTGCAGTTTCAACAGTTGGTGTACCAGAACTAGATGCACCAGCCCCCGGTATTCTTACTTTTATCCCTCTTATTCTAAATTTTCTGGAAGGAATAGAGCTAAACTGTTGTGAATCTAACCTAATTGCGTTGTAGGCAGAGTTTGCATAAGTAGAGGCATCATCAATTATTTCTGAAAAACTTGTCCATTGAAAAGCATTTACTGTACTGCTGCTTGTACTATCTGCAGTTATTCTACTTACTCGTATATCAACAGGAAATGCACCTGTAATTTCAATAGAAAAATCTTTTTGATATGCGTCAGCAGTTCTTCCAGTAACAGTATCCGTATGTACATCTGTAAAACCACCAGAATTATATTGAACAGAAATTTTAAATTGAACTGTATCTCCTAATAAGTCACCATTTTCTTTTGCTACCTGAATCTGTGGAAATGTTATTGTTACTTTTATACGATCAACATCTGTATTTGTTATTTGTCTAGTTACTGGCGAAGATGCCGTAACTTCAACACCAACAGGTGTAGATGAAGAAGAACTTTCAACTCCACTTATTTTTGTTTGGTTGGCAGTACCATGTCTTGAATTAAATGTGACATCTTTAAAATTAAAATCAACATCTGCTGGGCTTGAAGATGATGCTGTTGCTTTTAATATTGGTGTATCGTTTAAAAAGACATCTTTAAGGTAAGAATTTTTGTATGCTGTTGATGTTTTATCAGTAATTCCATCTTTTGAAGCAGATGCACTTCCCTCAATTTCACCTTCTGAAATTAAATCTAAAAATGTTACAAACTGCTTACTATGTAAAGTATCAGGTGTTTTTACAGGTTGCGGTGGTGGAGAAGGGCTACCACCTCCGCCAAATGAACCACGAATAATTTTTTTATTGTCGGTCATACTTGTACCTGTTCAGTGTCTATTGAAGAACTGATTACAACAGAACCAGTAAAAATTTCGCCATATACAAGTGGCACTGGTGTACCGGCGCGACTTGTTTGTTGTGTACCACTAAAAGCAAAAGATAACCTTGGATCTTGCTCAGAGCTAAATTCAGGCATTTTAGGTGTAGGAAATAACATATCACTTACACCACTTAAAACTAATCCAGCACCTATACCAAAAGCTGCTTTTGCACCTAAACCAGCAGCAGCAAATCCGCCTGCACCAAAATTTATTGCACTTGTGAATATACCTCCAACACCAAAACTTAAAGCAATCAAGGCACCACCAAACAAAGCCTTACCAATACCACCAGAACCAGATACAACAGGTACAAATTTAATATCAGATTGCCCTACTGGAAAATGCAATTCTTCAATATTTAAATTTTCTTTGCCCAATAAAACTTGATAATATTTATTTGCCATGTGGCCTTCTAATTCTGGAAAATTATTTATAAGAAAGCTAACAGCTTGTGCTGTTGTATTAACAGCAGCTTCTAATTCTTTATGCCCTGTTATTTTTACAAGCTCGCCATACAGTTTGATTTTACGCATCATAACGATACCTTGCTCCTGTACATTTAAAAAGCCATTCATTATATGGCTCTTTACAGCTTATTCTATCTCCTAAATGATGCAAAACATCACCATCTAAAAAAATGCCAACATGATTTAAACCCTTTCCTAAAATACTCATTGCTAAAACATCACCATCTTTTAATTTTTCATTTGGTGTTAGCAAACGAAATCCTACATTTAAAAGATAATTATTAAAATCACCATCTTCCTTTGATTTTGGATTTTCTGCAAATTCTTCAGGAGTTAAAGGTCTTGTGGCTTTATCTATAACAATACCTTTTTCTTCAAAATACCAATCAGTAACTAAACTTAAACAATCAGTAATACCCCAAACCCAATGCCTTCCAAGTAAAGGTGGCTTGTAACCACTTGGCTCATAGTAACCCCATTGTTCTGTTTTTGGATTTACAATATGCCATGGTAAGTTTGTATCTTCACAACTAACCATATCTGCTTGACTTGCAATTGGTTGTGTTGTTGGGTGGCTATGAATAACAGCTAATATTTTTCCAGTATCTTCTGCTTTTGCATAATCAACAGGGTCAATAATAAAACATTGATTAGACCAATTTGAAAGATTTTTACACGGAAAATACTTTTCTTTACCTTTTATTTCTAATAACAAACCACAAGATTCTTTTGGATCTTCTTGTTTAGCATGAGCCAAAGCATCTTTTTTCCAAGACATTATACAGCCAATCCAATACTAGGAAATTCAGCCCTTGTGCATTGTCTTTTTGGCGCACGCACACCAACAAGATCAATGGGTGCAGCTAATTCAAAAACAACTACATCTCTTGTTTCTTGTGACTTTCTGTCAATAAAATATATCTCTTGTGCAAATTCTGCATTTGGGTCTGGCGTACCATAAGGATTTACATTACCAGCAAAATTAACAGCGTCAATAAATTTTGCAAGTGTTCTAATTCTTGTAAGGGTTGCACCAGTAAGATCATTACCAGTTGTTGTTTCGTTTACAGTTAAAAGAATTGATGTAATAGTTCCAAGAACATTGCTAACAGTAAGAGTTGGCCTTGGTATTTGGCCTTTTTGATAAGCAAAGCCTTCTGCCTGTACAGGAAATCTTTGGTATGTATTACCAGCCCAGACAATTTCACCATTAGAATTTAAACTAGAACCAGCATGAAATCTATATGTTGTAGCAGAGCCATGCAAAGTAGCAGTAGTTGTAAGAGTGAATAATTCAATAATTGATGATGGATTTATTGATTGAACATCACTTATAACACTACTACTCATGGCTCAAATACCTCTCTAAATGTACAACTTAAAATAGCTCTATTGTTATAAGGTATAGTTTTTGACCAATTCTCGCATACATATTGTTTTGCACCAGAAACTGTTGCAGTAACATTACCACTATTTGTTGCACTTGCAGCAGCAGTAACAGTAAAGGTATCTACAGAAGCAGAAGATGCAACAATAAATGTACCATCTGTTGCAGAACCAGATGTAAAGTCAAGAGTTACAGTTTCGCCAATAGCTATACCATGTTTGCTAACAGTTATTGTTACGGTGGTTCCAGATTGGCTGTAAGTCCCTGTTTTTGATGTTCCTTCGCCAGTTGGTGTAAAAGTAAAGCTTGCTTGGTCATTAGCTCTACTATCTAAAAATGCCTCTATTACATCTGCATCTTGTTCTGATTCATTAAATTGTACAGTAAATACTTTTGGGTTTTGATGACTTGCTAAACCAAATAAAACTCTATGTTCATATCCATCTGCAAAACGTACAAGTCTTTTTACTGGTGCAGATTTTTTACTATAACCAACATATGTAGGTGTAAATGATGGAAATGTAGCCATTATGCAAGTAAACCTCCGGGTCGTTTTTCTTGAACTAACTGAGCCTGTATTGCAGCAGATAGAACAAGACCAAGCTCTCTGCTTTCTTGTTCGTTGCCTTCAACACTAGAGCCTGATGCATCTACATTAACAACAATATTATTTGTAACGCCACCGCCTATACGATCATTTGGAATGATGGTACCAGCAGAAGAAGGTACAAATAATTCTGGACCTTTCTCGCCTACGATTGATGCTCTACCAACAGGTGGTCTACCACCATTAGCAAATCCGGGCAAATTAGAAAAAATACCAAAACCTGTAGCTTTTAAAGCAGTATTAATACCAAGTCTTAATAATTGTCTAGCTATATCATTTAATATTGCACTTGCAGCTTCACCAAGGGTTTTTGTTTGCATGATTGCATCAACTAAAGCATCTGAAACACCTGTTGCAATACTATCGCCAATTTCTTTAAATATTTCTTTTTGTCTTTTTGCTGCGTCATTTATTTTTTCAACTTTATCTAATTCTTCCTTTAAACTATGATTTGCTTTTACAAAAGTAAGAAGCCTTGCTTCCTCTGTAGGTAAAAGGTTCATTTCTTTAATCTTGGCAATTTCTTGTGTAATATCAAATTCTTTTTGTGCTTCCTCATTTCCAAGTTTTTCCCTTCGTAATCTTGTATTTAATTCTTCATTGATTTTTTTTGCATCTTCTAGTTGAATTTCAAATGCTGCTGTAGCATCTCTTGTTTCTGCAGCAGGTAATCCACCTTCAAGTTCTTTTATTTCTTTTTTAAGTAATTTTACTTCTAATTTCATATCATTTATAGTTTTAACTCCAAACAGTTTTAGTTGTGGACCTAAAAGCACCTTAAATGCATTTGCTGTTCTGTTTGTATTTGCTAGTTGTTTTTCAAGTTCATCAATAGCTTGTTTACGTTCCTCAATTCTTTGATTTATTGAGGCTGCAGTTCCAGTTTCCAATAGTTCATTAAATTCTTTCTGTCTGTTATTTGCTTCTAATAATTTTGCTATGAAAAATCCAAGACCTACAACAGCTAAGCCAATTCCAGTTTTAGCCAAAGCAACTTTAAATGCAGTGGCAGCAGCAGTAGCCTTTGCAAAACCGCCAGCTGTAGCAAAAGCCATTGTTGCAGTAGTACCTAAATGACCACTTGCAGCCGCAGCAGCAATGGACATTGTGGCAAGTTGTGCTTTCGTAAGAGCTATTGCAACGGATAAGCCTTTGAAAGCTAATGCAGCTCCTCCAATAATTGCAGCAGCTTGTCCACCCTCTCCGCTTAAAACATTTAATAAAGCTGTAAGTGCTTTTACTGCAGGTTCAACGACAGGTATAAGAGCCCTCCCTAAAACTTCTCCAAAATCACGAAAAGATTCTCCTAAAGAGTCAACAGAACCAGCAAAACCTACTGCAGCAGCTTGGGCTAATTGATTATAACTTTCATCAACAATGTCCAAAATCATGGTATGCGCTTTTGCAACCTGATTTGTTTTCATCAACTGTTTTATTACATCTGTTTGCTGCTTAGTAAAAGCAATACCAGAACGATTTAAATTTGATAAGTTTCTCTCAGGATCTTGTAATGCTTTTGCAAGTTGCATGAAAGATGTGCTTACATCAACTTGGTTTACCTGTGCAATATCTGCTGCTGCTTGAGCAACTCTTTCGTATGAATCAACACCAATATTTCTAAAACTTGTTAAAAGGTTAAAACCTCTTGTAAAATCTTCTTGGTTAAATAGAGTTGTTTTTCCAAATCTATCTGCAACCTCTTGTAACTCTCTTAAGGTAGCTGCACCAGCACCTAAATTATTTAAACCTTGAGTAAGTATTGCAATATCTCTTTCTCTTGCTAAAAAAGTACCAATACTATTATTAACAACAGAAAAAGCTGTACCAACAGCAAGAATTGGTGCAATACTATTTCTTATTGCTGTTCCTAAACCTTTTGCTGCTGTAGATGTTGCAGCTAAAGATTTTGTTGCACCTTTTGATGCTGTTGACAACCTATTTGTAGCTGCAGAAGCATTATTTAAAGAACTGACAGCATTTCTGGTGTCAACTCTTAAGGTAACAATACTTTCAGCCACTTAGCTTATAAAATACATTTCTTTTATCTTACCTGTTATTTGCTCTTTGACGCATCTTTTTTTCATTCTCATATTTATTTTCGTAATATGCAGCCCAATATATTAACTCCTCTTCCGTCATATTCTGTCTAAGTTCTGTTAATGTTTTACCTAACTCAGATGCGAGAAACAACTCGAAGTTTAACCAGCTGTTTCTCTTTAATCGTTTTTTGCTGTTTCAACATCTATTTTTAATTCAAATAAAAATAATTCAATATCATTTAAAACTTTTTCTGGTAACAATCTTTGTAGATCAATAGCATCTGCCAAAGCAAACATTTTTGACCCATCTTCTTTTTGTGCGATTTGGCAAAGCAGTTGTGTAGATACCATTAAAGCATCATCAGTACCAACAGCAGTTTGTGCTTTTTGTCTGTCGTATCTTGTTAAAGGTGGAAAATAAACATTAATTTTTTGACCAGATGGTAACTCTAATTCATATTTGCGTCTTGCAGACATTACATCACTGAAGCCTTCAGTAATGATGTCAATGGTTCTTTTTGTTGCCATGTAGAAATTTAATACCTTCTTCTAAGATACTATATTGCTGAAGTTATGGCACCTGATGTAATAAAGTTGACTGTTATTACTTGAATCTCACCTAAAGTTGCACCATATTCTGCACCAGTAATAATTCCAGAAAAACTTATTTTTTTGGCTGATGTATCTGCATCTGGAAATAACTCAAATAAGGCATCTGCAGCATCGCCAGTAACTAATACATCATCAATAAAAGCCTGATAATCAGAGTTGCCAGCAGTATCATATAAAAGCTCACAAGAACCTTCGCCAGAGATAAGTCCACCAATAAAAGTTTTTGAAGTATCCCCTTGGTTGGTTGTTTCCATTGTGTCTTTTGTAATAGATAAAGACCAAGACCTTGTAGATGCAACATCAGCTTCTGTGCCTGCTGCATTATGGAACATAACTTTACCTACATCACCTTTAACTGCTGTAGCCATGACAAATAAAAAAAGTATTTACAAATAGTTTAACCTTTTTCTGACTTTTTCACATCTTTTTTAGAATTTTGTTGTGCCTCATAATATTTTCTACATTCTGGATCCCAATAATTTGGATTTCTTCTACCTTTTACAGCTTCTATTGCATCAAGCATTTCTTCTGTAATTTCAAGTTTTGCCATAATTAAAGTCCCTCGTATGTTTCAAAGGTTACACGCAGTTGTGTTACAAATTTACCCTCAGGTGGTTGCGAGAGTATTTCTGGTCCAACTACTGCATCAAAAATAACATCTGAAACTGTAATTCTATTGTAAAGGTCTCTTAGTCGTTTGCAAATAGTAAAATTTCCACCAGAACCAATGCCTTGTTCAGTAAATATATTCAATGTTAATAATCCGACAATAATTGTATTTGCATTTGTGGAATCACCTTGAGATGATATTGAGCCAGAACCAAAACTTACTTCACATTGAACAAAACTCTCATTACTTGTTGCATCAAATGGCTGATTACTGAATACAACAGAAATTGCAGGGCTACTGGCAAGTTCTGTTGAAAGTCTTGACTCTATAGTAGATCGAACTGTATTTAAATCAGTTGCAGCCATCACATACCTCTTATAATTCTTTTTAATTCTCTTGGAATATAACCTACTGTAAGTTGCTTGGCTTGTAATTCTGGAAAACCTTTTATGGTTTGTTTTCTTGTTCTGTATCTACCACCCC